>Ga0105245_10004850_pt1 | contig 11846 bp, 12 predicted proteins | sample KBSM54metaG_FD_81523 | JGI IMG/M metagenome (GOLD analysis project Ga0105245, IMG submission 81523) | Miscanthus rhizosphere microbial communities from Kellogg Biological Station, Michigan, USA - KBS M5-4 metaG | ecosystem: Host-associated > Plants > Roots > Rhizosphere > Soil | place...
CGGGAGCTCTCCGAATCGGCCAACTGAACCACCCGTCGGAAGAATGCTGTGTGGCCTGCGGACATACGGAAATCCGCGAATTATTCGCCGGAACAGATCGCCTGTACGGCACTACCGACCGGATGTTTCAGGTCGTCGAGTGTGCGTCCTGCCGCCTGGTTCGTTTGCACCCCAAGCCCGCCCCCGACGAGCTCCAGCAGTCTTATCCGGCCGGCTATTGGTACGTCCCCGAGCCAGCGACGGTCGATCGAATGGAGCAACGCTATCGCCGGTTCGTGTTGCGCGACCACCTGCAATTCGTCGAGAGAGCCTTGCGCGAATCCGAGGCTAAAGGAATCATCGCCGATGCAGGCTGCGGAGGCGGGCTGTTCCTGCAAATGCTCGCGGAACGTGGCGCGGTGGAGCGCACCGGCCCCATCGCCGGTCTCGATTTTTCGATGGATGCTGCTCACGCGGCGTGGTGGCGTGCGGGCGTGCCCGCGGTCTGCGGGAACCTTGCGCAGGCGCCTTTCGCGCGAGGCAGTTGCGCCGCCGTCACCATGTTTCACGTCCTGGAACACCTCTATGATCCGGGAAGTTATCTGCGCGCCGCTCACGAACTTCTCCAGCCTGAAGGACGCTTGATTGTGCAGGTCCCCAACGCCGCCTGCTGGCAATTTTTGCTGCTGGGCGAACGCTGGGCGGGTATCGATGTCCCTCGTCACCTTACGGATTTCCGCGCTTCCGACCTGGACCGGTTGCTCGAAAGCTGCGGGTTCGAAGTACTGCGGCACAAGCATTTTTCGCTGCGCGATAATCCCGCCGGACTGGCCACCAGCCTCGCGCCCAAGCTCGATCCCATGGCCCGGCGCGTGCGGCGGACTATCGAAACACCGCGGCAGCGTCTTTGGAAAGACCTGGTGTACACCGCGCTGGTTGCCGCATCGGCGCCCTTCACGCTGCTCGAAGCCGTGTGCCGTGCCGGATCGACAATAATGGTCGAAGCTCGCAAGAAATCGTGATCTACGACGCGCTGAGATCTTCACTGCCAAGTGCACTGGCCCGCTATGTCATGCATTTCGAAGCGGCCATCGAAGACGCGGTAGCATCCTTCGCTGGCTCGCTGCCGCGAGGAGTTCGCGTGCTGGATGCTGGAGCAGGCGAGACCGCTCATAAACATTACTTCGCGGCACAGCGATACTGCGGCCTGGATCTGGCGGTAGGGGATAAAGCTTGGGACTATTCCAAGCTCGACGTCCTGGGCGATCTGGAGACACTTCCCTTCCCCAACGCCACGTTTGACGCGGCCATCAACATCGTCACGCTGGAGCACGTGTTGCATCCCGATCGCGTGATCTGCGAGCTCAGCCGCGTGCTCGCTCCCGATGGCCGATTCCTCCTGGTCGCGCCCCTGCAATGGGAGGAACACCAGCAGCCGCACGATTACGGGCGCTTCACCCGCTTTGCGCTCGATCGCTTGCTGCGGCAAGCTGGATTTGCCGACGTTTCGATTCAGCCGGTGGGTGGAATCTTCCGGCTGATTTCGCGGCGCCTGCTGAATGCCTTGCAATTCTTTCCTGGACCGCTGGTGTTCGTCGCAGCTATCTTTTTCGTACCGCCCGCATTGGTGCTCCCGCTCCTCGATCCCCTGGATAAAGACCGGTCTTTTACACTGGGATATATATGTTCCGCGCGCAAGCCTTCTTGATCGCAGTTCTTTCCACGGCAGCCATTGGCGCTGGCGTTTCGGGCACTTCCGCGCTCGAGTTCACGCGCCATGCGGTTGCCTTCGGCCCGCGGCCGTCGGGCTCGGAGGCGAATCGCCAATTGCAAGCCTATATCCTCGCGCAGCTTAAGACCTGCAAGTGTCAGGTCACGGAAGATGCCTTCACCACGCAGACTCCCAAGGGCCCCATCGCGATGAAGAACATCCTCGCGAAGTTCCCCGGCAAATCAGGAAAGGCTGTAGTCGTTACCGGGCACTTCGACACCAAGCTGTTTCCAGGCCGAAAATTCGTGGGCGCGAGTGATGGCGGATCATCGGCGGGACTTCTGTTGGAGCTCGCCCGCGTGCTGGCAGGCCAGCCGAGAACCGGCGACGTCTACCTTGTCTGGCTCGACGGTGAAGAAGCCGTGCGAACCGAGTGGGCGGGCGACGATAACCTGTACGGCAGCCGGCACCTGGCCCAACGCTGGTCCAAGGACGGTACTGCCTTGAAGATCAAAGGACTGATCAACGTCGACATGATCGGCGACAAGCATTTGGATATCGATCAGGAGACCAACGGAAACGCTGCATTGAACCGGCTGGTATGGACCACCGCATCGGAGCTCGGCTACGCGGCGTACTTCACCCGGAACACCCGTGCCACTGAGGATGACCACATTCCTTTCATAAAGGCAGGCATCCCCGCGATCGACCTCATCGACTTTGACTACGAGCCCTGGCACACCGACGACGACACTATGGACAAACTGAGCGCCCAGAGCCTGGAGATTGTAGGTACGGTGGTGCTGGAAGTGATCCAGAAGCTCGAGCGGCAGTAGGCTATCCTCTGAGCATGGAATCCAAGGCAGCGCTTCCCGTCGAGCAATACCTGCGGACCTCCTTCCCGGACCTTGATAAGGAATATCGGGATGGTGAGCTCGTGGAGCGCTCCTTGCCTGATTACTTACATTCGAAAACTCAAGGCCTGCTGATCGCATTATTTATCGCGCTCCGGAAGACTTTCCCCGTATTTGTGTGCCCGGAGCTGCGGCTGCGGGTTCGTCCAGGGCTATATCGAATCCCGGACGTCTCTGTGTTTTGTCCGACGGAGCCGCAAGGACGCGTACCCGACACTCCGCCCTTGGTTGCGATTGAAGTCCTATCCCTCGAAGACAAGATGATCAAAGTGCGAGAGAAGCTCGCAGAGTATAGCGCCTGGGGCGTTGCCCACGTTTGGTTGGTTGATCCTCATTCCAAGCACATGTATATCTGGAATGCGGGACTGGTCGAAGTGTCTACTCTGCGGATACCAGAACTAAGGCTCGAACTGACGCCCGCGGATATCTTCGAATAGCTACTTCGCCCGCAGATCGCGACCCGTCATTTCCTTGGGCTGCGCGGCGTGCAGCATTCCAAGAACCGTCGGGGCGATATCCTGCAGCGCACCGCCGGCTCGCAGCGGACGCTTCTCCTCATCCACGACGATAAACGGAACCGGGTTCGTCGTGTGATACGTGTGCGGACCCTTGGTCACCGGATCGATCATCGTTTCGGCGTTGCCATGATCCGCGGTGATAATCCATCGCCCGCCCGCGCGGCGAAGCGCCGAGTAGATCCGGCCCAGGCAACCATCGACGACCTCGACCGCACGCACCGTCGGCTCCATCTTGCCTGAGTGTCCCACCATATCCGCGTTGGCGAAATTCATCACGATGATGTCGAAGTTTTTGCTCTCAATGGCCCGGATCACGACCTCGGTGATGCCTTCGGCGCTCATCTCGGGCTTCAGATCGTAAGTAGCGACCTTGGGAGAAGGAACCAGTTCCCGCTCCTCCCCCGCATAGGGCTTCTCGTTGCCGCCGTTGAAAAAGTAAGTGACGTGAGCGTACTTTTCGGTCTCGGCGACGCGCAGGTTCTTCCAATGCTCGGCTGCCATCACGTTCGCCAGGATGTTATTGGGATGTTCACGGGTCAGCACGAAAGGGACCGAAAGAGCCTTATCGTATTGCGTCATGGTCGTGAAATGTAACTTCAGGCTCGATTCGATTAGCGCCTGAGTCATTTCACGTCCCCGATCGGCGCGATAGTTGAAGAACACACATCCGTCGCCCTCGCGTATCAGCCCGACCGGCTCGTTGCGCGAGTCCACAATCGTGACAGGCTCGATGAATTCATCGGTGACGCCGTGCTCGTAAGAACGCTTCGCCGCGGCCACCGGGTCAGTCGCTTTCTCGCCCAACCCGCTCACCATGGCCCCTTTGGCACGCTCGATCCGTTCCCAGCGCTTATCGCGATCCATCGAATAATACCGGCCGACAACCGTGGCGATGCGCCCAACGCCGATGCGGCGAATCTCGCGCTGCAATGCTTCGAGATACCCGGCGCCGCTCTCCGGCGCAGTGTCGCGGCCATCCATAAAGCAGTGAATCGCCACGTCGGCGACGCTCTCGCGTTTGGCCATCGCAAGCAGCGCATACAAGTGGGTATTCATCGAGTGCACGCCGCCGTCGCTGAGCAATCCCATTAGATGAAGCCTTCGCCCGCGTGCGTGACGCATGGCTGCAAGCAGCGTCGGATCGCGATACAGATCGCCGGAGGAGATCATGAGGTCGATACGCGTGACATCCATATGGATGATGCGGCCCGAGCCGATGTTGAGATGTCCAACTTCGCTATTGCCCATCTGGCCCTCGGGCAGCCCGACAAATGGACCCGACGTCTGGACCAGCGTGTTGGGATAGTCGCGCAGCAGTGCGTCATAGTTGGGTTTGCGCGCCGCTGCGATGGCGTTGCCTTCGCTTGCGGACGAGTAGCCCCAGCCATCCAGAACGGTCAGGATCAAAGGCTTGCCCGACATCATTGACGAAACGCCTTGCGGCCCGCATAGCGCGCGGACGATCCGAGATCCTCTTCGATACGGAGAAGCTGGTTATACTTGGCGATGCGGTCAGTCCGGCTCGCGGAGCCCGTCTTGATCTGGCCCGCCCCAGTTGCCACGGCCAGGTCCGCGATAAACGTGTCCTCAGTTTCGCCCGATCGGTGCGACATCATCGCCGTATAACCTGCATCGGCGGCCAGTTTCATTGCTTCCAACGTCTCGGTCAGCGTGCCGATCTGGTTCACCTTGACCAGAATCGAATTAGCCACACCGCGATCGATACCCATCTGTAAACGCGTTGAGTTGGTCACGAACAAGTCGTCGCCCACTAGCTGAATCTTCTTCCCCAGCATGTCGGTGATCATCTTCCAGCCATCCCAATCGTCCTCGGCCATGCCGTCTTCGATGGAGACGATGGGATACTGGCGAACCCAGTTGGCATAGAACTCAGCCATCTGTTGAGACGTTCGTTCGCTCTTATCGGATTTTTTGAAAACGTATTTCTTCTTGTCTTTGTCGTAGAACTCGCTGGCCGCCGGGTCGAGCGCGATGCCGATCTGGTCGCCGGGCGTGTAGCCCGCCAGTTGGATCGCTTCGAGCACCACTTCGAGGGCTTCCTCGTTCGACTTGAGATTGGGCGCGAAGCCGCCCTCGTCGCCGACCGAGGTCGAATAGCCGCGCTTCTTCAGCACGCCCTTGAGTGTATGGAATACCTCGGCGCCCCAGCGCAGAGCTTCCGAGAATCGATCCGCACCGTAGGGAGCGATCATGAATTCCTGCGGATCCACGCTGTTGTCGGCGTGCGCCCCGCCATTGAGGATGTTCATCATCGGCACGGGCAGCAGGCAGGCGTTCACTCCGCCCAGGTAGCGATAGAGCGGCGTCTGTTGGGAGATAGCAGACGCGCGTGCCACCGCCATCGAGACAGCGAGGATCGCGTTCGCCCCCAGCCGGGCTTTGTTCGGCGTTCCGTCGAGCGAGAGCATCAGACGGTCGATCTGCGCCTGCCGTTCCGCGTCGGCGCCGAGAAGAGCGGGAGCAATGTGTTGAGCGATATTCTTGACTGCGTTATGGGTGCCCTTGCCGAGATAGCGGGACTTGTCGCCATCCCGCAGCTCGACGGCTTCATGCTCGCCGGTGGATGCGCCGGAGGGAACCGCCGCTCGCCCCATGCTGCCGTCGGCGAGCCAAACGTCGGCTTCCACAGTGGGGTTGCCGCGAGAGTCGAGAATTTCACGACCAATTATTCTGGTAATTTCCATGGGGAGCTTTCAGATTACCAAGCAGGCCAGCCACGCCGCATGCTATCGGGCGGCTTGGTGCTTCCAGAGGTCCCACGCGCGGCCATACGGATCGGGATCTTGAGAGCGCTTCTTGACCTCACCCTCGTCGAGATAGGTCACTCGCTGGCCCATCGCCATGGCCTGCGCCTGAACGCGCGCGTTCACTTCGAGATACACACTGCGGGCCACCGCTTCGATGATGCTCTTCCCCACGATCACGGCGCCATGGCCGCGCATCAACGCAGCCGGCTTGTTTCCAAGCGCTTTCGCGAGAGCCCGGCCCAGCTCGGGTTTGGAGACCAACATATCCGTATCGGCCCCCGCCTCTCGAATCTCGAACACCGGAACACCCTCGCCGACAAAAAAACTGTTGTGATAGACCGGACGCAGAGGAATTTTAGTGATGCCGAACGGGATCAGCGCGGGCGCGTGGCAATGCACGATGGACATGACATCGGGCCGGACGCGATAGATCTCGCCATGGATGAAGCGTTCGCGATAGGACGTGCGCTTGTCGCCCCCCACCGGTTTACTATCGAGATCCAATTCCATGATGTCGGCGGCCGTCACTTGTGCTGGTGCCACCGAACGCGAGATGAGGTACCGGCCTGCTCCCGGCGCTACCCGGACGCTGACGTGGCCGAAGGCGTCGACGATCTCCTGCCCAGCAAGGATACGGTTCGCCGTCACCACATCGTCGATCAACGACTCCCGCGATACCTGCTGTCCGGTTAGCCGCGTGGCGATAGTGGCTGCAGCAGCCGCGCCAGCGAATAGGAACCCTCGACGTGGGAGGACGTACATGCCTGTTAACATAGCGCATAGGAGCCATGCGCAAAGCTACCCTGACGCTTGCCGCCGTCAGTCTATTCGCGGCCGATTCCGCCTATCAACAGGAAATCGCCAAGTGGCGCGCCCAGCGGGAAGCCAAACTTAAAGCGGACGATGGCTGGCTAACCGTGGTCGGGCTGCACTGGCTGCATGAAGGCTCGAATACCGTTGGTTCGGATCCCTACACCGATGCGCCTTTGCCCGCATCAGCCCCGCCGCTCGCCGGCAGGATCGCTCTTGCAAAGGGAAAAGTTCATTTCAAACCGGCTCCCGGAGTCCAGCTCAAAGAGATGGACCTCAAAACTGACGTTACGCCAGAGTATGACCGGCTGACGCTCGGCCGCGTGAAGTTCTTCGTCATCGAGCGCGAGAATCGGTTCGCCGTACGCGTGAAAGATAACGACAGTGAGGCGCGCAAGAAGTTCACCGGACTGCGCTGGTACCCGGTGGATCCGACGTGGAATATCAAGGCGAAGTTCATCCCTTCGCCGCACCAGGTGACGTTCAACACCGAGGTGGGCGTCAAGGAGAAGGACGACTCGCCGGGATATGTTACCTTCACGCGCGGCGGAAAGGACTACAAACTCGAAGCAGTGAAAGAGGACGACGACTTGTGGTTTGTCTTTCGCGACCTGACCAGCGGCAAGACCACCTACGGCGCCTCGCGGTTCTTATACACCCCCTTCCCCAAGGATGGCTTCGTTGAGATGGACTTCAACAAGGCCGAGAATCCGCCGTGCATGTTCACCGATTACGCCACTTGCCCACTGCCCACGCCCCAGAACAGGCTGCAAGTCGCGGTGACTGCCGGGGAGCAGACGTACCGCCGGCCACAATGAAGTTGAGCGAGGTTCAGCAGTACTGGGATCGACAAGCGCACGCCGATCCCATGTGGGCCATCCTCACTGATCCGGCCAAAGCGGGAGGCCGCTGGGATGCGGACGAGTTCTTCGCTACTGGGACTCGTGAGATCGGCGTGGTCATGGCGCAAACAACGGTGTGGGGGAAACCCGTTGCCCGACGCACCGCGCTCGACTTTGGATGCGGCATCGGACGCCTGAGCCAGGCGCTCGCGGATCACTTCGACCAGGTCTACGGCGTCGACATTTCACAGAAGATGATCGAGGTGGCGCGAGGTCACAATCGCAAGGGCTCACGCGTCGAGTATCAATGCAATCCCGTAACGAACCTCGGCAAGTTTGAGACCGGTTCGATCGACATGATCTATTCCTGGATCACGCTGCAGCACGTGCGACCGCGTTATGCGGCGCAATATATGCAGGAGTTCTTGCGCGTGCTTGCGCCGAGCGGGCTGCTGCTGTTTCAGTATCCTAGCAGGCCGATCGGTCTGGGGGTTCGCCTTGCGCGATGGAAAGCGTTGTTGTCTAGCCCGCGGCCGATGTACATGAACGGCATGGATCGCGAAGATGTCGTCGCCCTGCTCAAAAGCGGAGGCGGGCGGATCCTCAATATTCAGCAGGATGACCAGGCGATTCCGGGATATCATAGCCACTGCTATGCGGTTACTCGCGATTAGCGTTCCGATCCTATTGAGCACGCTGCTCGCGCAGCAGACGGCCCCGGATCCGGGTGCTTTCGACATCGGCGCTACGCAGGGCGCCGGCGCCAAGCAAGGTCCACGCCCAAAAGCTGGTCCGGCTCCTCATCTCGCAGACGGACTCCCCGACTTCGGCGGCGACGGCGCTTGGTATCCCGGCTTCTCCGGCAACCTCGCCGAGACGAAGTGGAAGGGCGTGAAGAGCGCCGACGCGAAAGTGGATGTGCCCTTTCTTCCCTCTGCTCTGGAACTGTTCAACCAGCGCGTGACCAGCAACTCCAAGGACGATCCCGAAGCACAGTGCCTGCCGGTGGGCGTTCCGCGCTACATGTTCGATCCCTACGCGTTCCAGATGGTGCAAACGCCGAAGCACGTCATATTTCTGTTCGAGGGCGACAACTACCTGTGGCGGACTGTCCCCCTGCGCGCGAATCTGGAGCATCCAAAGAACGTGAAGCCAACATGGCTGGGCGACGCCGCCGGCCGCTACGAGAAAGACACTCTCGTCGTGGATGTGACGGGGTTCAATGGCAAAGCATGGCTGGATCAGGCAGGCCATCCGCAGACGACGCAGGCGCATCTGACGGAGCGATACACGCGCACCGATTCGCTCACGCTCAAATACGAAGTGACCATCGACGATCCGGGAGCGTACTCAAAGCCGTGGACGACCAGCAATACGGTGTCCTGGCGTCCTGGGTTTCATCTGTTGGAATTCATCTGCAACGAGAACGAAAAGGACTCAGTGCACATGACCAAAGAGCGGCTGTAGCCCCCCCCCCACTAGCACAGGCACCCAAGGAAACTTCCACTATTTTTGAACGTGCAAAGTTTGACACGTTGGCCTCGCGTCCCGGAGAATGGAGTTGCCTACCTAAATATGCGGATATGGCGGAATTGGCAGACGCGCTAGATTCAGGTTCTAGTTCTCGCAAGGGAGTGGAGGTTCAAGTCCTCTTATCCGCACCAGAATTAATTCAACAGGTTACTGGGATTCCTCGGTACTCCTGATTGTTGATTTTGTTCCAATGTCACCCTCTTGTGACCCTGGCGGGATCGGACATGTAGCTCCAGACTATTCACAGCTTCCAACAAATCGCTCTCGGTCGTAATGTTGTATCGCACAAAGACATCACGGGTCTTGTGACTCGAAATCTTCATCGCCACCGAGTCCGGCACTTTCGCACAAACAAGGTTCCTAACGGCTGTCCGTCTCAAATCCTGAAAGAGTTTGATCGCTTTCCCTTTTTCTTCTGCAGACGCATCCCATAAGCCGGCTCCTTTGCAAGCCCCCCTCCACGCCGACAAAGCGGGACGGAAACGTCACTGCACGTGGCGCGACAACGCGTGACCTGACTTCCCACAACGCCGTTTTTGGAAAGTTTCCGGATTGCTGATACGTTCACGATCTTCGATACGCAACTTAAACTCGCAGATCATTATCGTAGCCCGCACGCTGAATGGCAGCAGTATATCGCCTACGCCTGAAGCCGCAGCACCGAGGATCCTACCGACGCGCCAGGAACAGATTTTGGGGATCGTGAACAATCATTGGCAGGGTCGTTGCGTGGGAGTGGCTGCGCAACTCGAGCTCGCCGATCAGTTGGCGAATGGTCCGTTGCACCTCGACGTTCTTGCCGAGCGCACGCAGACCCATGCGCCGAGCCTCTACCCGGCGCTATCTACCTGGAGCGAAATACTCGAAAAAGAGCCCGGACGACTCATCCCGGGGCGCGTCACACTTAGCCTCCTAAAAAAATAAATCCCCAGTTTGGGTTTGTGAATATACCCTCTGTACGCGGAACCCAGGATAGATCCGAAGTACCGAGTAAACCTGAGCGCAAGCCGTCGGAGGTTTCCGCTCCAAATCACGAGGTAAAGGAAAATGAAGCAGTACAACAACACAATTGTCTTTAGAGCATTGCTGGCACTGCTGGCTCTAGTTTCAGTCTCGATCCCCGCCAGCGCATCCATCATATTCGACGGTTCCGGGGCGGCGTCCAATACGTTCCAACAGACGTTGAATAATCCTTGCATAATCGCGGACAACTCCTGCCAGGAACCAGCGGGCTTTACCGATACGATCAATACCGGCCCCGGCAACTACGACCTGTTCTCGCCAGTCTATACCGCGCCCGCCGTCTTCACCACCCACAGCGGCAATCTTATCGAACTGTCTTTCCGCATCGGGATTGACTCGAACATCGCGACGGGAAAAGGCTTGCAGACGCTGGAGTTTTTCAAGACCTACGCGTGCGATTCAAACGGCCTAAATTGTGTGATCGACCTAGGCAACTCTTATTTGACTCCCACGTTGATTCCAGACAACCATAACGGCAACGGATTTTCAGACGCCACGTTGGGTGTCTTTACGCTCGTCGCCGGGACCAAGTATGAGTTCGAAGCGGAGGTGAGCAACCAAACCGACGGCATGGAGCAGTTCTTCATACTTTCGCCGAATGCACAGGGAGTGCCGGAACCGACGACTATGGGAGCGGTGGGGATTGCACTGGTGGCGCTGTTCTTCCTCAAGCGGCGCAGGAGCGCGGCCCTGGATCGATCTTGAGGATCACATAGACAGCTAGAGGTTGGGTGCCAAGGGCTCGACTGTATCCACACCTGTAACGCCTTGTGCGAAGCGAGGTAAAACAGCGATACAGTCGATCCCGCCCTGCCCAAGGGCGGTGTAGCACTTTCCCGTATACCTCTCCCCCGCACCAGTTATTTAACGAATTGGCTAACTTCGTCCCGCGGAGAGGTGGCCGCTGGGAGGGCCGATGTGGATGTGCGCGGCCGTCGCCTTCCCTGGAACATAGCTGCGGAACGCATAGTAGGGGATGGCGCTCGATTCCAGGTAGTGCCGCAGCCACAATCCCTCAGTAGTATCCGGAAACAGTGCCACGTCCACGCGATTCCGGTGATCGAAGCCCATAGCCTGATGGACGGCAGTTTCACCATCCGCGCTGACCGGCAGCGTCTTGTGAAACTGCTGCTCGAAAGCGTTCTTGACGCGATAAAAATCCGCCGGGGTGAAAACGCCGCGGCCTTCAAATTTCTCCATCATGGCTGGAGCCGATCCGATGGCCTCTCCGGCATTCTCTTGCCGCGCCGGGATCTGCTCTTCGAGACGAGCCATCTCAGCTACTTGCTGGACGAGCTCGGTACGCGACAGAGTCAGGTCATACGTGTTCTGCGCCAAGTCTTGCTCCTCTAGCGGCGCGGTGAGGTTCTGCTTCGGCTGCAAGCCGGCGTCCACCAAAATTCGCACCCGTTCGACCTGAGCCTTGGCACGGTCTAACTGCCGGCGGGCGGCCTGTTCCAGTTGAGCGGCTTTCTCCTCGGTCAAATCGTTGAGGGAAAGCGAGGCGTTGAGCAACTCAGCGTCACGAGCTGCGGCGATAGCGTCTTTAGCCTGATCCACACGAGTGCGAGGCGCGACCGGATTATCCTGAATCCCAGGCACCGCAATAGAGGGAAACGCCTGTCCATAGAGAAGTACACTTCCCAGGGCAAGCAGGGAAAACTGCAAATACATCCGCCCTTAGGGTAGCACGCAAAGACCTGCAAGGAAACTGCGTCAGGCGATAGATCTATCTGACTGATACAGAA
>Ga0105245_10004853_pt1 | contig 11841 bp, 10 predicted proteins | sample KBSM54metaG_FD_81523 | JGI IMG/M metagenome (GOLD analysis project Ga0105245, IMG submission 81523) | Miscanthus rhizosphere microbial communities from Kellogg Biological Station, Michigan, USA - KBS M5-4 metaG | ecosystem: Host-associated > Plants > Roots > Rhizosphere > Soil | place...
CTCGCCGAGGCCGTCGCCGAAAACGGCTACTCCGGCACCACGATCGCCCACATCACCCGCCACGCGGCCGTCTCCCGGCGCACTTTCTACGAGCACTTCAACAGCAAGGACGAATGTTTCGTCGCCGCTTACGACACGGTGATGACCGAGCTGAATCGGCGGGTGGGGGAGGCCTTCGAGCAGGAGGAGGAGTGGCCGCAGGCGATCCGAGCGGGACTCGCGGCGATGCTGGGGTTCCTCACCAGCGAGCCTCACCTGGCGCGGCTCAGCATGGTCGAGGCGCTGGTCGCCGGACCGGTCGTGGTCGAGCGCTACGACGCTGCCATCCAGAGCCTCGTCCCCTACTTCGAAGCGGGCCGCAAAGGCCGCTCGGCCGAGGTTTTGGCCGGCCTCTCCTCCACCACCGAGGAGGCACTCGTCGGCGGCATCGTCTCGTTGATCTCTCGCCGCATCTTCGCTGACCGCACAGAGGAGCTGGAAGCGCTGCTCCCCGACCTGGTCGAGTTCGCCCTTACGCCCTACCTCGGCAGTGCCGAGGCGGCGAAGGTCGCCCGGGCCGCTTAGAGGACGGAGGGGCACCCTCCGTCGCGAAAATTGGGGAGGCTCCTGCGGGTGCCCCCTCCGTCCTTTGACGGGTCGGCTTTTTCGCATAGCTGAAGTTGCAGTCGACTCTATGGAGTTAGTAGTCTCTAGACACGAACATACGTTCGTATGGAGATCGCCTGCGTCATCGACAAGCGTTTGGCGAGTCTCCCGCGCCCGGGTCGCGGCGGGGGGCCCCGGCCCGGGCGCGCCGATCTTGCCGACCCTGTTGCCGCCGCGGAGGCGACCGAAGCGATGGCGCGGGCGCTGGAGGGTCTCGGCGCCGCGGTCGAGTCCGAGCAGCCGGGCGAGGCCTTCTTCGCGGTCGACGGTTTGCGCGGCCTCTATGGCGGCGACTCCGCCGGCGTGCTCGCCGCGGCGAGGAGGGCGGTGGGTGAGGAATGGCGGATCGGCACCGGCCGGACGCGCTTCGCCTCCTTCCTCGCCGCGGGCGATTGGCAGCGACCGGTCTCGGTTGCAGCGCTGCGGCCGCGGCTCGACGCCTCCGAACGCGAAGCCGGCGAGCTGATCGAGGCGCTCCAGCGCCTCGGGATCGAGACGCTCCGCGCCTTTTCCGAACTCTCTTCCGACCAGGTCGCCGATCGCTTCGGTCCGCTCGGCCAGCGAGCGCTGCGACTCTGCCGCGGCGAGGAGGAGCCGCTGCGGCCGCGGACGCCGCACGAGGAGCTGAGCGAGGAGATCGAGCTGCCGGAGGGGACGGCCGGCCGCCAGCTCGACCGCGCCCTGGAGCTGCTCGTCGACCGATTGCTGGCGGCGCCGCGGCGGCAGGAGAGGACGCTGCTCGGGCTCCGCTTCGGGGCCATGCTCGCCGCCGGCGGCAGCTGGAGCGTCGAGCAGGGCCTGGGCCGGCCGAGCGCTTCGCCGCGGGTCCTCCGCAACGTCCTGATGCCGCGCCTCGAGGAGCTGCCGGGGCCGGCGACGGCACTGCGCCTGCGCGCGGTCGGCCTCGGCCCCCCGGCGCGCGACCAGCTCGAGCTGGCGGTCGGCGGCTCGGAGCCGCGACGGCGCCGGCTGCGGGCGGCGGTGCGCGAGGTCCGCGCCGCGCAGGGAGCGGAGGCGCTGCTGAAGATCCTGCCCGTCGACGGCGCCTCGCGCGTGCCGGAGCGCTGGGCCCTGCTCACTCCCTATCCGGAATTCTGATGCCCGGGGTCCGCCGTCTCTATGCCCCCGAACGGGTGGCGATCCGCACCGATCCCTGCGGCGCTCCGCTGCTGGTCGAGGGGACGACAGTCGAGGCCGTCCGCGAGGAGTGGCTGGTCGAGGATCGCTGGTGGACGCCGAAGCCGTTGCGTCGGCACTACTTCGAGCTGGCTCTGGCGGACGGTCGCGCCCTCACCGTCTTCCGCCGCGCCGGGGCTACGCGCTGGTACCGGCAGCGGGCCTGAGGCTCAGGGTCGATTATCGATGTACGTCGAGCTGCACGCCCACTCCGCCTTCTCCTTCCTCGACGGCGCCTCGGCCCCGACGGAGCTTGCCGCGGCCGCAGCAGCCAACGGCTATCCCGCCTTCGCCCTCACCGACCACGACGGCGTCTGGGGCTCGATGGAGTTCGCCCACGCCTGCAAGGGCTTCGGCGTCCGCCCGATCACCGGCGCCGAGTTGACGCTTCAAGGCGGTCGACACATCACTCTGTTAGTCGAAGACGAGTCCGGTTACCGGAATTTGTGCCGGCTGCTGACGGCGGCCCACTCCCACACCCGCGACAACACGACGCGATCGCAGACGCAGCCGTGGGCGACGATCGAGCAGGTGGAGGAGCACGCGGAGGGGCTGGTCTGCCTCTCCGGCTGCGCTCGGGACGGCGCCGTCGCCGGGGCCTGGGAGCGGGGCGACACCGCGGCAGGCGAGCGGCTTGCCCGTCGCCTCCTCGGCGCCTTCGGCCGCGACCGCTTCCGGGTCGAGCTGCAGCGTCCCTACTGGCGCCGCGACCGCGCCCGCAACCGTTGGCTCGCGCTCCTGGCCGAGCGGCTCGACGTCCCCTGCATCGCCACCGGCAACGTCCATTCCCACGACCGCGGCCGGGCGCCGCTGCAGGACGCGCTGGTGGCGATCGGCCGCTGCGAAGCGCTGGAGGAGTCCGAGCCCTACCGGCGCGGCAACTCGACCTCCGCCCTCACCTCGCCGGGGGCGATGGCAGCTCGCTTCGCCGAATACCCCGAGGCGGTCGACGAGACCGAGCGCGTCGCCGAGCGCCTCCGCTTCGACCTCACCCAGCAGCTCGGCTACCGCTACCCCGGCAGCGAGGACCCGACCGCCGACGCCGAGCTCGCCCGCCTCTGCGCCCATCGCCTGGAGGAGCGCTACAGCGGCAACGCCCGTCTGCTGGAGGCGCAGTGGCGGCTGGAGGAGGAGCTGGCGATCATCCGCAAGCTCGGCCTCTCCGGCTTCTTTCTCCTCCACCGCGACCTGCTCGAGCTGGCGCGCGAGGTCGCCGCCGAGGTGCGCGGCCCGGAGTCGGCGCGCAATGTGCTGCCGCCGGGGCGGGGCCGCGGCTCCAGCGTCAGCTCGATCGTCTGCTACCTGAGCGGCCTCTCCCATGTCGACCCGGTCGAGGCCGACCTTTTCTCCGGCCGCTTCCTCAACGAGGAAACGACCTCGATGCCGGACATCGACCTCGACTTCCCGCGCGACATCCGCGAGGTCCTGATCCCTCGTGCGCACGACCGCTACGGACGCGACCGCTCCGCCCTCGTCGCCGCCTTCCCGACCTACCGCCCGAAGGGGGCCGTCCGCGACCTCGGCAAGGCGCTGGGGCTGCCGCCGGCCGAGATCGACCGGGTGGCGAAGACGGTCGGCTTCCACCAGAGCGCGGAGGAGATCGAGCGCGACCTCGTCGGAGCGCTGGGGCCGCAGCGGGCGGCCGAGCCGCGCTGGCGGGCGCTGCTGCCGCTCGCCGCCGAGATCATGGGCCTGCCCCGCCACTCCTCCCAGCATCCGGGAGGGATGGTGATCTCGACTCGGCCGCTGATCGACGTCTGCCCGGTCGTGCCGGCGGCGATGGCGGGGCGGCAGACGGTGCAGTGGGACAAGGACTCCTGCGCCGACGCCGGCTTCCTCAAGATCGACCTGCTGGGACTGGGGATGCTCTCCGCGGTCGAGCGCTGCGTCGAGGAGATCGGCCGGGCCCGCGACGAGCGGCTCGACCTCTCGCGGATCCCGCTCGACGACGAGGAGGTCTTCGAATCGATCCGCGCCGCCGACACCACCGGCGTCTTCCAGATCGAGAGCCGGGCGCAGATGGGGATGCTGCCGCGAACTCAGCCGCGCGATCTCGACGACCTGATCGTCCAGGTGGCCCTGGTCCGGCCGGGGCCGATCCAGGGCGGCGCCGTGCATCCATATATAGAGCGGCGCAAGCTCCGGCGCGAGAACCCCGACTACGAGATCCCCTACGAGCATCCGTTGCTGGAGCCGGTGCTGGAGGAGACGCTGGGGACGATCGTCTTCCAGGAGCAGGTGATCGAGTCGGTGATGGCGCTGGCCGACTTCAGCTCCTCCGAGGCGGAGGGGCTGCGGCGGGCGATGAGCCGCAAGCGCTCCGAGGAGGCGATCCGCGAGCACCACCAGCGCTTCCTCGCCGGCGCCGCCGCCAACGGCGTCCCCGAGGAGGTGGCCGAACGGGTCTGGTCGCAGATCCAGGGCTTCTCCGGCTACGGCTTCCCGAAGGCCCACTCGGCCGCCTTCGGCCTGCTCGCCTACCAGTCGGCCTGGCTGCGCGTCCACTACGGGCCCGAGTTCCTCTGCTCGCTGCTGAACGAGCAGCCGATGGGCTTCTACCCGCCCGACTCGCTGGTCCACGAGGCGCAGCGCCGCGGCATCCGCGTCGCCCCGGTCGACGCCAACCGCAGCAAGGTGCTCTGCCACGTCGAATCGCCGCGCACCGACGAGGTGCAGGGCGGTCTCGTAGTGCGGGTCGGCCTCGGCTACGTGAAGGGCGTGAAGAAGGATGAGATGGAGGCGCTGGCGGCCGAGCGCGAACGCGACGGCCCTTACAGGGGAATCGCCGAACTCGCTTCGCGATCGGGGGCGGGACTGTCGAGCCTCGAAAAGCTCGCCTGGTCGGGGGCGCTCGACGGCATCCCGGTCGGCTCGGGGAGCGAGCGGCGCGAGGCGCTCTGGCGGGTGGGGGTGACCGGCGCCGGGCGCGTCGCCGGCAGCGACACCCAGCTGGCGCTGCCGATGGAGCCGCCGCAACCGCCCGAGCTGGAGCCGCTGGGGGAGTGGGGGAAGCTGATCGCCGACTATCGCTCGACCGGGATGAGCGTCGACAAGCACCCGATGAAGCTGCTGCGCCCGGGCCTCGACCCGAAGATCGCCAGCACCTCGGACCTGGAGCGGATCGACCACGGCTCCACCGTCGAGGTGGCCGGCATGATCACCGCCCGCCAGCGCCCCGAGACCGCCAACGGCGTCACCTTCGTCCTGCTCGAGGACGAGCGCGGCCAGGTCAACCTCGTCGTCCCGCCCCCCGTCTACGAGCGCCACCGCCCCCTCGTCCGCACCGCGCCTCTGATCCGCGCCCGCGGCCGCCTCGAGCGCCGCGAAGGCACCGTCAACGTCGTCGTCAGCGACCTGTCTCCGCTGGAACGCGGCAAACCGACGCCGCGGCGATCGAGACCCGAGGGGCGCCGCAAGCCTCGTGAGCTGGCGGTTGCCGAGCTACGCGCCGTCGCCCCCGCCGGCCACTGCTTCGGCCGCCGGGGATGAGTCGTCGGGCCAGACGGCCCAGAGCGTCGAGTGCAAGCGTTCCAGGCAGCTCTTGATCAGTTGCTCGTCGCCCTTCGACCGCAACCCGTTGTTGCGAGGCCCGTCCAGGATCACGTTGACCAAGGTCTCGACCTTTCCCTGCGCATGCCCGTCCACCCGCGGCAGAGGACCCTCGCAACTGAGGACGACGCCGTCGGGCGCCACGCTCGCCCACACCGTGTCGGCCTCGCCGTCGTCCATGGTCTCCGCGGCAATCTCGAAGCCGAGGTTCTTGCCCTTGTGCTCCGGCAGAGCGACGAGGGGCAGCGCCGTTCGCAACACGCCGCCCATTTCCCGCGGAGTGAGGCCTGCTGTTCCTTCCGGCACGACGTGCCGGCGCCGCCAGCGACCGACCCCGGCGATCAAAGCCATTCCCCGCCGCGCTTTGGTGGTCAGCGAATAGCTGCGGCGCCTTCCCTCGTTCGTCGACTCGTGGAGGAAGCCCCCGATCGCGAAGAGGCCCGCCCGGCGGTTGACCTGGTGGTAGCTCAAGCCATGCTCCATTCGAGCCAGCTCGGTCGGCGACTTCGACCCCAGGTTGAGCTCTTCGATCATCCCCGATTCCCACAGGTCCGCCAGCAACGCCAGGGAGCTCCATGCATGGGCGTCGATCTCCCCGCTGCGAAGCCGGGTGAAGGAAGCGCCCGCGTATGCCTCGACCAGTTCGTAAAGCTCCCGGCCGCCGGGCTCGCTGAGGCTGTGGACCACCTTCGACGGCACCCCCGGCTCCTCTTGCCGCTCGATGACCCCCAGCTTCGCCAGTCGTCCCGCGTAGCGATAGACGGTGCGTGGCGTATATCCCCGAACCCGTTCGGTCAACTCTTTCGTCCGCAGCGGCCCTTCCCCCAGCGCCATCAGGATCGCGCCGCTTGCGCCGGCTCCCAAGAGTCGCAGCACCTGTGGCGTCGTCAGCTCCATGTCCCGCCCAAAGTTGAGCGAGGATAGGTCCCTGGAAAAGGGTTTTTCTCCTGTAAAGGGTGACATCTTCTACAAGACAGAAGTGTCGCCCCGACGCTGCTAGCTTCGAGCCATGCAGTCCGACAGCGCACTCGAGGCCGCCCGCGCCGGCGACGAAGGGGCATTTGAGCAACTGGTCGAGCCTCACCGCAAGGAGCTCCACGCGCACTGCTACCGGATGCTCGGGTCGCTCCACGACACCGAGGAAGCGCTGCAGGAGGCGATGCTGAGGGTCTGGAAGGGGCTCGATCGTTTCGAGGGACGCAGCTCGCTGCGCGGCTGGCTCTACAAGGTCGCCACCAACGTCTGCCTCGACCTGATCGGGCGCCGCAAGAGGCGCCTGCTCCCCGAGGAGTACGCGCCGAAGGCCGATCCGCACGAGCCGCCGGGCGACCCGGTCGCCGAGCAGGTCTGGATCGAGCCTTATCCCGACGAGGCGCTCGAGATCCCGGACGGCTACGCCTCGCCCGACGCCACCTACGAGGAGCGCGAGTCGCTCGAGCTCGCCTTCGTCGCCGCGATGCAGCACCTGGCGCCACGTCAGCGCGCGGTCCTGATCCTCCGCGAGGTCCTCGGCTTCTCCGCCAAGGAGGTGGGGGAGACGCTCGACACCTCCGTTCCCTCCGTCAACAGCGCCCTCCAGCGCGCCCGCGAAGCCGTAGACAAGCGCCTGCCGGACCGCAGCCAGCAGGTCACCCTCCGCTCCCTCGGCGACGCCCGCATGAAGGAGATCGTCGAGGAGTACATGGAGGCGATGCGCGGCGGCGACGTCCAGCGCGTCGTCTCGATGCTGACCGAGGACGTCGCTTGGTCGATGCCGCCGCTGGCCAGCTGGTACGGCGGCATCGAGGAGGTCGAGGTCTTCCTCCGCACCAAGCCGCTCTCCGGCGAGTGGCGCTGGCGCCACCGGGCGGCGACGGCCAACGGACAGCTCGCGGTCGGCACCTACACCTGGATCGAGGGGGAGAAAGCTCACATTCCCTTCTCCCTCGACGTGCTTACCTTGGACGGTGATCGGATCAAGGAAGTGACCGCCTTCGTCGTCCGCCCGGCCGACACCGAGGATGGCTATTCTCGGTGGCCCGACCGCGCTGCCGACCCCCGGCGCGTGGAGTCCGTCTTCCGGCGCTTCGGCCTGCCGGACCACGTCGATTGACCAGTCGGCCGATGAGTTTCGACCAGTCCCGGAGTCTGAACCTGCATGAACACCACTGAGAACGACAAAACTCGCTGGCTAGCCCTCTACGTCCTCTGCGCGGGGATGCTGATGATCGTGCTCGACGCGACGATCGTCAACGTCGCCCTGCCCTCGATCCAGGACAGCCTCGACTTCTCCCAGAGCAATCTCGCCTGGGTCGTCAACGCCTACATGATCCCCTTCGGCGGCCTGCTGCTGCTGGCGGGCCGGATGGGGGACCTGCTCGGCCAACGCCGCGTCTTCCTGATCGGCCTGGCGATCTTCACCGTCTCCTCGCTCGTCTGCGCCGCCTCGGTCTCGCAGGAGATGCTGGTCGGCGCCCGCTTCGTCCAGGGGATCGGCGGCGCCCTCGCCTCGGCCGTGATCCTGGGGATGATCGTGACCATGTTCCCCGAGCCGGGGGCGCAGGCGAAAGCGATCGGCGTCTACGGCTTCGTCGCCTCCGCCGGCGGCTCGATCGGCCTTCTCCTCGGCGGCGTCCTCACCGACGCGATCAGCTGGCACTGGATCTTCCTCATCAACCTTCCGATCGGCATCGCCACGGCCTACCTGGCGATCCGCCTCGTCGCCAACCCGAAGGGGATCGGCCTCAGCGAGGGCGCCGACTTCCCCGGCGCCGCCCTGATCACCGGCTCGCTGATGCTCGGCGTCTTCACGATCCTGCGGATCGAAGCCTGGGGCTGGAACGACACCCGCATCTTCGCCCTCGGCGCGATCTCGCTGGCGCTGCTGGCGATCTTCATCCACCGCCAGGCGACGATCGCCAACCCGTTGATGCCGCTGCGGCTCTTCCGCTCGCGCAACGTCGCCGGCTCCAACGTCCTGCAGGCGCTGCTGGTCGCCGGCATGTTCGGGATGTTCTTCCTCGGCGCCCTCTACCTGCAGCGGGTGCTCGGCTACAGCCCGCTCAAGGTTGGCCTCGCCTTCCTCCCGACCACCCTGGTGATGGGAACCCTCTCGCTCGGCTTCTCGGAAAAACTGATCATGCGCTTCGGCCCCCGCACGACCCTGATCCCGGGCGTCTGCATGGTCGTCGTCGCCCTGCTCCTCTTCGCCCGCACGCCGGTCGACGCCAACTACCTGACCGACCTGCTGCCGCCCTTCCTGCTGATCGGCGTCGGCGTCGGCACCTCGTTCCCGGCGATCATGACCCTGGCGATGTCGGGGGCGACCCCGGCCGATGCGGGGCTCGCCTCAGGCCTGGTCAACACCAGCATGCAGGTGGGCGGCGCGATCGGCTTGGCGGTGCTGGCGACCCTCTCCGGTGAGCGGACCCAGTCCCTGATCGACGACGGGCACAGTCTCAAAGCGGCGCTGACCTCCGGCTACCACGTCGCCTACCTCGTCGGTGCGGTCCTGGCGGCGATCGCGGTGGCGATCGCGGTCTTCGTGCTGCGGGCGCCCCAGCCCGAGGAGATGCCGGCGCCGCAGGAGGAATCCGAGCCGGAGCCCGCCTACTCAGAGGTCGCTTAGCTCGCTTCCAGCGAGGCCGACTCGAGCACGCCGAGCAGCTGCGTCACCCGGCAGACCAGCAGCCGCTCCTCGTCGACCTCGACCCAGACTCCGGTCGAGGAGGCGAAGACGACGTGGTCCCCGGGCTGCACCGGCATTTCGACCCCGGCCCCGGCCCACCAATCGAGCCCCGGGCCGACCGCCAGCACGATCCCCTGTTCCGGCGGCGGATCGTGCGTCCCCGGCGGTACCACCAGCCCCGACCGCCGTACCCGGTCCTGGTCGAGCTCCTTGATCACGACCTGGTCGAACAGCGGCCGCAGCTTGTGACGCACGGACTCGGTCGGATCGGGGCGCTGGGCGGTGCTCACGAGACTAAGTCTGCCTGATCGCGGGAACTAAGATCGACCGATGCCCCAGGAGAAGAAGCCGATCAACTGGCGCGCCTGGCTTGTCGGCATCCTCGTCGCGCTGGTCTTGATCGTCGCCCTGCAGAACTCGCAGGAGGTCAGCTTCGAAGTCCTCTTCGCCAGCTTCAACGCGCCGCTGATCGTGGTGATCCTGCTGGCGGCCGCGATCGGCGTCCTGATCGGGTACGTCGCGCCGCTGGTCCGCCGCCATCGCCGCGAGGAGAAGCAGCACGGCTCCTGATCTTTTAAGCTTCCCTGTGCAATGGGGGAATCGCAGCAAGGGAGAGGAAGATGAGCGTTCTTCAGAACGAGATTCCGCAGGATTGGTACGCGACCGCGTTCGACGGGATGTCGGCCGAGATGGCCTGGACGGAGCGGACCGGGTCGGAAATCGACCGGGCGCTGACGATGCTGCGGCCCGGGGGCGGCGAGCGCATCCTCGACCTCGCCTGCGGCACCGGCCGCCACTCGCTGGAGCTGGTCCGGCGCGGCTTCTCCGTCGTCGGCGTCGAGATCGGCGAGGAACTGGTCGAGATCGCCCGCAAAGACGCCGAGGAGCAGGGCCTCGAGGCCGAGTTCGTCCAGGGCGACCTGCGCGAGCTCGACTACGAGGACGAGTTCGACGTCGTCCTCAACCTCAACGACGGCGCCGTCGGCTATTTCGAGACGGACGAGGAGAACCACCGCACCTTCGAGGTGATCTCCCGCGCCCTCAAGCCCGGCGGCCAGAACCTGGTCCAGGTCCCCAACGTCCTCTATGCACGCTCCCACCTCCCCCAGCGCTCCTGGATCCCCAGCTCGACCATGATCGAACTCGTCGAGCATCGCTGGAACAAGAAGGACGGCTACATGGAAGGCGCGATGATCCCCGTCAAGTTCGGCGAGGTCCTCGAGAACCTCGACAAGCGGATCGAATTCCGCCAGCGCCTCTACACGGTCGACGAGCTGCGTGAGATCTACGACTCGGTAGGGATGACCCTCGAACGCATCTTCCACGGCAACGGCCGCCCGAAGGAACCGACCGAGTCCCAGTTCGAGATCTTCGCCGCCGCTAGGAAGGGCTAGGCGTCCACAGCGCCTCGTAGAGGCCCCCGAGGCAGTCGGAGACCAGCCGCTCGTCCTCGCCGACCAGCAGCTTGCGGGGCTTGCCGTCGAGGACGGCCGGGATCCATGCCTTGACTTTGCCGCGGCTCCAGCCGTCGACGTCGTAGCTGGGGGCGGCGCAGCTGTGGATGCCGCCACCCTCTTCGACCTCGGCCCAGATCGATTCTCCTTCCGCCCCGGCGATCTCGTCTTCCCCCACCACGCTCAGTTTCAGGCGCATGCCGGCATGCTCGGGGACCTCCACGAGGGGCAGCGCCGCTCGTAGCGCCGTTGCCATCTCAGCCGCCGTCATCCCCTCTTCGTCCTTGGCGACGACGTGGCGATGGCGCCAGCGGGCGATGCCGACGATCAGGCCCATCGCCTCGCGCGTCCTCTCGGTCAGCGCGTAGCAGCGCCGCCGCCCGGGGCCCTGCCACTCGCGGACCAGCCCGGCGGTCTTGAAGAGACCCGCCCGGCGGTTGACCTGGTGGTAGCTGAGGCCATTCGACCTCTGCGCCAGCTCGGTCGGGGACTGGGGGCCGCAGCTCAGCTCCCTCACCAAGTCCGCCTCCCAGAGATCCGCCAGCATTCCCAGCGATGCCCAAGCCTGGGCGTCGATGCGCCCGTCGGGCAGCCGCGTCATCGAGACGTCGACGAAGCGGTTGACGAGCTCGTAGAGCTCGCTTCCGCAGGGGTCGGTGAGGGCGTGCACGACCTTCGACGGGACTCCCGGCTGCTCTTCCCGCTCGATCACTTCGAGCTCGGCGAGCCTGCCCGCGTAGCGGTAGATCGTCCGTGGCGCATAGCCGGGCACCTTCTCGGTCAAGTTCTTCGTCCGCAGCGGCCCTTCGCCCAGCGCCATCAGGATCGCCCCGGCGGCGCCGGCGGCGAGCAGGCGCAGCACGTCGGCGATCGAGGCGCCCGCGACGCAGGGGTCTTGCCCCTGTGCAAGGTTGGCGATCTTCGTCTTCGAAAACCCAGTCGTCATCCGACCTTCTCCGTCCACCTCCGTCATCTGACCGGTCCGTTTCAGGTACCCGCTGGGTGTCAAAGTCAACCTTGAGTCTGCGGGTAGGCAGACTTTCGGCCCAAAACATCGTTGTTCGCTAAAAAAGTTCTTGACTATTACGAACTCCCGTGTTAGGAACTGGGTGTAGGGAGTCAGATAGGAGGCTCCCGAACAGAGGGGAGCAAGGGATTGCCCCTCTGGTGACCGAGGGGCCTACGTCCCTTGGAACAAAAGCCAACCGGCGTATTCGCCGGAAAAAGGAGAAATCACATGAAGCACCTGAAGATGCTCGGTCTTGCCCTCGCGGCGGCCGCAGCAGTAATGGCGTTCATCGGGGCCGCCTCGGCTTCGGCGACCGTCCTCTGCGAGAACAATCAGACATC
>Ga0105245_10004855_pt1 | contig 11839 bp, 6 predicted proteins | sample KBSM54metaG_FD_81523 | JGI IMG/M metagenome (GOLD analysis project Ga0105245, IMG submission 81523) | Miscanthus rhizosphere microbial communities from Kellogg Biological Station, Michigan, USA - KBS M5-4 metaG | ecosystem: Host-associated > Plants > Roots > Rhizosphere > Soil | place: Michigan...
GCGGCGGGAAACGCCGCGTGCGCGCCGTCGCCACGTGTCTTCACGATGGTGCCGCCGTGCGCCTCAACGGCCGAGCGCAGCATCGCGTCGTGGCGAGCCAGCGCGGTCCGCATCGCCTCGGGGTGTTCCTCCCACAGGCGGGTCGAGCCTTCGATGTCAGTGAACAGGAACGTCACCGTCCCGGAAGGCCCCTGACTCACGCTTGCAAGTATGTCAGTGCGGAAATCGACGGGTTATGAGTTCGCTCGCATAACCACCGCCGCGGAGATCGAAGGAGTCGAAGCGCTTCGCATCCCACAAGGCTCAGGCAGTCACCTTCAGCTCGCGTCGTCGAGATCGGCGAGGCGTTGTGCCGTGGCCTCCAACAGCGGCGCGTGGAGATCGGGAAACTCGTCGAGCAGTCGCCTGAAGTCCTGGCGGTCAATCACCTCGATGGTCATGTCCGTCGTGGCCACGACCGAAGCGTTCCGGGGCCGGTCGAGCAACAATGCCATCTCGCCGAAGAAGGTGCCCGGGCCACGTACGGCGATCACCTCACCGTCGCGGCGCACCTCGGCCTCCCCGTCGACCACGAGAACGAACTCGCGGCCCAACTCGCCCTGACGTATGAGTTCGCGACCCGGAGCCACGTCAATCGTCGTCACCAGCCCATCGACCTTCGCCAACTGCTTCGCAGAAAGGCTCTGGAACAACGGGATCTTGGCCAAGCGGTCCTTGCTTCGGTTTCGCACGCGGGGCCCCTCGACGCGGTGTTTTCGCCGCTGAAACTAACCGCGGGTAGCGCCATCACGCACCGGCGATCCCGAAGACCGCGCGCATCGACCTCGACTCGCCTCGGCAAACCTCCTGATCCGGTCTGCTCGTAGACTTCGCTTCCTGGGGGAACCGCTGACCGCGACGGTCACTCTTCTGTTCTGCGATCTCGTGGAGTCGACCGCGCTCGCATCGGGTCTCGGCGACGCAGCGGCCGACGCCCTGCGCCACGACGTGTTCGACGCCCTTCGGGCGGAGGTCACCGCCCACCGGGGGACCGAGGTGAAGAACCTCGGCGACGGACTGATGGTGTCGTTCACGAGCAACGCCGATGCCGTGCGCGCCGCGTGCGGCATGCAGCAGACGATCGACGTGCTCGGTCGGCGACGCCAGCTGCCCCTCGCGCTCCGCGTCGGCATCTCAGTCGGTGAGGCGACGTTCGAAGACGACGACTGGTTCGGGTCGCCCGTGGTGGAGGCCTCGCGGCTCTGCACGGCCGCCGGCTCGGGCCAGGTGCTCGTAGCCGATGTCGTGCGCGTGCTACTCGGCAGTCGCGCGGAGGTGACGCTGCGACCGGTCGGCGAGCTCGAATTGAAGGGGCTTCCCGACCCGGTCGTCGCCTGCGAGGTCGTGTGGGCGCCCCTCGCGACGCGCGCGATCCAGCTCCCGCTTCCCCGCGCGTTCTCGATCGCGCCCCGATTCTCCCTCGCCGGGCGCGACGTCGAATACGAGCAGGTGTCGATCGCGTGGAAGCAAGCCTCCACGGGGTCGCGCCGGGCCGTGCTCGTCGCGGGCGAACCGGGCATCGGCAAGACCCGGCTCGCAGCCGAGCTCGGCCGCGCGGTCGACATCGACGGTGGCTTCGTCCTCCTGGGTCGTTGCGACGACGGCCTCGGCGTTCCCTACCAACCGTTCGTCGAGGCACTCGCGCACGTGGTCGGGCACGCACCGGACGCCGAGCTCGCCTCGCTCCTCGGCCCGGCCGCGGGCGAGCTCTGCCGGCTCGTTCCGGAGCTCGCGCAGCGGCTTCCGGCTCTCGCCCCCACGGCGAGCGATCCCGAGACCGAGCGATACCTGCTCTTCGAAGCGATCGTCGGGTGGCTCGAAGCGCAGTCGCAGATCGCGCCAACGCTGCTCGTGCTCGACGACTTGCACTGGGCCGCCGAACCGACACTCCTCATGCTTCGTCATGTGCTGGGCAGCGATCGGAACCTCAATCTGCTCGTCATCGGGACGTACCGCGATACCGAGGTCGACCGGACGCATCCGCTCGGTGCGTTGCTCGCACACCTGCGTCGCACCGAAGGCGTCGACCGCATCGCGTTGCGCGGCCTCGACGGAGCGGGTGTCGCCGACCTCGTCGAGCGCGCGTCGGGCCAGGCACTCCACGAGCAGGCGCGCGAGCTTGCGGTCGCGGTACACGCAGAGACGGGCGGGAATCCATTCTTCGCAATCGAGGTGTTGGTCAGCCTCGCCGAGCGCGGCACGATCTATCAGGACGCCGATGGCCAGTGGCGAACCGACGTCAGCATCGAGGACGTCGGTATCCCCGAAGGCGTCAAGGAGGTCGTCGGCCAACGGCTCAGCCATCTGCCGGAAGAATGCAACTCGGTTCTGCACGTTGCGGCCGTTGCCGGTCAGGACTTCGAGCTGGAGGTGCTCACCACAATCATTGGCGACGGCGAAGAGCGAGTAATCGACGCGCTCGAAGCCGCCCGGGTCGCGGGGCTCATCGATGAGCTGGGAGGCGCGCCGGTCCGATACCGGTTCTCACACGCGCTGGTGCAGCAAACACTGATCGACGAGATTCCCACCGCGCGTCGGCTGCGCTTCCACCGCGCGATCGCGGAAGCAATCGAGCGACTGCGCGCAGGTCAACTCGACCGCTACAGGGCCGCGCTCGCGCGTCACTGGTACGAAGCAGGTACCGAGCCCGAACGGGCGCTCGAGGCAAGTGTCTCGGCGGCCGAACGCGCGTTGCTGCAGTTCGCCGACCGCGAAGCCTTCCAGTGGCTCACGCAAGCCGCCGACCTCTTTGACGACGCCGCGGCATCCGACGCCACGCGGGTCGACGTCATGACGATGACCGGCGAAGCGCTGCGCCGGATCGGCGATCCGTCGCATCGGCAGATACTCCTCGAAGCGGGACAGCTCGCGGAGCGCATCGGTGACGGTCAGCGAATGGCCAAGGCCGCCTTGGCCAATGGACGCTTCTGGCAGAGCGACACGACGGGCATCGACACCGAGCGGGTCGCGGCGCTGGAGGCGGCAGTCGCCGCCCTCGGCGACGACGATCCGAACACCCGCGCGCTCCTCCTCATCAAGCTGTCGGTCGAGAACATGTACGAGCTCGACCCGACTCACCGTGTCGCGCTCGCCGAAGAGGCGCTGACGACCGCCCGCTCGACCGGCGATCCGTTCACGCTCGCCAACGTGCTCAGCGTCCGCCACAACGTGATCCTCAGTCATGAGACGACCGAGCAGCGCCGCGTCGAGAGCGAGGAGTTGACCCAGCTTGCCGAAGAACTCGGAGATCCGAACCTCCGCTACTACTCGCGCGCCTACGGATTCTTCTGGCGGATGGAAGGCGGCGACATCGAAGGTGCCCGCGCCGTCGTAGCGGAAGGCGGCGACATCTCGCGCCGCCTCGCGCAACCCATGTTCGAGTGGATCGTCAACTGGATGCAGGTCGACCTTGCCCTGATCGCAGACCTCGACGAAGCCGCGGCGATCCTCGATCACAATCTGGAGGTCGGTACCGACGCCGGGATCCCCGACGCGCGGTTCTTCGACGCGGTCCAGCGCATCGCGTTGCTGGTGCATCGCGCCGACCCGTCGACGGTCGACGAGGTCAGGGCGCTCTGCGAGCTCCTGCCCCCGCACTATCGCAGCATTCTCGGCACGGTGGCGCTGATGGAGGTCGCCGTCGCCGACGAACCGGGCAGAGCCCGCGATCTGATCGACGCGCTCGGAACCTCGCCCCACGCGCCCTGGAGCGAGACCGGCGGGCCACCCGACTCTGCGCTCGGCTGGGCCGCGATGTTCGCGCAAGCGGAAGCGGCGCTGGGTCAAGCGTCGCCGTGGACGCGCACCGCGTACGACTTCATGGCGCCATGGCAGGGCCAGTTCTTCGGCAACATCCTGTTCTGGGGCCCCACCGAGTCGTACATGGCCGGTATCGCGCCGCTCGCCGGACATCCCGACGCACTTGACGCGCTCCTCGACGCTGGGCTCCGCATCTGCGACGACGTAAACGCACCCGTGAACGCGATGTACGCCCGGCTCTTGGGCGCGTGCGGGTTACGAACGCGCGACCGCTCCGGCGATCACGACCGCGCGGCCCTCCTCGTCGACGAGGCCATCGACATCGGCGACCGGCTCGGCGCCAGAATCGCCCGCGCCGCAGCTGAGCACTTTCCCGCGCTTCGAAGCGCTGGGTGAGAGCCCGACGCGCTGGTTGGGCGGTGCGTTCGCCTCAGTCGAGAACGGCGCCCGTAATGACGTCCTCGAAGCGATGCGGCGCCCATGACCACGGCATGCCGAACTCGTCTTCTTCGGTGACGAGCTCGTAGTAGGCGCCGCTGATCCCGAGGTCGGGATCGACCCAGGAGCTGATTCCGCCGCTGCCGCCATGCCGAAGCGTGCCGCGGCTCGGCAAGCCGCCCCGGTACTTGGCGAGCGGATCGGCGCCGCCGATGCCGAACCCGTAGCCCCAGGACGCCTCGCTGATCGTGGTCGAGCCGATGATGCCGCGAACACCCGGAATCTGGTTCGTCGTCATCACCCGGATGGATGCCGGGCTCAGGACACGCGTCGTCCCCACGATGCCGCCGTTACGGACCATCTCGAGGAAACGAAGGTTGTCGAGCGGCGTGGTGTGTACTCCTGCTCCGCCGTCGTCCCACCCGAGCCACAGCGGGTCGTAGAACGCGACAACCGTCTCGGGATGGCCCGGCGCGTGCGGGATGCCGTGTGGCCGCTCGACGACTCGGGATGCCAGATCTTCGCTCACGATCACTGCACTCGAGGTCATCCCCACGGGATCGAACACGTAGCGGCGCATGACGGCGTCGAGGGTTGCACCAGTGACGCGGCGGATGATCTCGCCGATCAGGGTGTAGTTGTAGCTGGAGTACGACATTGCCTCGCCGGGCATCCGGCGTCTCGGCACGGGAATGCGGGTGGTGAGGTAGATGTGCTCGAGCACATCGTGGTCGCCGGTCGGCTGGGCGAGCACAGTCTCGAGGAGGCGCTCCTGACTCGCGTCAAGGTCCTCGTCTTCCCATCCCGAGGTATGGGTGAGCAAGTGGTGCACGAGCACCTTCGAGTTGTCGTTCACCTTCAACTCGGGCAGGTACTCCACGACCGGATCGGTGATAGCGATCTCTCCCCGCTCGACGAGCGCGAGAAGCGTGGCAGCCGTCATCGGCTTGCCGTTCGAGGCTATGGGAAAGACCGACTCGAGGGTGATCGGAGGACCGCCCGGTCGCTGGTCGCCGAGCGTCTTCGCGAAGAAGATCTTGCCGTTGCGCGCCACGACCGCCGCGAGCATGGGCGAGCGGCCTTCGTCGAATTGGCGCTGCATGAGCTCGTCGGCGAAGCAGACGCGCGCCGCCGAGATACCGACCTCAGTCGGGTCGACCATCTCGACGTCGGAGCTCATCGCTGCACTGCCGAGGTGACGACATCCTGGAACCGGTTGCTGAGACCCGAGATCGGCTCGAGATCCGGTGACATCTCGGTGAGGATCTCGAAGAGCACGCCGACGATGCCGTTGTCGAAATCGACCCAGAAGTCGATGCCACCGGCGCCGGGATGCGTCACCGAGCCCGGTGACACGAGGCCGCCGCCGAAGTACGGCCAGCGCTGCTCGCAGATGACGCTGAAGCCGTAGCCCCACGAGGCGACAGGAAGGATCGTGTCCGCACCAAACATCGCCGGTACACCGGGGATCTGGTCGATGCACATCGAATGCACCGCGTTCGCCGAGAGAAAACGCCGCCCGTCGAGCACACCTCCCTCGAGGATCGCGTGCCCGAAGCGCGCGAGATCTTTCGGGCTCATGTGCGCGCCGGACTCACCGAGGTCGCTCGCTTCCCACAGCTCGCCCTGCATCGCGATGCCGCCGTTCTCCATGGAGCCGAACGGCAGATCCGGTGAGCGCTGCACGAGGTGCGGGCGTTCGCTGCCGCGCACGATGAGCGCGCCGCGGTGCATGCCGAGGGGCTCGAAGACCCGCTCGCGCATGGCGGCATCGAGCGAGCCGCCCATGACGCGGCGGACGAGCTCGCCGAGGAGCGCGTAGTTCATGTTGCCGTAAGCCATGAGCTCGCCGAGCGGCGCAATCCGGATCGGATGCAGTGCGATCCAGGTGCACAGGTGCGTCAAGAAGTCGACGCCGGGCGGTGGATCACCGACGACACCGGACGCGAGCACTTCGAGCACACGCCCCGAGAACAGATCCGACTGCCAACCGGCGGTGTGGGTGAGAAGGTGATGCACGAGCACGTCATCGTTGTCCGCACCCCCGAGCTCCGGGAAGTACTCGACGACGGGTTCCATCACGCCGATCCGGCCCTCCTCGACGAGCGAAAGGACGGTGGCAGCAGTGCACGGCTTGCCGGCCGACGCGATCGCCCACATGTGATCGAGCTCGAGGTCCGGCCCGCCCGGACGTTGGAGTCCGAAGCTCTCTTCGAGCACGACTCGCCCGTTGTGCAGCACGACCGCCGCGATCGACGGGGTACGTCCCGAGTCAACGTGGTCGCGCAACAGGGTCCGGGCGAGGTCCAGTCGTTCGCGCGACATCGTGAGCTGCGACGGATGTCGCCGTTCGATGACTGCCATCCTGCGTCCCCTATGGACCTCGTCAGCACCCGGAGGGCGCCGGCGCCAGGCCGAGAAACGAGTCTCGCAGACCTGGGTCACTGATGCGCCGGGCGAGCTTGCCGAGGGTCGATGCAGCTGCCGCACTCTGGCTCGCGGCCTCGTCCTGCTCGCCGCGCCCGGCAAGCGCGAGTGAAAGCACCTGCCGAATCCGCCAACTGATCGCGTCGAACCCGGTCTGTTCGGCCGCCGCAACGCCGCGCCGCGCGACCTCGACCGCCGCCGCGTGATCGCCGAGTGCGAGCTGTGCCCGCGCCGCGATGTCGAGCGCCAACACCTGGTCACGGGTGATCACAGGACCGAGCTGCTTCGTCGCGAGCGCGAGCGCATCGGCCGCGCGACCCTCGACGAGAGCAATCTCGGCTCCCGCGAGCCCGTAACTCCAGTCGCCGATGGAGTGGGCGAGGTCGTCGAGTACCGACGTGTCTTGACCGTGCTCGGCGCGCAGGTGTGCGGCGACGACGGCGAGCAGCGACGCTGCCCACAGTTGCATCCACACGCGGGAAAGCGCCGTCGCGCGCTCGATCGTGTCGACGAGCGAGTCCGCGGCCGGCTGCCATGCACCTATGCGGGTGAGGAAGCACGAACGCCCGAACGATGCCATCGCCTGGCCGAACGGATGCTCGTCGTCGGTCACCTCTGCTTCGAGCGCACCGGCTACCTCGTCGAATCGACCGGCCTCGGCCAGCGCCAGCGCCTTGATCGAGCCGTACTGCACTGGAGCGGTGCCAAGCAGCCCGGCGAGCTCAATGCCCCGATCGCATGTGGCAACGCAATCGGAGAAGCGGCCCGCGGCCAGGTACTGCCACATCATCCAGAACAGATGGCCATTCAGGCGGACCGGGTCATGGCGGGCTTCGAGGTCGGCGAGCAGCTGCTCGGCCGCGTGCGGGGTTTGCAATGCTCCCGCACGGTGCATCGTCGCGGCACGCGCATCGAGCTGTAAGTCTGCGTCTCCGATCTGCTGCGCGAGCGCGAGCGCCTCGTCGACGTTCGCGGCCGCGGTCGGCCCGTAGTCGGGCCAGTAGTCCGTGAACCACGTAGTCGGCAGCAACGCCAACGCCATCATCCGTTTGTCAGCGCGCGCGGCCGCGGCCGCGTACGCCTGCTCATAGGCGACCCGAGCCGGCCACGCGTGCTCGGGGTCGTCGAGCGACAGGATGTAGTGGGTGCGTCCATTGGCGAGGCGGACGTCGAGCTCGAGTTCCGCGTGTTCTCCGGTCTCGACCTCGGCGAGCAGCGCCGAGACATCGTCGAGCGCGTCCGCGGCCCGGTACTGGTCGAGCAGGAGCTGGATTCGCTGCAGCCGCAACGGCGCCCGATCAATGCCGTCAAGCGGCGACGCGAGCTCACCATCGAGCACGCGCAGGGCATCGTCGACGCGGCCCGAGCCCCTCAACGCGGTCGCCTGTGCCGAACGGAGCTCGCCGCGTCGGTCGACGCCGACGAGAGGCTCCGCCCGCTCCAAATGGCTGAGTGAGTCTTCGAACGCCAGCGCTTCTATCGCGACGGCTGCTGCCGCCAGCAGCGCGTCGACTGTGCGCGCGGCCGGAGCTGCCGGGCCCGCCTGGTGCAGGTGGGGTGCGACCCTGATCACCGATCCGTCCGGGTCTCCGGCTTCGAGCGCGTCCGCGATCCTGACGTGGAGCCTTTGCCGTCGCGGCAACGACAGCTCGCCGACGAGCGTTTGGCGGATTTGCTCCTGAACGAATGCGTATTGAGCGTCGCGCTGTGACGCCTGCTCCTCGATGAGCTGCAGCCGCTCCGCGGATTCGATCATGTCGAAGAGCTCGTCTTCATCGACACCCGTCGCCGCGGCGAGGTGCTCGAAGGAGAAGACGCGGCCTATGACCGCGGCGGCGCCGAGGGTCTTCCGGTGCTCGGGCGCCATTTGGTCGAGTCGTCGCTCGAGGATGAGCCGGATCCCCTGGGGCACCTCGGTCTCGCCGATCTCGAAGCCACTCCTCCAATCCCCACCTTCGTCGAACAACCGCCCCGACTCGCGCAGGTGCCGATAGAGCTCTTCGATGAAGAACGGGTTGCCTTGCGTTTCGTCGACGGCAAGTTGGATGAGCTCGACCGGCGGGTGCTTGCCCGCACGGGCCGTGACGAGCGCGGTCACCTCTTCGCGCGTGAACCGCTGCAAACGGATCTCTGCCGCGCCGACATCGCGGGTAAGCGGGCCGAGAGCGCTCGCGAGGGGCCGGTCGCCTTTGACGTCGTCGGGCCGGAACGTGCCGACGACGAGCAGCGGTACGTGGGAGAGGCGCGGACCGATTTGGCGCAGCAGCAGTAACGTCGACTCGTCGGCCCAATGGAGATCTTCGAAGACGAGGACGATCGGCCGGTTGCGGGCCGCCCGCTCGATGAATTCGCAGACGCCGTGCAGCATGTATCGGCGTTCCTGCTCGGGCGGCAGGTCCGGCGGCGGCGGGATGTCGTCGTAACGCTGACGGAGCGAAGGCATGAGCTTTGCGACCTCGGGAGCGTTCTCGCCGAGCGCCGCCCGCAACAGCTCGGGCGTCGTGTCGCGCGCGGCTTGCTCGAGCTGGTCGATGTGCGGCTGATACGGCGGCGGGGAGACCATGTCGATGCAGTGGCCGGTGAGGACCAGCATCCCGAGGCCGGACGCGCCGTCGAGGCATTCACGGACCAGCCGGCTCTTGCCGAGGCCGGCTTGCCCGGCGATGAGCACCATGCCGCCCGTTCCCGCCGCGGCGGCTCGGATCTTTGCGTCGAGTTCGGCGCGCTCTCGGGTACGACCGATGAAGGTCGTCGGCGCGTTGTCGTCGACCCCCGCGTCGTCGAGGTCACGTGGCGGGACGAGGTAGAGGCGCCATTCGGATTCGATGCCCTTGAGTGGGGACAGCCCCTGATCGATCAATTCCTCGCGCGCGGTGCCGAGCACGCCGTGCACGGTCTCGGATGCCAGGACGCCTCCGGGCGGAGCGAGGCCCTCGATGCGTTTGGCGATGATCACGGTTTCGCCGTGCACGTCGCCGTCCTCCGCGATCACCTCACCGGTGTGCAGACCGATACGCATCGCCGCCCCGTCGTCGAGGCCCTCCCGGTGACGCCGCCGCATCTCGGCTTGGATCTCGCGGCTCGCCGTGATCGCCCGGCGGGCCGACTGGAAGACGGCCATCAGGCCGTCGCCCATCTCCTTGATGATGACGCCCTTGTGGGCCTCGACGAGCCGCTTCGCCATCTCCTCGATCGACCGCGAGAGGGCATGAGCCTGCTCGTCGCCAAGCTGCTGGTTCAGTCGGGTTGACTCAACGAGATCCGTGAACAAGACCGTGACGGTCCCCTCCGGGATCTCGTCGGTCTCCACGCTCAGCTCCGCCCGGCGGTCACGAAAACGAGGCTACTGCTCGGTCACAACCCGAGACCCGAGACGGCTGTGGTGCGCGCGAGCGGGCGGCCCAAAACAACGGGGGTCATCCGATGCTGTGCAGTACTTCGGTGAGTACTTGCCATTGCTTGGCCTGGCGTCGGAGCCACTCGTCGCCGACGAGGAACCGGTTCGGTGTGTACGCGCAGCTGATGCCTGTCGCCGGGTCCATCGTCAGCCATGATCCGCCGTGCCCGCCCCAGTGGATCGTGGTTGGTGTCGGGGCGGGGAACTCCTGGGAGTCCAGGGCAAAGAAGAGGCCGCGGCGGACCCGGCCCAGTACCTGATCTTCGGCGTAGCTGTGCTCCGTGGCGGCGTCCTCGACCGCGTGCCGGCTGAGGTAGCGGCGGCCGTCGACCTCGCCTCCCATAGCCATGATCGAGCCGATGCGGACGAGCGCCCGGGCGTTGGTCAGGCCGCTCGCGCCGGGGATGACGCCGGGCGGGATGCCACTCCGCTCGAAATCTCGCACCATCGGCGCCATCTCGGCGACGACTTTCTCTCCCATCGGATTCAGTGCTTCCTGCGGACCCTGTGCGGGCCAGAGCTCCGCGACACGCGCCAGATCTCGAGATTCGGTGAACACGTAGTGGAAGTCAGCGCCGAGGGGCTCGGTGATCTCTTCGGAGACGAACTGCGCGAACGGCAGAGCCGAGACCCGTCGTACCAACTCGCCCAGGATGTAGCCGAATGTTCCCGAGTGATAGCAGGTGACCGTCCCGGGCTCGTACCAGAGCGCCGCCCGTTCGATGACGCCGGCCATGCGATCCAAATCGAAGGATTCGTCGAACGTCGGGGCACAGCCGAACCCCGGAAGGCCCGAGTTGTGTAGGAGGACTTGTCTCGGCGTCACGGCGGCCTTGCCGTTTTGTGCGAAGCCCGGCCAGTAGGTCGCGATGGGCTCGTCGAGGTCGAGCAAGTCGCGGTCCCACAACATCAGCGTGGCGATGGCGACAATGACCTTCGACGTCGACGCAACGCCTACCACCGTTTCCGCTTCCCACGGCTTGGTGCGCGCGAGGTCGCGGTATCCGCCCCACAGGTCGACAACAAGTTGGCCGTTGAGAGCCACTGCGTAGGACGCGCCCTCGTCGATTCCGCGCTCGAGACCCGCGCAGAAGAGATCGCGGATCGAGGCAAACCGCTCATCGCAGAAACCATGCACCCCGACCATCACCGCTCCCGAGTCGACGCACTCCCGGCCGCCGAAGTCACGTCAGGCCGACGGACTCTCACCACAGGCCACCGCCGCACACCGTTCACGATCCGCCTTGGACGAAGCCGGGCGTCCAAAGTGTCCCACAATGCGCGTACCACTATCCCGGACAGGCACGGCCCCGATCGCCGGCCATGCCGCTTCTCGAGCGCCGTCGGCGTTGCGTTGAGCGGGTGGTGCGGTGAGGATCTCCGAATCGCCGGCTAGAGGTCGACCGAGTAAAGGAGCCAGGAGCCGGGAAGTCCTTTGAGTTCGTGTTCGCCGCGTTCGGCGAAGTGCAGGCCGGAACCGGCGACGAGGTCGGTGACAGTGCGTGTGACGAGCACTTCGCTTGGGCGTGCGAATGCAGCGACTCGGGCTCCGAGGTGGACGGCAAGGCCGCTGACGTCGTCGCCGCGGAGCTCGATCTCTCCGGTGTGCACTCCGGCGCGGATCTCGATGCCGAGTGCTGCGACTCCGTCGCGGATCGCGCAGGCGCATTGCACTGCGCGGGCTGGGCCGTCGAAGGTGGCGAGTATTCCGTCGCCGGTCGGGTTGACTTTGTGGCCTCGGTATCGATCGAGCGCGCGATCGATGAGCGCATCGTGACC
>Ga0105245_10004856_pt1 | contig 11838 bp, 5 predicted proteins | sample KBSM54metaG_FD_81523 | JGI IMG/M metagenome (GOLD analysis project Ga0105245, IMG submission 81523) | Miscanthus rhizosphere microbial communities from Kellogg Biological Station, Michigan, USA - KBS M5-4 metaG | ecosystem: Host-associated > Plants > Roots > Rhizosphere > Soil | place: Michigan...
CAGCTCCAGCTCGGTCCGCTCCGGGCGTGCGTCCATGCCGGGCACCCGCCGGGCCAGCTCGGGCACCGCCTCGATGGGCGTCATCCAGCTCGCGTCCAGCACCCCTGCGTCGGCCAGCCGCTCCTCCAGACCGCTCAACAGGTCCACGAGCTCCTGGACACCGGCGGAGGACCAGTGCGGATGACCGTCCGGATCGGCCTCCTCCGCCCGGTCGACGAACTCTCGGAGTGCGTCGGCCCGCCGATCGTCGACCAGCCGCCAGAGCGCGACGGCGTCAGCCAGGTAGCTGCCGCCTTGCTCGAACGGCCGAATGCTCGACGGCCGTTCGGGATCGGCGTCCGGCTCCAGCGCGTACAACGTCACTTGCTTTCCTTCCCATCGGTCGGCTTGACGGTCGCGGCGTCCACCAGGCTCTTGACCAAGCGTTCCAGATCGGCGGCGGTGATCCCGAGACTCTCGTCGAACCCCTTGTCCGAAGGGCCGCGGGTGGCCTTCGTCGCGCTGCTGTCTGACGCGAGGTCGATCTCGGGCGTGATGTTCTTGCCGTTCAGCTCGAGTCGGATGCCACCGGCCTCGCCCTTGGCCAGGTGCCCGCCGATCTCGTTCAGCTGGTCGAGGGCGTCGGCGTTCGTGTCGGTGGTGCCGGTCTTGATCTCCTCGCGGTGGCTGATCTTGGCCGGCGCCCCTTCCTGCGGGACGATCACCATCACGTCGATCTCGCGGCGCTGCCGATAGACCCCGTCCTCCCGTGCGATCAGCCCCTGGGAGGTGTCCTCGGGATGATTCGTCTTGTACTCCGCGACGGAGCGCTCGGTGCCGATGCGCTCGTAGACCTTGACCCCGGTCAGCACCTTCGCATTCGGGTCGGTCTTCTGCGCTCTGGCCAGCGCCTCCTCGCCGGTGATCTTGGCCATCACGTAGTCGCGCAGCTCCGACACGACGGTGGCCCGCTTCTTGGTCGCGAGGCTGTCGACGATCTCCACGGCTCGCGGGTCGGTCATGATCTTGTTGTCGGCGATCTTCAGTCTGAGCTCGGCCATCCGAGCGGCCGAGGCGGTCTTCGTGTCCGCGCTGGCCTTGACCTTCGCGACGTCCTTCTGCACCGCCTTGATCGCGACATCCTTGTCGCCCTTGTACTGCTCGAAAACGTCCTTCGGCGCCCGGCTCCCGGTCATCTTCTGCCACTTCGCCAGTTCGGTCGCGTCGAGGCTCTTGCCCACCTCGACCAGGAACTGGTCGTAGGTGTCGAGCCGCTCGACGATCGTGACCGGCTTGCCGTCCGGCCCCTTCGCCTCGTACGTCCGCACGGTCGTGTTCGGGTCCGTGTGGGCCAGGGTGCCACCGCCGAGATCCTTCAGCACGTCAGCGATCCGGCTCCGTGGTGCGCCCCAGGTGCCGCCGTCCTTGGCGGTCGCCGGCGTCAGCGGTTCGAGGGTGAGCATGCCCTTCGCGGCGGTCATCGTCTCCAGGTGCTTGCCCAGCGACGCCTTCATGCCGGCGACGTCTTTCAGGCTCATCCCGGACTGCTTGAGGACGCCGCCGTCCTTCGGCGGCTTGCCGGCCTTGGTCGCCTTCTCGTCGGCGGCCGCCGCGAGCTCGAGCTCCTCGTACGCCTTCACTTTGAGCTGCAGCCAGTTGCGCTCGGCCTCGATGTAGGCCAACGCCTGTGCCGGATCCTTGCTGCCGGCCAGCGCGGCCTGCATCGTCTTGAGGCCTTCCCCGGCCCGGTTCGCGGCGTTGCGCCGCAGGCCGAGCATCGTGCCCTCCGCCTTGATGTTCTTCATGATCGGTTCGGCCAGCTTGCCGACTCCGTTCAGCGCGACGAACATGATCAGGCTCTGTAGGGCGATCTCGCCGACCTCCGCCCGGGTGAGGTGCTTGCCGGTCTTGGCGTACTTGGCGATCTCCTCCTTGGCCAGCCCCATCGCGCCGAGCAACACCGCCTGGCTGGTCGCGGCGCTGATCTTGCTCAGCTTCGCCGCCTCGGCGAAGGCGGTGAACTTGCTCAGCCCCCAGAACATCGCGAAGTTCGTCGCCAGCTCCCAGGCGATGTGTCCTGCGGAGTGGTCGGTGTCGATGAAGATCTGGTTCAACACGGTGAAGGTGACGCTGGTCGACGCGCCGACGGCGGCCAGCCGGGCCCCGGCGGCGAGCTCCGCTCCGACGGCCCAACCGGCGACGAACTCGCCGACACCGAAGGTCACCACCGAGATGACGAGTAACGCGACGATCTTGCCGATGAACGCCTCGACCTGGGCGTCCTTGATCACCGACTTGAGCTCGCCGAAGAAGACCGGGAGCTTGTCGTCGTGCCTGAGGTCCTCCAACAGATTGGTGGCCTGGTCCCGGCTGGCCTTGTCGCCCTTCTTCCAGAGGTCGAAGATCCGTTGCCAACGGCCGTGCCAGTAGTTCGCCTGGCCCTTCAAGATGTCGATCCGAACCCGGGTCGGCATCGTGGTGAACCAGAAGCTGATCGAGTCGTCCAGTGCCTGCCACGCGGCATCGAGCTGGTCCATGTTGCCGACGATCTCGGTCTCGGTCTGCAGGTCGAGGATCTCCTGCTGCAGCTTGGCCAGCTCCTCCCCGGCCGAGGCGGGATCGCCGAGCAGCTTGACCCGGACCGCGGCCAGCCGCTGGCGCAGCTCGATCTCGCGCCGCTGCATCCCCTCGGTGTCGTAGGACGCGTGCGAGCTGTCCTCCTTCCGCTTGTCCGTCAAGGCGTCATCGACCGTGCGCTGGATGCCAGCCAGCGTGCCCTCCAGGATCTTCACCGGGAGCATCCGGCTGGCCAGGTCAGCGGCCTGGAGCTTGACGTCCGCGGTGGCCGGGAAGAAGCTCAGCGCTGCAACCTCGACGTACTGCATGGCGACGCTGTGCATCGCGTCGCGGACGTGTGCCGGCAGATTGAAACCGCCCAGCTTCTCGGTGGCGTCCTTGACCAGTTTCGTCATCGACTCGAACCGGTCGACCAGTGCGGCGAAGCCGAACGAGGCCGAGCTGAGGATGCGCCTCTGCTCGCTGGCCTGGCCGGCCCATTTCGCCGCCTCGCTGTCGCCCGCGATGGCGAGGGCGGTCTGTTTGGCGACCAGACGGGCGCGCACCTGTTTGACGTCGCCGAGCGTGGGGTCCTTGCCGAGTCCGAACCCGGCGCCGATGCCGCTGAACTTGTCCAGCACCACCAGGCTTTCGTTGATCGACGCGAGCGCCGCCTGCTTGGTCGCGCCGGCAGGGGCCTTGGCCTGCCCCAGTGCGATCTCGTCGGCCAGCGGTCCCTTCAGCCCTTCGGCGGCCGGATCGCCGGTCCCGCGAGTGTCGACGCCGGCCGCGGTGAACTCGGCCTGGACCTCAGGCCGCAGGCTGCTCGCGTCGCCGAAACCGAACAGCGGCGGGGCGGCCACCCCGATCAGCGGCGTCTTGGTGGTCGCTCCGAAGAGCGCGAGGGCGACCTCCTCGGGCAGCGGGTCGGCCGGGGAGGTCACCCGGACCCAGTGCGTCCCGTTCTGAGCGGGCTCGACCGTGAAGGTCACCGGCCGCGGGCCGCCCGCATGCCCCACCGCCTGCGGGTTTGCCATGTGATAGCCGGGCCAATCGAACAGCACGCCGCCACCGGTGAGCGCGGTGCCTCTCAGCGAGTTGGCCGTCAGCACGTCCAACGGATCGGAGGTGAGCAGCGCTCCGCTCGGCTCGGGAGCGCTCCGGATGGATGCCTGGTGCTCCGCCTCGGCCTGCACGCCCGCCGCGACCCTGGCGTCGAGATAGCGCGGCGCCATTCGGCCGAGCGACTCCAGGAATCGCTGCGCCATGATCTGACCGATCTCGATCGCGACATCGGGATACCAGTTCGCCGGGCCGGCATTGGTTCGCTCCTCGGTCCAGGTCGTCTTCTCGTCGGTGACCTGGACGGTGCCCTTCTTGCGGCCGCGGTTGACCAGCTCGACGAGCTCGTCCGGATGCAGCAGGTCGCGGAGCTTTGTCGCCAGCGCGCGTCCGCCCGGCGCTCCGGCGGAGGCGAGAGCGGCGTTGGTGAAGCTGTTCGGCGTCCGCCAGCTGAGAAACGGCGACGGCAGCACGAACGGCTGACGGGCGAGAAAGTCGCGTACGCCATCACCGAGCTGCTCGCCGAACTTCTCGACGTACGCCGGAGCGTCCACGTCCGGCGCGGGCTCGCGCATCACCACCCGACTGGTCGGAGTGGAGACCGGGGTGGCCGGCAAACGAGTGGGTTCGGTCAGGCGCGCCACGACCGCGCGATTTCCGGCGGTTTGCTGGAGTTCGAGCAGCGAGTTGGGGGCGACCGTCGTCGCCGTCCGTGGCGGCGGCGGGGTTCGCCTGCGCACGGGGACCGCCTTCTTGTGATTCATCATCACCCCCGACTGGTCGCGCGCATCACTCGAGCTTGACACCCGATCGAACCGTCGAGAAGGAGCGCGGTGGCCGCGGTCGGGGCAGCACTTGCTGCCCGTTCGGGCAGACGGCCCCGGGTCCGCCCGATCCGATCCGCCCGGTGAGTTCAGCGGCGCGCGGCCAAGCAGGCGCGGAGGGTCGCGGTCGAGGTCGGTTCGCCCGGGACGCCCACGGTCGGGACGGCCGCCTCGACCCCGTCGAGCAGTCCCTTGGCATAGCCGGTCTCGGCGGCTGGGGTCATCCGCTTCGTGGTGTTGCCGCCGGTCAGGGCGCCCAGTTCGTTGTAGACCCACGGCACGTCGCTGAGCAGCTGGACGATGGCGAGGTTGCCCGGCTCCAGCGGCGCCCGACCGGTGAACGAGTTCTCCTGGACCCTGACCTGACGTCCCTCGGCCCGGGTCCGCTCCCGGGCGATGATCCGCGCCGCCCGGTCGCTGGCCCGGGCGATCTTAGGGTGGTCGAAGACAGTACGTCGGTTGCCCGTCCCGCGGTACATCGGGTGGTAGCGGCCGCCGGTCTTCACTCCCAACTGGCTGTACGTTGCCTGGAAGCTCGGCCCCTGGCCGTGGTCGTTGTGCACGCTGATCGCGAGGTCTGCGTGAGCCCGGTTGGCGATCTCGGCACGCTCGGTCAGGCTGACGCTGTCCCCGCTGTGTTTCTTGGTCATGATCACCCGGTAACCGTCGGCCCGCAGCCCCTCCGCGACGCAGGAGCTGACGTCGAACGTCTCGGTCATCTCCGGCTGGTTCGGATAGTCGAAGTCCAGCAGTCCGTTGGTGGTCCGGCTGCGGATCGAGCGACCGCTGTGCCCGGGGTCGATCACGATCACGGGTCGCTCGGCGGTCGAGGTAGGCCTCGTCGTGGAGGGCTTGGGACTGGCCGAGGCAGGAGTGGGTGTTCGCTCCAGCGTTGTCGAAGGGGTCTCGCTTCCCGTCGTCGCCGTAGCGCTCGCCGTCTTCGTCGGGGTGATGGGATCGGATGTCCCGGTGTCGTCGGGGGTCGGCGTCGCGGCTCGGGTCGGCGAGCCGCTGCAACCGCTGCTGGCGAGGAGCGTGGCGGCCAGCACGGCAGCCCCGAGCCACCGGCTCACCCGCGCCCACGATCTCACCGCCCTACCGTAGGCCGGCTCGGCAAGACCTCCGACCGGTTGCCGTGCGCCGGTCGTTCAGCTGAAGGCGGACTCGCCGGTCAGGGCCTGCCCGATCACCAGCTGGTGCACCTCGGAGGTGCCCTCGTACGTCAGCACGGATTCCAGGTTGTTGGCGTGCCGGATCACCGGATACTCCAGAGTGATCCCGTTGGCGCCCAGGATCGTGCGGCACTCCCTCGCGATGGCGAGCGACTCACGGACGTTGTTGAGCTTGCCCAGGCTGACCTGGCGTGGGTCGAGTTTCCCTGCGTCCTTGAGCCGTCCCAGGTGCAGGGCCAGCAGGAACCCCTTCTGTAACTCCAGGGCCATGTCGGCCAGCTTGGCCTGGGTCAGCTGGAACGCCGCGAGCGGCCGGTCGAAGACCTCCCGGCTCGACGCGTAGGAGATCGCCGTCTCCAGGCAGTCGCGTGCCGCGCCCAGCGCACCCCAGACGATGCCGAATCTCGCCTCGCTCAGGCACGACAGGGGACCGCGCAGTCCGGTCACCTCGGGCAGCACGGCGTCCGCCGGCAGACGTACGCCCTCCAACACCAGCTCGGAGGTGATCGAGGCCCGCAGCGACAGCTTCTTGCCGATCTTCGGCGCGGAGAAGCCCGGCGTGTCGGTCGGCACCAGGAACCCCCGGATGCCACCATCGGCCCCGTTGTCGACCACCCGGGCCCAGACCACCGCGATGTCGGCAACCGAACCGTTGGTGATCCACATCTTCGTGCCGTCCAGCACCCACTCCTCGCCCTCACGCCGCGCCCGGGTTCGCATCCCTGCCGGGTTGGATCCGAAGTCCGCCTCGGTCAGCCCGAAACAGCCGATCGCCTCGCCTGCCGCCATCCGTGGCAGCCAGGTCTGCTTCTGCTCCTCGCTGCCGAACTTCCAGATCGCGAACATGGCAAGCGATCCCTGGACCGACACCATGCTGCGCACGCCGGAGTCGCCCGCTTCGAGCTCGAGGCAGGCCAGGCCGTACGACACCGCGTTCGTGCCCGCACATCCGTAGCCGCTCAGGTGCATGCCGAGCAGACCGAGTGCCCCCGCCTCCTTCATCAGCCCGAGGTCGACTGTGCCCTGCTCGAACCAGTCGGCGATGTCGGGCCGGACCCGTTCGTCGACGAACTCACGGACCGCGGCGGCGATGTCGAGCTCGTCGTCGGAGAACAGGTGGTCGACCTTCAGCAGGTCGAGCGGACGCATGGTGGCCATCGGGCTAGGAGTTCCTCTCCGACAAGGCGATCGCAGCCTTCTCGATCTCGTGCTCACTCAACAGGACGTGGTTCGCGGCTCGGCCGAGGGGTACGAAGCTGTCCTGACTCGAGACCCTGGACATCGGACCCGTGAACCCGTTCTCGACCAGGGCAGTGATCAAGCCTTCGCCGACTCCGCCGCCGTGCCGGGTCTCGTCGACGACCAGAGCCCTGCCGGCGGCTGCGGCGACGGCCAGCAGGTCGTCCACCGGCAGCGGAGCGAGCCAGCGCAGGTCGAGCACGTCGGCCCGGATTCCCTGCCGGGACAGGCGTTCGGCGACCCGCAGGCTCATCGGCACCCCGTTGCCGAAGCTGATCAGGGCGAGGTCGGCGCCGTCGACCGGGTAGTGCCGGGCGCGACCGATCGGGGCGTCGGACCCGTCGTCGACCGCCAGCCAGCCATCGTCTCCGGGAGCGTGCAGGTCGTGGGTGTGGTACAGCGCGATCGGCTCGAGGAACACCGAGACCGTGCCGTCGATGGCCGCGGCGGCGACGCACGTGCGGAGCAGAGCGGCGGCGTCGTCGCCGCGCGACGGACAGGCGACGACCAGGCCGGGGATGTCCCGCAGCGCGGCGACCGCGTTGTCGTTGTGGAAGTGGCCGCCGAATCCTTTCTGGTACGCCAGTCCGGCGACCCGTACGACCATCGGGTTGACGTACGCACCGGTGGAGAAGAAACGCAGCGTCGCCGCCTCGCCGCGAAGCTGGTCCTCGGCGTTGTGCAGGTAGGCGAGGTACTGGATCTCCGGGATCGGGATGATCCCGGCAAGGCCGGCGCCCAGACCGAGGCCGAGGATCGACTGCTCGTCGAGGATCGTGTCGAAGACGCGGGCCGTTCCGAATCGGCGCTGTAGACCACGCGTGACGCCGTACACGCCGCCCTTCGCGCCGACGTCCTCCCCGAAGACCATCACCCGCCGATCGGCGCTCAGGACCTGTGCCAGGGTGTCGTTGATCGACTCCGCGAGTGTGCGCGGCTGCGCTGGCGGTGCGTGCGGGCCGGTCGCGCGCAAACCGGCGGCGGCGGAGGTGACCAGTTCGGGCCGCCGGGGAGACAGCGGCTCGATCACTTCCGCAGTCGAACCGAGCCGCCGGCCACCGCCGAGCCGGGCCGCCTCCGTGCGGATCTCGGCTCCGATGGCGTCGTAGCGCTGCAGCACGTCGCTTGCGGTCGCACCGTTGTGGACGAGCGTCCGGGCCGTGGCCAGCAATGGATCCCGCGCATAGTCGGCCTCCACGGCACCCCGCCGGCGATAGCTCATCTCCACGTCCGAACCGGCGTGGCCGAGGAACCGCACCGTCCGCAGATGCAGGAACACCGGCCGACGCTGCGAACGTACGTGCGCCACCGCGTCTTGGACCGCCGCCCAGGCGACGGTCGGCGCGGATCCGTCGGCCGGGTCGTAACGCAGCCCGGGACGATGGCCGTACGCCTGCTCGATCCAGCCGTCCGGAGTGGGCACGGAGATGCCCAAGCCGTTGTCCTCGCAGACGAACAGGATCGGCACCGGCAGTTTCCGGTAGGCGGCGTTGAGGGACGTGTTGATCGCCCCGACCGCGGTGGAGTGGTTCGCGGAGGCGTCGCCGAACGAGCAGACGACCACCGCGTCCTCGGGGTAACCCGACTCGACCCCCAGCCTGTCGGCCCGGTGCAGGGCCATCGCCAGCCCGACCGCGCGCGGCAGCTGCGAGGCGATCGTCGACGTCTGCGGAATGACGTTCAGCGCCCGGTGCCCGAACACCTTGTGCCGCCCACCGGCGATCGGCTCGTCGGCCAGTCCCATCAGGCCCTGAAGCACGTCGCGTACGCCCGTGGAGCCCGGCACCTGCGCCGCACGGGCGAGATAGAACGCGCCCGATCGATAGTGCAACAGTGCCGGATCGGTCGGTCGCAGGGCGTCCGCGACCAGCGCGTTGGCCTCGTGCCCGGCCGAGCCGATGGTGTAGAAACCTTCACCGAGCGCCTGCAGCTCGCGGGCCACCACGTCGAGCCAGCGGCTCCCCGCCTGCGCCTGGAACACCCGCCACCACATCGCCAGCGTCGCCGCGCGATCCGGCCCTGTCGCGGCCATGGCCGGCTCAGAGCCTGACAACTCGGAGATGGCGTGGCGCAGGGCCGCGTCCAGTGCGTCGCTGGGTGAGGCGGGTGAGGGGGACATGGTTCGGCGACGGGTCAGCGGTCGAGCCGGTACGTCGTGTCGGGGGTCAGCTCGACGGTGTCCATCTGTGCCTTCTGCAGCCGCCCCGAGTAATCCCAGTTGACCGATTGCCAGCGGGTGAACTGATCCAGCACCCAGATCCCGGACTGGCGGGACCCGTTCCCGGACTTGCCGTTCCCGCCGAACGGTAGGTGGGCCTCCGCACCCGAGGTCGAGTTGTTGATCGACACCATCCCGGCGCCGATCCGGTCCCGGAAGGTGAACGCGTCCTTGGGGTCGGTGGTGTAGATCGAGCTGGACAACCCGTAGCCGGGGGCGTTGGCCAGATCGATGGCCTCGTCCAGCGAGCGGTACGTCGCGACGCCGACCAGCGGCCCGAACGTCTCCTCCTCGAAGATCTTGTCGCCTCGGCGTACCCCGTCGACGACGACCGGATGGTAGAACAAGCCGCCCGCCGGGTCACCGACGAAGCCGTCCCGCGGATTGTCCGCGGTGATCCGGCCTCGCGCCGCCGCGACGTCGTGGTGCGGCTCGATCCAGCCGAGATACTCCTCGTAGCGTTCCGCGAATCTCGCATCGAGCAGCGGACCCATGAGCACGTCCTGGGTGGGGTCGCCGACCTTGGCCGCTGCCACCGCCGCGGTGAACCGGGACAAGAACTCGTCGTGGATGGACTCGTGCACGAGCACGGTGCCGAGCGACGTACAGCGCTGGCCGGCCGTGCCGAAACCGGAGAACAGCGCACCCTCGACGGCAAGGTCGAGATCGGCACTGGGGGTGACGACCAGCGGGTTCTTGCCGCCGAGCTCCAGGCACGCCGTCTGCAGGTGCCGACCGGTCAGTGCCCCGATCTCCCGACCGACCGCCGACGAGCCGGTGAAGCCGACCTTGTCGATCAAGCCGTGTTCGAGCGACCGCTCCAGCCCGGCGAACGTGCCCGGGCCGTCCGCGTGCACCAGATTCAGCACGCCGTCCGGCAGGCCGCCTCCGCGGACGAACAGCTCGAAGAACGCGTTCGAGACGACGGGGGAGTAGTCGGCCGGTTTCCAGACGATGGTGTTCCCGGCCAGCAGGGCGGGCACGATGTACCAGGACGGCACCGCCACCGGGAAGTTCCCGGCCGTGATCACCGCGACCGTGCCGACCGGCTTGCGGAAGGTGAACAGCTGCTTGTCGGCCATCTCGCTCGGCACGGTCTGGCCGTACAGCCGCCGCCCTTCGCCGAGGAAGAAGTCGCAGGTGTCGACGATCTCGCGGACCTCGCCGAGCGCCTCGGCGTACGGCTTGCCGATCTCGGCGGTGACGAGCCTCGCCAGCGCCTCGGCGTTGTCCTCGACCAGTCGGCCGAGATGCGCTATCGCTCGCCCGCGAATCGGCGCGGGCACCGCGGCCCACGAGGTCTGTGCCTTGCGGGCCGCCTCGGCAGCGCCCACGAACGTGTCGGCGTCGCCGTAGGACACCTCGCCGACGATCTCGTCCAACCGGGCCGGATTCCTGCTCGGCAGCGTGCGGGAGCCGATCACCGGCGAGCCGTTGACGACCGAGCTGAAGACCTGCGTCACGCGTTGTGTCCCTTCACACGAGCGACCGAGCGGCGCAACGCCACGAGCGCCTGCTCGATCTCATCCTCGCTCACCGACAGCGCCGGGCGGAAGCGGAGCGAGCGGTGACCGCAGGGCAGGACAATGACATGCTCGACGTCGTGCAGGTCGCGGACAACCGCATCCCGTAGCTCGCTGGTGAGGAGGTCGACGGCCAGGAAGAGGCCACGACCGCGGGGGTTCTGCAGAAAACCGACCTGCTCGGCGGCGAGATCCTGGAGCCCGGAGAGGAACCGACGGCCCTTGACGCCGGCCGCCTCGATCAACCCCTCGGCCTCGATGATCTCGAGCAGCCTCCGGGAGCGGACCATGTCGGCCAGGCCGCCGCCCCAGGTCGAGTTGATCCGACCGGAGATGGCGAACACGTTGTCGGCCACCTCGTCGACCCGGCCGCCGGCCATGATGCCGCCGAGCTGGACCTTCTTGGCGAACGCGACGATGTCCGGGGTGACGCCCAGCTGCTGGTAGGCCCACGGGGTACCGGTCGCTCCGGCGCCGGTCTGCACCTCGTCGAAGATGAACAGCGCGTCGTGGGCATGCACCATCTCGAGCACCGCCGCGAAGAACTCGGACCGGATGTGGTTGTCACCGCCCTCGCCCTGAATCGGCTCGGCGATGAAGGCGGCAATGTCGTGGCCGTGCTCGGTGAACGCCGCCCGGATCTGATCGAGCGCGCGCTGCTCGGCGGTCTCCACCTCGGCGAGGTGCTCGTCCAGCGGGAAGCTGATCGCCGGCACGTCGATCCGGGGCCAGTCGAACTTCGGGAACCGGTCGGTCTTGTTCGGCTCGGTGTTGGTCAGCGAGAGGGTGTAGCCGCTGCGACCGTGGAATGCCTTGGTCAGATGGATGATCTTCGTGCCGAGCTGCGGGTCCCGGCCCGCCGCCTCGTTCAACCGGCTCTTCCAGTCGAACGCGACCTTGAGCGCGTTCTCCACCGCGAGCGCGCCGCCCTCGACGAAGAACAGGTGGGGCAGCGCGGGGTCGCCGAGAACCCGGGCGAACGTCTCGACGAACTCCGCGTATGCGGTGGAGTACATGTCCGGATTGGCCGGCTTGTTCGCCGCCGCAGCGGCGAGCTCGGCCATGAACGTCGGGTCGTCGACGAGGCCGGCGGGATTCAAGCCGAGGGGCGCCGAGGCGAAGAACGTGTACATGTCGAGGTAGCGCTGCCCGGACCGGGCGTCGACGATCGTGCTGCCCGAACTGCGCTGCAGGTCGAGGACCAGCTTCATGCCGTCGGTCAGGACGTGGTGACCGAGCACCTCGTGAACGTCTTCGGGAGTCAC
>Ga0105245_10004857_pt1 | contig 11838 bp, 10 predicted proteins | sample KBSM54metaG_FD_81523 | JGI IMG/M metagenome (GOLD analysis project Ga0105245, IMG submission 81523) | Miscanthus rhizosphere microbial communities from Kellogg Biological Station, Michigan, USA - KBS M5-4 metaG | ecosystem: Host-associated > Plants > Roots > Rhizosphere > Soil | place...
TCTGCTTCGTGTTATTGGGGAATGGGTCGACCGGTATAAACGGCAGAAGCGAACCGCAGTGCTGAAAGGCTGGATTCAGAAACAAGACAAGCCGCCAATGGTAGTCTTTCGTAAAGTGCAGATTCGACTGGCCCACCCCCGCCAGTCGGACTAGGGTTTTTCTGATATACTTGTCCGCGCCCGCTCATTCGATGAACTGTTGGAGTTACGGGCGGTCCTAGTACCGCCTAGACGTGATTGACTATTTCCGACCTTAGGCGTTTCGTTGTATGCTATTGGAATCCGGGGGCAGTGAGAAGCTCTTGGTAACATCGAGCGGCGTGATTCACGAAATCGCGGCCGTTACGCGGAGTTGACGAAGGATCAGCAAAATTAATTTGGAGGAGTACTTAACCCATGAAACAATTCATTTCTCGCTTTGTCCGTGAAGAAGAAGGCCAGGACTTGGTGGAATACACCCTGTTGTTGGCGTTTGTGTGTTTGGCCTCGGCGGCGCTATTCATTGGCGCTGGCAAGTCGATGGCGAATATCTGGGTCGATACTAACTTGATTGTCACGAATGCGGGCCAGGTGGCCAACGCTGTGACTGCAAGCTAGGAGTTCATGCTTTAACAGCGATTCTGGGGGGCGTTCACCATGATTCACAAATGCACGCCCCCCCTTTCTTTGTCTGCCTCCGAGTCGCCGGAAAGCACGGCGGAGACTGCGGTGAGCAGAATTCCCTGAATCGAAGACCCTCAGTTCCCCCTCAGAGCCGACGTTGGTCAAGGCTCCCCCCCGTTAAAAACGCCTTCCACGGACAGGGGCTATGCCGCTCAAACACCCCGCCATCCTTCTCCTAAATCTCGCCTCCTTCCCCTAAGTAGTGCTAGTACACCTGTACCTTTGATAGTATTTCCGGCCTACGGGATTCGTTGTATTCTAGTAGAAACTATGGGCCGGGAACGGCTTTTAGTGAGATCGGGCGCATGACGGGGAAGATCAATTAACTTAGGATCGCAGGAGCACTTTAAATGAAACAATTGATTCGTCAGTTCGTCCGCGAAGAAGAAGGTCAGGACTTGGTGGAATACACTCTGTTATTAGCCTTTGTTTGCCTGGCTTCGGCAGCCCTATTTATTGGCGCCGGCAAGTCCATGGCGAACGTCTGGACCGATACCAACCTGATTGTCGACAATGCTGGCCAAGTAGCCAACGCCGTAACTGCAAGCTAATAGGTCCGGCGACGCTTGGTAGTGATTGTGAGTCGGCGGCGCGGAGCGATTCGGGGCGATGTTTGGAAACCCCGGGTCATTCTCGACGCCGACTTATAGCAATCTTCAGCAAGATTAACTTAACTGCGCCGTCAACTGTCGCATATCCGAAACTTTCTCGATGGCGCGGACCATTTCCACTACGGATTTGGCCTTGGCCGCCGGCCATTTTGCGAATGCGGCACAATCCAGGAACTTCTCGGTTACATTCTCAAAAGACATTGGAATCGCGGGGCTGCCCTTTCCGAAATCGGCCCGTCCACTGATCAAGCGCCCGTCCTTGAGGTGAATTTTCAGAATCGTCGTCATCTTGTTGTAGCCCGCGGCTTCCGCTACCGGGTCCATCCCAAACTTCACCCGCGAGATCATCTGCTGCACGGCCGGACGATTCACCACTTCGTCGGTGAACTCGCTCAATCCGGCTTTGCGGTAGAGCAGCAGCGTCGCCATGCAAAACTCCATGCTGAACTTGGCTTGTAGGTGATCCTTGGGGTGATGATGGATCAACGCAGTCGGTGAATCCTTGTTGGTGCCCACTTCGAGCAGTTCAACCTCATCCGGCTTGATGTCGTGCTCTTTGATCAAGCGCTCCAGTTCCGTCATGCCGGGATGCGTGAGCGAACCCGATGGAAACGGTTTGATGGCCACTCCGGGCTTTAGGAACATCCACGGATTGCCCAGTTTCGACAGGATCGCCGCCGGATCGTAGCCGCCGCCGGCTGCATGAAAGAACCCGCGGGGAGCTTCCAGAACCTCATGCGTGGCGGTCCATCCCAGTGCTGCGAAGTCCGCCGCGACCACGCCGTTCTCCGATGCCTTGCCGGCGTGAAAGGGCTTGGTCATTGTGCCGAAGTTTTCTCGCAGCCCCGCGCCTTCACTGGCGGCGATGCCGAGTGTGGTGAGCACGTGCGTCAGGTCGAAGCGATTCAATTTCGCCACTGCCGTAGCCGAGCCCATCACGCCAATGGTGCCAGTCGAATGAAAGCCGTCTTGGTAATGCCGCGGCGAAATCGCTTCCGCGATCTTGCACTCCACTTCTACAGCGATGTTGTAGGCCAAGAGCAGATCCCGGCCCGATAAGGAACGCGTCTCCGCCACCGCGAGCGCCGCCGGCAGCACCGGCGCAGTCGGATGCGTCAACAATCCGGAATCCCGGTCTTCGCCCACGGCCAACTGCGTGTCGTCGAAGTCGTCGGCGTGAATCCCCACTGCATTCGCGAAAGCCGCGAAGCGCACCGGCGCTTTCATCGACGAGCCGATCACCGTGGCGAGCCTCGCCGTTCCATTTGCGACGCCTAAAGACCTTATGTACTCGCGTGCGATTTCGCCCGTTTTCGCCGCTGAGCCGCACAGAGCCAGGCCCAGCCCATCGAGAATCGACTTGCGCGCAAGCTCGATCACGTCACTCGGGATGTCTTCATAGCGCGTGTTGACGATGAAGCGGGCGACGTAATCCGTCACCGGCTCGGTCCGCGTCGCCGTCTTCTGCGCAAACGCGCGCGATCCCGCCACCGCTCCCAGCACCGCCAGTTTTGAAAGTTCACGCCGCGTCATGTAGGCCCTCGTCTGCTTCATTTTAACCGCGCTGCGCGAAAGGCGCTGCCAGACGGCCCAAAAGCACCATCCTGGTGCGCCGGCACCGTGCGAAAATCCGCGCTTCGACGCTATCCAGCGCATAGCATTGCACTTAATATTTGGCATTCGTCATGCATTATCCAGGGCAGAAAGGCAGGACAGAAAATGAAAACGAAATTGCTGGCGATGATGCTCTTGGCTGGAGGCTCCATATTTGCCCAAACCCGCTTCTCCATCGGCTTGGGCTTCGGAACACAAGGCGCCGGATTCTATCAAGCGCCCCCTGCCTACGCTGCGAACATTCCGCCGTGCCCGGGGCCCGGCTATACATGGGTTGACGGCTATTGGACGAATGGCTATGGGCGTCAGGTCTGGGTCCCTGGATTCTGGAACGCGCCAGTCATCAGCTATCAGGTAGCGCCGCGCTTCGACAATCGCTTCTTCGGACGCGACGACCATCGCTTCGACAACCATTTTGCAGGCCGTGACGACCGCCGTTTCGACAACCGTTCCAACGACCGCGACAACCGGCAGAACTTTTCGCGCGCTCCGCAACAGAGCCACGCGAACGATAACCGGTCCAGCGGCCGAGACAATCGTCAAGGGCGTTAATTAACGCAACGCTGTCGTAGCGGGAAAGAGCCGGTCGCGCAAGCGATCGGCTCTTTCACATTTAAACCCACTTCGGGAAGCCGTAGAGCTTTTCCGGATTCTCCACAAAGATGCGATGGCGCGTGCTCTCGTCCGGCGCCCACTGCGACATCAAGTCGATCAGCAGTGCATCGTCCGGTTTGGGTGTGTCCTCGTTGGGATGCGGCCAGTTGCTGCCCCATACCATGCGTTCGGGCGCAGCCCTGACGTATGTTTGCGCCACCCTCGTCACATCCGCGTAGCCGGGCGGGCCGTCTTTAGTATTGTCGTAGGTTACCGACAACTTAACCCACGTACGGCCCTTGTCCACCAATCGCCGGATCAGCGTGAACACCGGATGGCCCACGCCCGCCGGCTCCGGAACGTGCCCCATGTGGTCGAAGACCATCGGGCAGGGCACGCGATTCCACAAATCATGCGCCTCCACAATTTGATCCGGAGTCATGTTGAGCTGGATGTGCCAGCCCAGCGCATTGATCCGCTTCGATAAGGGCAGGATCATTTCGATGGTCGTCGGTGCGAGGCGTGGATTCGCCAGCGAGAAACGGATGCCGCGGATTCCCCCGTCCGCCAGCGCCTTCAGTTCGGCATCGGTAATGGTGGGCCGGATCACCGCCACGCCGCGCGCGTTCGGTGCCAGCCGCGCGATTGCATTGAGCGTGACTCGGTTGTCGGTGGCGTAAGGGAGTGGCGTCACGATCACGTCACGAGTGGTTCCGATGCGCGTCTTCAGCATCAGGTATTCCTCGACGCGAGCATTCGGAATCACCGGACCGCCGCCCGGCCCCGGCTGTGGAAAGCGCGCCTGGTCATAGATGTGATGGTGGCAATCGCAAGCGCCCGCCGGTGCCTTGAGTTTCGGCAGTTCGGTGCCAGTCGAATTCGGAACCTGTTGAGCTTGCCCAAAAAGAGCAGGCGCCGCCGCGCCAATCGCAGCCATGGAGGCACTCTGGATGAACTTGCGGCGAATCATATTCTTGGTGTTCACCGCCCGATTATATCGCGCTAAAATCGAATTAGATCCCCCATGACAAGTCTGAACTCCTTTGGCGCCGCGGGCCAGCTTCACGCCGGCGGCCGAGCGCACCAGATTTTCCGTCTCGCGGCCTTGGAAAAAACCGGTGTCAATCTTTCGCGCATTCCTTACTCGATAAAAATTCTTTTGGAGAACTTGTTGCGTTTTGAGGACGGAACTACCGTCAAGCGTTCCGATATCGAATACGTCGCGAAGTGGGACACGGCGGCGCCAGCGACCGAGATCAATTTTCGCCCCGCCCGCGTGGTCTTGCAGGATTTTACCGGCGTACCCTGCGTCGTCGATCTCGCCGCGATGCGCGATGCGCTTAAGAAAATGGGCGCCGATCCCAAGAAGGCCAATCCATTGGTCCCCGTCGATCTGGTCATCGACCACTCCGTGCAGGTCGATCATTACGGCACCAACGATGCGTTCCAGTTGAACGCTCTGCTCGAATTCCAACGCAATCAGGAGCGCTACTCGTTCCTGCGCTGGGGCCAGTCGGCGTTCCAGAATTTTCGCGCGGTGCCGCCTGACACCGGCATCGTGCATCAGGTGAATCTCGAATACCTTGCGTCGGTGGTGATGACCATGGACGGCGCTGCTTACCCCGACACCGTGGTCGGCACCGACTCGCACACGACCATGATCAACGGGCTCGGCGTAGTCGGCTGGGGCGTCGGCGGCATTGAAGCCGAGGCGTGCATGCTCGGCCAGCCCGCTACCATGCTGCTCCCGCAGGTGGTCGGTTTCAAAATGACCGGCAAACTGCCCGAAGGCGCGACGGCGACCGACCTGGTCCTCACCGTCACGCAAATGCTGCGCAAGAAAGGCGTTGTCGGTAAGTTCGTCGAGTTCTATGGCGACGGACTGGATGCGTTGAGTCTGGCTGACCGCGCCACCATCTCCAACATGGCGCCCGAGTATGGCGCGACCATCGGAGTCTTCCCCATCGACGAAGCGGCGCTCGAATATCTGCGCCTCACCAATCGCCCGCAGGAGCAAATCGATCTGGTGGAAGCCTACGCCAGGGAGCAGGGATTGTTCCGCATCGCAGGTGCACCTGAGCCGGTTTATAGCGACACCCTCTCACTGGATCTCGCGGCGGTTGTACCGTCCCTTGCTGGACCGAAGCGTCCGCAGGACCGCATCAACCTGCCGGACGTGAAGAAGAATTTCCTGGATGGCCTCGGCGCGGCTCCCAAGAGCGCCGACATCAAAATGAACGGTACCGGCGCGACCATTCATGACGGCAGCGTAGTCATCGCCGCCATTACCAGTTGCACCAACACTTCGAATCCCTCAGTGCTGGTGGCGGCGGGCCTGGTCGCGAAGAAGGCGGTCGAGCGCGGGCTCACCTCCAAGCCTTGGGTGAAGACCAGCCTAGCACCGGGATCGAAAGTGGTGATGGATTATTTGAGTGAGGCCGGGCTATTGCCCGCGCTTGAAGCGCTGAAGTTCAATCTGGTTGGCTATGGATGCACGACGTGCATCGGCAACAGCGGTCCGCTGCCAGAAGAAGTGGCCGCCGGTGTGACCAAAGAGAAGTTGACGGTCGCCGCTGTACTCTCCGGCAACCGCAACTTCGAGGGCCGCGTGAATCCACTAGTGAAAGCCAACTATCTCGCGTCGCCGCCGTTGGTTGTCGCCTACGCCATCGCTGGCCGCGTCGACATGGACCTGACGCACGAGCCCCTCGGCCAGGACCCGTCCGGCAAAGACGTCTTCCTGCGCGACATCTGGCCTTCAAATCAGGAAGTGCAGGCGGCGGTGAAGAAGAGCGTCCACCGCGAGATGTTTGCGAAACAATACGCCGAAGTGTTCGAGGGCGACGCGGCCTGGCGCGGAATGAAAGTTCCGGCGGGCGATCTATACGTCTGGGATGACGCATCCACATATATCAAGCGCGCTCCGTACTTCGATGCGATGGTCGACCCGAAGACTTTCGTCAAAGACTTGCAGGGGCTCCGCGCGCTGGCGATGCTAGGCGATTCCGTCACCACCGATCACATCTCGCCGGCCGGCAATATCGCGAAGGACAGCCCGGCGGCGCAGTACCTGATGTCGCTCGGCGTGAAACCCGGAGACTTCAATTCCTACGGCGCGCGGCGCGGCAATCACGAAGTCATGGTGCGCGGCACTTTCGCCAATATTCGTTTGCGGAACCAAATGGCTCCTGGAACCGAAGGCGGCTGGACCCGCCATGTACCGTCCGGCGAGCAGATGTCGATTTACGACGCCTCGGTGCGCTACCAGAAGGAGGATACTCCGCTATTTGTCATCGCCGGCAAAGAATACGGCACCGGATCCTCGCGCGATTGGGCGGCCAAAGGCACGCTGCTGCTGGGCGTGAAAGCCGTGATCGCCGAGAGCTTCGAGCGCATCCATCGCTCAAACCTGGTGGGAATGGGAGTGCTCCCGCTGCAATTTGCCGAAGGCGAAACCCGCGAATCTCTCTGTCTAACCGGTCAGGAATCGTTTTCGATCGAGGGCATTCCCGCAGCGGTCGATTCGGCCGGCAAGACTCGCGCGAAGGTGACGGCGACGCTGGCGGGATCGAGCAAAACCTTTGAAGCCATCGTCCGTATCGATACGCCGCAGGAAGCCGAATACTATCGCAGTGGCGGAATTCTGCCTTACGTGCTGCGGCAGTTGAGTAGGACAGGCCCATGACCTGTCGGCCGCGGGGGGCAACAGTTTGAGGCGACAGGTCATGGACCTGTCCTACCCGCCCGCGATTCCACCGCGCCCAACACCCGATCCAGGTCCGGTTCCTGCAGGGGACGCCGCAGCAGGTAGCCGCCGCTTTCCTGCAGGTTCGCAGCCAGGTCAGCATCGTAGCCGTCGCTGACGAGAACCACGGCGGGTATCGAGTCTCGCAAGCGCTCCTGGATGTCGCTCCACTTCGCGCCGCCCGGCCGGAGCACCCACACCACACTGTCGAAACGCAAGCGATGCGCCAGGTCGTCGGCTTCCTCCGCACGCGCGGGAACCACGCGATGGCCGCGCGCGGAAAGCAAACCCAGAATTTGGTGTTGCGCGCCCGCATCGTTATCGACCAACAGGAAAGTGAGCATCCGCCGCGCCGCCGAGGGCCTGCTCTTCGCTGACCGTACGTCCGTCCCGCGCGCAATCGGCAGGTCGACGTCAAAGCTCATACCGTCGGATTGACGCCGCACGCGCAGTTCGCCTCCAAGATTTTGCACGATGGCGCGGCAGACTTCCAAGGTGGAGGCGTGCTCCGACGCTTCCTCCGGGTAGTGAATCTCCACCACCACGTGTCCCGCCATCAGGCTGCTGGTAACCTCCAGCGTTTTGGCTGCCGAGCGCGTCGCGGATTGCTCCGCCGCCACCAGCAGGCTCAACAGCACTTCTTCAATTTGTCCTTCCACTCCCAGCACCATCGCGGGTTCCGGCGATAGATGGTCTTGCACCCGCAATCCTAGCGTTTTCCATTCAGGGCCGCGGAACTGCATCAGGCCGCGAGCCAGCGCATTCACATCTACCTCGTGCGCGCCGGTGTGCGCCGGCTGTGCGAAGGACACCAGGCGGGATACGATTTCCGAAGCTCGGCGGGCCTCGGCGGCGAGCTGCTTTAAGCCGCGCTCTATTTGCGCGCTGTCATCGGCGCCCGGGAGAACCGACGCCAACTCCTGGATTCTTTCGAGCGGCGCGCGCAGATCGTTGGCGACCCCCGAGATCAACTGTCCCGTGGCTGCCAGTTTCTCGCTGCGAAAGAGCTGCTCGCGCATCGTCTGTTGCTCTTCCAACCTGAGGGACGCTGCCACCTGCTTGGCCAGATGCTGCAAAGTGGCTTGCTCTTCCGCGGTGAAATATCCGATGCGGCGAAGGCTGCCCACTTCGATGACGCCCAGTGTTTCCGTCTGCGCCAATAGCGGCGCGAACATCGCCGATCGCGCCAGGCCAGGTTTCCATCCGGCGTTCACCAGAGCGTTGCGCCGCACGTCCGGAATGTTGAGCAGAGCCCGGTCATTGAAACATTTAATGGCTCCCGCCGCCAGACCTTCGGCTTCGACTGCGAGCGATACTGCCATGGGTTCGGGATCGTCAGCGGTGGGGACTGATTCCAGCGATGCCGTCCGGCGGTTCCAAACGTAGAAGCGAACGCTGGACGCTTGCAATATGGAAGGCAAGGATGCCGCAAGTTTTTCGGCAATCTCCGCCGCCGAGGGCGCGGCGAAAATTTGTTCGCTTAGAGTGTAGAAGGCTCGCATGGACCGGCGCTGCGCGTCTAGTTGCCGGTGCCAAGCCCACCAGATGATCACAACCAGCGCCGCCATCGTTACTACAATTGGCCAAAAATAGAGGGGCATCGCCATGGCTTACTCGGGATTTTGCGCGGACAGCCAGGAGTCCAGCCGCACATCCGAGAAGTTCGCAATAGAGAAACGGATTCCGTCGAGAGCTGCCGCGTGGGTGAGTACGCCTACCACGCGCATACCCGCGGCGACCGCCGCCGCGACGCCCACCGGCGAGTCTTCAAAGACGATGCAATTGCGCGGCGGGATTTCCAGCAACTCAGCGGCGCGGAGATAGACGTCGGGAGCGGGCTTGGGACGCTCCACTTGCGATCCATCCACGATCGCGTCGAAATATGGGCGCAAGCCTCCACCATCCAAAACGAAGTCGACGTTGGCGCGCTCGGCGTTGGTCGCGAGCGCAATCGGCGCGCCGGTGACGTGCGCCAGCCAGTCTGCGATCCCGGCGACCAAATGTTCGCCGAGCCGGTCGCGCAACATGTCGCGATACAGCTGTTCCTTGGCCGCGCCATGCGCGATCACGGTCTCTAGGTCCGCTTCCGGACCCAGCAAACCGCGCACGATTTCCTCGTTCCGCTGGCCGTGCATGAAGTCCAGACTGTCTCGTGTGCCGATGCCGGTCAATTCGAGGTAGCGCAGCCATGCCTGCTGGTGAAACGGCATGGAGTCGATGATGACTCCGTCCAGATCGAAGATCAATCCCAGGCCCGGCGCCAGATGTAGCTTCTCGTGAACATTCACCGGCGGCCGCGCGTCGAGAGAATCGGCTCCTGTCACTCTGGCCGAATCATAGCATGAGCCGAATCATAACCGTACAAAGATGTTTGGAAACAATGTTTGGTAAAATCGGCGGCAATGGAGCAGCTGGCGGCGCGGCATTTTGTGATTTCAGGCAATGTCCAGGGTGTGGGATACCGCGCTTTTGCGCGCCAGGCCGCGCGCGCTATCGGAGCTACAGGATGGGCCAGGAATCTGGCGAACGGTGATGTCGAAGTACACGCCAATGGCACTCCGTCGCAACTCGACGATTTGGAATCGCGCCTCCGCCAAGGTCCGCGCTGGGCCGACGTGCGATCGGTAACCGCAACGGAGTCGGCGGTATCGAGCGACTCAGACTTTGAGATACGGTGAGCGCCGCTACTTCTGCGGATACATTTTCTTGACTTTTGCCGGCAGCTTCCATTCGAACGCCGAATCGGGCAGCACCGGATTCACCTTGATGTCAGAGTAATCCACCAACTCGTAATTCTTCGACGGCTCGCTGAACTTGGCGCGCACCGGGTTGCTCTGGCCTTCTGGAATCCACAGCTCGATTTTGGTAATCAGCTTTTTCATCTCATCCGAACGCGGCGTCAATTCAATGCACGTAGTATCGGCGCCGTTTATCTTCTGCACGCCGCCGTCTTTGATGTCGTACGACTTCTTCAACTCCGCTGCCGACGTGCCAAAGCCCAGCAATAGGATTTGATCCATGTTCGACGTGTACTTGCTGGTGTCGTAGATTTCGACATTTTTCGCCTTCGGATAGTAGATTTGGACCTGCTTGCCATTGATGAAAACGGTCCGCTGTTCCGGTTGCTTAAATTCGACGATGCCCTGAGTTCCGCCTTTGGTACGCCGCAGACTCACAGTGCCGTCCATCTCGGACGATTCGCTCAGCACCGCCGTGAACTGCACCCGCTTCATCCCAGCCGAGAGCGAGTGAAATTCCGCCGCCGCCCGGTCCATGCGCGCTAAGACATCCGAGAGCGGCTCGGCTGTTGCCAAGCCGGCGGCGAAGACGAAAATGGTAAGTGCGGTCTTCACGATCGCCCCGCCTCTACTTTTCGGGAAATGCCAGGTAGCCCTTTAGCTCCTGTTCGCCATCATCGTAAATCGGCTCGACGCTGCCGATGACGGCGTGGGCTTTGAATTTGGCATTAATGACGGCAGCCGCGCGCTGCGGAAGCATCGCGTCGGGCACCCCGGCAAGCTGTTGTGGATCGATCCAGTAACCGCCATGTACGATGGCGACGCTGGCGGGTTTGGGGCGGTCGCCGAAGGAAATGAAGTGCGGCGTGACGAAAACGAAGACGACGATCAAACCCACGATCACGTCGTATTGCCAACTCGCCCGCGGATATTCCCACAGCAGACAGCGCTTCAGCACGTTCATAACCTCAGTCTAACAGACGGTTCGACTCACACCCGCAGGTATTGGTCCACGGCAGCGGCTGCCTTGCGGCCTTCAGCGATGGCCCACACGACTAACGATTGTCCGCGCCGCGCGTCGCCCGCCGCGAACACGCCGGGAAGGGAAGTCTGCCAGTCTTGTTCGTTTGCCGCGACGTTGCCACGTGCGTCGAGCGTCACGCCAAGCTGTTCCACCAGTCCGGCCTTCTCCGGTCCGGTGAAGCCCATGGCCAGCAGCACCAGGTCCACGTCGAGCGTAAATTCAGTCCCCGGGATCGGCTCAAAGTTGGTCACACGCACGCCGTGAAGCTGCTTCACATTGCCTTCGGCGTCGCCCGTGAAATGCGTAGTCGCGACGGCCCACTCGCGCTGGCCGCCTTCTTCATGCGAACTTTCCATGCGCAATTGCAAGGGCCACATCGGCCACGGCGTTAAAGGCGAGCGCTCCGCCGGCGGCATCGGCATAATCTCGAACTGATGCACCGATGCAGCCTTCTGCCGATGCGACGTGCCCAGGCAGTCGGCTCCGGTATCGCCGCCGCCAATGATGATCACGCGCTTGCCGGTGGCCAGAATCTGATCCGGAACCTCATCACCGCAGCCACGCTTGTTCTGCTGCGGCAGAAAATCCATGGCGAAATGAATTCCCTTCAACTCGCGACCCGGCACTTGCAAATCGCGCGGGTGCTCGGCGCCCATGGCAAGTATGATGGCGTCGAAGTCTTTTCGCAGCGTCTCCAGCGGCAGGTTCACGCCAACGTGCGCATTGGTGACAAACGCCACGCCTTCGGCCGACATCTGCGCCAGGCGCCGGTCGATCCAATGCTTCTCCATCTTGAAATCCGGGATGCCGTAGCGCAGCAATCCGCCGATGCGGTCGGCTTTTTCGTAA
>Ga0105245_10004858_pt1 | contig 11838 bp, 9 predicted proteins | sample KBSM54metaG_FD_81523 | JGI IMG/M metagenome (GOLD analysis project Ga0105245, IMG submission 81523) | Miscanthus rhizosphere microbial communities from Kellogg Biological Station, Michigan, USA - KBS M5-4 metaG | ecosystem: Host-associated > Plants > Roots > Rhizosphere > Soil | place: Michigan...
AGGTTCACCGGAGTTGATCCGTCCTTCGAAAGTGAGATTCTTGAATTCCCTCAAACATGGAATCGTTATAGCTATGTCTATAATCGTCCGCTGGTCTTGACGGATCCTGATGGGCAGTGTCCAGCGTGCATAGGTGCGGGGATCGGAGCCGTTGTAGAGGGTGGCCTCGACCTAGGCCACCAGTTGTTTCAAAACGGGGGCCACTTAAGCGACGTGTCTTGGAAGCAAGTTGGTGCCAAAGCGGCGGGTGGTGCGGTTGAAGGAGCATTAGCTGGAGCCACATTGGGGGGGACCTTGCTGTTGGACATCGCAGTTGGTGCCACCTCTACGGCTGTCGGAGGAATTGTCGACCGAACGCTCGAAAACGCATTTGTTGACTCAACGATCGATCCCTTCAGCGGGGACGCAATTGCGATGGATCTGGTCGCTGGCGCTGCCGGAGGCTATGTCGGGCATCGCGCCGCCGACTTGATTCACCTACCTGATCCGGGTCCTATACCTCGTAAGGGACGTAACTACCGGACGAGAAAGGCGGCTTATGATGCTCGCGTTGCGGCACGCCGGAAGGCTATCGAGGGCCAGTATTATCGAGCAACAGCTGTCGGCACTGCCACCTCGGCTGAAGTCGGGCGCGGCATAAACGCTTGGTCAAATTGGATGCTTCCGAGTTGGCAGTCCGTCCTAAACTTTGGGTTCCCGCGCGGTCCCACAATGACTTCGGGGAGCGGAACTGGTGCCTCGGGCGGTAGCGGCGGTTCGGGAGGGGTTACTTCCACGATTTGTTACGACCTGGAAGGCTACATAGTGTGCCAGTAATGATTGATATGGTGGGGCGACACCAGCTATGATCGTCGTTCGTTACCCACCGCTTGCTCGTGCCCTTGTATTGATTGTCTTTGCGCTGCTGGTATTTAGTGTGGCGAGCCGCCCGCTTCATGGTGGCACCGTCGTTGTTACGTTATTCATAGCGATTCTGACGGCAGCAGTGCTTGCCTACAGAACCGAAATCACTAGATCAGGTATTCGTGTCCGATATGCGCCTTTTTATGAAAAGCGAATCCGACTCGAAGACGTTCAGCACTTTGTCGAAGAGAGGAATCTGGTTTTAGTCACGGCGAAGGGAAGAGTCCCGCTTTGGAATCTTCCTTTGCGAAAGAGAGAAGAACTGTTTGAGATTCTGCCGAGTCATCTTCAAATCGCACCCCAGCAGACGATCGGCAAGCGGGACCCCAAGGAAAGTTTACGAGTTCACTTCCGAAGAGTGATTCTTCTGGGCAGCTGCTTCGTTGGGACAGTCATTCTGCTAGTCCCATTTCTGGATGATTACCCGCTGAATGGGTACTGGGACACCGTAGGGAAATACTTGCTTGTCGCTTGTATGGTGCTCTTTGTTCTACTTGCCTTTGAGGCGGTCACGACCTCTGTCTACTGGGGATATCTCCGCGACATACAACGATTCGAGAAACAAACGGATCGCCGAGAACAATCAGGTCGATAACTATTGTGCGCCGTAATCATTCGATCTGCCTGTGGTCGTTTGGTCAAAATACTCACGCGGCGCGTTCATAGTATTTAAGCAGGCCGGCGAGTCGTTGTTGACACACGACGTTACGGCTCGATGAATCTGGGTGCGCAGGGTCCCGATGATATGACCGTGACGCCCACCGGCAATCGCGGAAATTTCTTCGACACCCAGAACCGCGGCGCCCGCCGTCAGGAATGGTTGGAAACCTGGTCCCTCGTTCCTTTTAACTTTCTCGGGGCACACCTCGTCAAATTGGGCACCATGCTGACCGGATCGAGCAATCAGGGCCAGTTTGCCTATCGTCCAGTTGACATCCTCAATGCTCAGGGCATCCGCACGCAGCGCATCACCTTTTTAAACCAACTTCCGTTCAACCGGACGGATCTGGAGGTCACGGCGGGCTCGGGCCTGCTGTTTGGCGAGGGTTTCGTCGCGAATGCTTTTTGCTCGGAGGGGGTGAGCAGCCCAGGCACCGAAAAAGACGTTCGCGCCGGAGCAGATCGTTACGAAGCTGCGACAGATTGAAGTGGTGATCGGTCAGGGCAAAGTGCAAGCAGCCGAGCATCCGGATACGGCCGTTGCCCTCAATCACACGCCTCCACGGCGATCCGGGACCGGTACGTCCCCCGACGAGTCGAAAGTAGATCCAGAAGCGCTCGGCGGGCTGTCCGGATCAAATGCCGGGATGACCTGTCCCCTCCGAACCGGTCAGTTCCTTAAACTCTGACGCCTAAAATTGCGCTTGCATCTCGGCCGATGCGCCTTGGGCATTGGTCAGGGATACAGAAACAGCATTCAAGCCGCTGGCAGGCTGACCCTGCCACGTGAACGACTGAACCAATCCAAACTGGCCGCCGAATTTATCCGACGAGGCGCTCTGAAACCAAGCGGCGCCGGTGCTGCTCAAAGGCACCGAAACCACGATTGGAGAGGCGGAGGCGGCTCCGGAGAATCGGAATGTGCCTTGCGTCACCTCGCGTGTGGTCGCGTATCCGGTGACGTGGACGTCGAATCCAGAGGATGTCGAGACCACTTGTACCTTTACGATCCGCGGCGCCAAGCGGTCCACCCGGATGGTCCGTGAGACTCCTGGTGGAGTGATATCCGTTCCACTCGATTCGAGTTTGAGGTTCAACTGAATGTTTCCGGATACCGTTCCCGACTGAAATGCGACCACCGGAGCCGACCATGCTGTCTGGGTTGAATTAGCCGGCACAGTGAAAGTCATGACTCGCCCACCCGTCGCGAATTGTACCGCGGGGTCGTCGACGCCAATCGCCGGATCCGGCGTGAATACCAGAGTGAGCGTACCGTTGATTGGAGCGGGATATCCCGAATCCAGTTGGAGCGCAAACGTCGGCTGCTGGGCAGGATCGACGATGTCCGGAAGTCCTGTAATCGTGACATTGGGAGGATTCCCGGCGAGTATCGCCAAGGTGACGCTCTGGCGCGCGACATTGTTGTCCTGATCCGTAACCTGGACCGTAAAGGTGAACGTTCCCACAGCGCCCGGGACACCGCTGAGTACGCCCGCGCCGTCGAGTGCGATGCCGTTGGCGACGCCCGCAGTTGTAATCGACCACGAATAGGGCGTGCGGCCGCCTGTCGCCGTGAGCGTTTGGCTGTATGGCTTACCGACCAAGCCGTTCGGAAGCGTCGCGGGCGATGTAATACTCAGTCCCGGAGGGTTTATCTGGATCGAACACAAGCGGGTGGTGCTTTTTGCGCTCGCGTCGTCCACCCGCAAAACATAGGTGGACAATCCTGCTTGCAGCGGTGTCCCGCTAATAGCGGCATTCTCCGAGCTCAAGACTAGGCCCTGAGGAAGCGCGCCGCTATCGATTCTCCACTGGTAAGGAAGGGTCCCGCCGACGGCCGGCAGAAGCGCGGTGTAACTCACACCCAGGCTTCCGGCCGGAGTGGGGCAATCGGTGATCGTGAGCCCTTGCGTAACGGCGATCGAGAGACTCTTGGTTGCCTGTCCGCCAAGCCCATCGACAACTTTGGCGGTGAAGGCGAAGTTTCCGACGATAACCGGAGTGCCCGTAATGTGCCCGCTCACGGAGTTTAGGGAAAGACCTGGAGGCAGCGCTCCGGCTGTGGTCGACCACACGTAAGGCGGGACGCCTCCGCTCGTGGAGATCGCATCGGAGTAGCTCAAACTGCTGGATGCAGAACTGAGACTTGAAGTGGATATCGACAGAGCAGCGGCCACATCGATGGAGCACTGCCGGCTGGCTCCATGGTTTGTGACATCCCGCACATCCACGGAGAACTGGACCGAACCAGCTTGGGAGGGCGTACCGAAAATGTTGCCCGTCACCGGATCGAGCGTTAGGCCCGGCGGAAGAGAACCTGCAGATATACTCCACGCATAGGGTGGTGAACCACCAGACGCGAGTACCGGCGAGTTGAAGACTGAGCCGACTTCGGCCGTAGTAGCAGAACAGCTGCTCACATTGATTCCCGATACGACTCTGATCGAGAGCGCTCTCTGCACGCTAGCGCCATTGCTATCCGTAACGCTGGCCGTGAAATTGAAAGTCCCTAGCGGTATCGCAACGCCTGAGATCAAGCCCGCCGGGCCGAGAGCCAATCCGCCGGGAACGGTGCCGGAAACGATCGACCAGGTGTAGGGCGCCTTCCCTCCAGTAGCCGAAAGAGTCTGGGTGTAAGACGAAGACTGGGACGCGTCCGGCAGCGAGGTGGTTCCGATGATCAGGCTGGAAGTGACGATCAACTGGCAATCGCGCGTCGCGGTCGCGCCCGCTTTGTCGGTGAGCAGCAACGTATAAGGATAGGTCCCGCTGTCCGCAGGCGTCCCGGTAAGGCTGCCCGATGAGCTATTGAACACCAATCCTGCCGGCAAAGGTCCGCCAGCCAGAGTCCAGGTGTAGGGCGTTTGTCCGCCGGAAGCCGCAGCGGCCGAGGCATAAGACTGGCCCTGAGTTGCGTTGATGGCAGGACAAGTAGTTATCGAGAGCGAGGCAGAGACGGCCAATGTAAACGCTCGAGTGGCTGACGCAGCGCTGCTATCCGAGACCCGGATCGTGAAGCTGAAGCTCCCTGCAACAGTCGGTGTGCCACTCAGTGTGCCGGATGACGACAATGTCAGCCCCGACGGCAGGGAGCCGGACAGCACTGCCCACGAATAGGGCGGAACGCCGCCGGATGCGGTCAACTGTTGGGTCGTGGCGACTCCAGTCTGGAGAGATGCAAGTGAACTGGTGACAAGCGTTAGGGCCGCACCGATGCGGATGGAAAGATCTTTTGTCGCCAACTTCCCCGAGGCGTCGGCTACACGCAGGGTGAATGGAAAAGTGGCGGCGGTGCTTGGTGTGCCCGATATTTGGGCGCCATTCAGGGTTAAGCCCGGTGGCAACGATCCGCTTGAGATAGACCAATTATAGGGGGACTGTCCGCCGTTAGCCGAGACTGCCTGGGCATAGGAACTTCCTACGACGCCGTCCGGCAGCGACGCGGTACTGATAGTCAGCGTAGACGCCGGCGCGCTGATGACCATCGTACAGTTTGAAGTCACCGAGGCCAGCATTTGATCGGTTACTTTGATTCCGAAGTTAAAGGTGCCGGCCGCGGATGGCGTGCCTGAGATTTGGCCGGATGTGCTCAGCGCGAGCCCTGCCGGTAGTTGCCCGCTGGCGATGGTCCAGACATAAAGAGGAGTGCCCCCGGATGCGCCCAGGTTGGCGCTGTAGGCTTGGCCGGCGATCCCGGTAGCCGCCGGACAGCCTCCGGAGGTCAAAGCCGCTGCGATCGTGATCGAAAGGGCTCGTGTCGCCGAACCCGACGCCGTGTCAGTTACCTTGAAGGTGATGTTTGCAGTTACGGGGGCTGTCGGCGTCCCGCTAATCTGACCCGAAGCATTAAGATTGAGTCCCGCAGGCAGGGAGCCTGCGCTGATCGACCATGTATAGGTTCCGGAACCTCCGGTAGCCTGTAACGTCTGTGAGTATGCCAGGGCGACCTGTCCGCTCGCGAGCGCTGCCGTCGTGATACTCAGAGGCGCAGGAGCCACGGTAATACCGAACGTCTTTGTAATCGAAACCGAGTTGGCGTCCACTACTTTTACGGTGAAGGTCGAGATTCCGGACGCCGTCGGAGTTCCGCTGATCTGAGAGCCCGATAAATTTAGACCCGATGGCAGAGCTCCCGAAGCAATCGACCAGGTATAAGGCGCGGTTCCTCCACTGGCCTGCAAAGTCTGTGAATATGGCACGGTCACTTGGCCGGCGGGCAGGCTTCCGGTCGATATCACAAGAGCGGGAGCGACCACCAGATTCAATGCCTGTGTATCCGAATCGGCGGTTTTTCCGGAGCCGGTTGCTTTGACTGTGAAATTAAAGGTCCCGGAAGAAGTTGGCGTTCCGCTCAGCGTCCCGTTGCTCGCGAGCGAAATTCCCGCGGGTAAATTTCCGGCAGAGAGGCTCCAACTATAGGGAGCTGTGCCTCCGGTCGCGCTTAGAGACACGGAGTATGTTTGACCTACTGTCCCGCCAGGAAGCGACGTCGTCACCACTTGCGTCGCGGCGTTTAAAACAGGGGAGAGACTTGAGAGGAATAGCAGCCCCAGACATAAACTCTCTCGCCCCGGCCATCTCATTGCGAGTCACCCGTTAGCGGAGGGATCGGCACAAACAACAAACGCGGGTCCTGCGTAAGGTCCAGGATCCAGATCAAGCCACTGGCCGTATCGGTGAGTTGGTAAACCAACCCGCTTAAAGGCGCCATCTGACTGGGAGAACACGTGCACGGCAGGAACACTGGATTAGAGCCGTCACGGTTCAGTAATGCGATGGCGCCATTTTTCGTGCTGCCTACGAGGATGCGCTGTCCGTCCAGGCTGACTCGCGCGACGCTAGGAGCAGGAAAGCGGTCATCTACAAAAATCCATTGGAGTGTTGCCGCGCCACCCGCGTCCTGTAGAGCCGTGATCGAGTTCGCAGTGTCATCGGTTATCAGCGCGTCATGCGAGTTGCCAATAAAGCTCACGTCGGACGCTGTCTGGCCGGCTATGAAGCGAGGTGTGCTTTCGCCGCGGTTAAAGGCGACCACACCACCGGGGGATGAACTCTGCGGATCGCCGGGAATCGACACCAGCAGGACTGCGCCATCATCCGTGACGGCAAGCCCCGAAGGCGCGCTCGCCAGCCCTGACAAGTCAACATCCGTCACTTGATCCAGAGAGCCCGGCAACCCAGTCAGGACTTTCACCGAAGTGCCGTACGCGAAGGCGGCCGCGTGTCCCGCCGGACTGACAACGATGCGGTCGGGCGCAGACGGAAGTGCCGTCAGAGTCTCCGTCGTAATGGCGGGCCCGCCAAAGAGAATCAGATTAACCTCTCCATCTCCCCCCGTCGCGAGCGCGTAATCTTGCGCTGGCGAGAAAACTGCGTTGGCGATGGAAAATCCGAGCGCCAGGCTTTCGCCGGCTACAGCCGACCCGGGGACGCCCTGGAGATTACGTATCGCTTGCGCCTGAGGATCGAAAAGGAGACCCAGCGATGGTCCAGAGAGCAAACCTTGCGCCGGCGACAAAGACGCGGCCGCAAAGAAAATGAGGTAACGTCCCCACATGGTTAAGCCGGACTTCGTCATTGCGGAGGTCCGAAAGTCGACGTACCAGCGGATAACGTCGAAGTACTAGGTATTGACGATACTCCGGCGGGACTGCTATGACCATGAGTGGCGGCAAGTACGCCGCCGGCAGCCGCTCCCGCCGCCAAGCTAATCCACAAAACTTTTTTGGAGGACCGTGATTCCGCGGGAGATGCATTGATCTGCCGGATGGAAGTGCTGACAACCTTAGAGTTGAAGGCTGCGGTTACATGTATTTCAAATGGCCCCGTCACACCGTTAGGCACTAAGCCTCGACCGATAGCACGGCCCTCGGAATCGGTCTGCGTCATGAGAGCACGCTCGGATCCGAAAGTCGCCCCCGGGCCGGTGGACGGAGTCTGAAATGTTATGGAAGCGCCCGCAACAGGCCTGTTTTGGTCATCGCGCAATTCGACTATAGGGGCCCGAGCCGAGCGAGTTCGCACGTTGTTGATGGATCCTTGACCCTCAATGATTCGAAGGTTTAATCCATCCGCGTCCGCGGCAGCCGCTGGCGCTGCTGCGGCCAGAACGACGATCCAAATGACGCCAAGTTTTCGCCAGAGCGGCTCGATCTGCACAGAGTAGGGATTCGCTGCCTCCCAAAACGTTTCGGTCAAACGCGGGAAATCGTGTCACGTTTGCGCTACTCTGGGTATCTTCGTTCGTAGCGGGAGTATAGGTCGTGTGACACCGGCGGAGACCACAACAGAACTGCGATGGCCTTTTGAATCGGCCGAAATTGAATGGACCGCGGCGGCGTTTGAAACCGTCTGCCGGGAGGCGGTACTAGGGCTGCGGAAGCTCGCCAAAGGCGGCTTGGAAATTGGCGGCCTCATCTACGGCAAACGAAGCGAGGGCTTAATTCGAGTCTTGGCCGTTCGCCCTATTGAATGCGAACACCGTTTCGGTCCCTCTTTTGTTCTTTCCGATAAAGACGAGGCAATACTAAAACAAACGCTGACGGGTCCCAGCGCTGATTCGGAACTGGCGTTTCTCGAAACCCTGGGGTGCTATTTCTCTCATACCCGGCACGGAGTAGCATTAACCGACCGTGACGCGGAACTTTGCAATCGATATTTTGCACAGGACGGCCAAATAGCGCTGGTACTAGTCCCCAACCTGAACGGTATCATCCAGGGAACACTCTATGTTCGCGATGCGCAGGGGAAGTATGTTTTGCGTCACCAACTCGAACACTCGGTGATCGTCCCGCCAAAGCGCGAAACGGTGAAAAAAGAGGTTCCTACTTCGCTAGACAACGGACTAAACCGGCTGAAAACGGCCGCGAAGCTCAATTCCGGGTTCACGCCTGCAGCAATACAAACACCGGTTGAAGTAAAGGTCACCGCGATCGATATTCCGGTACCAGCCTCAAACGCCCGATCGGCGCAACCAGCTTCGTTGCCAAGGCCCCGCGAAACTCGCTACCGTCTGCGCATGAATCGCCCCCGGCTACTTCTGGCGGCGTTGCTTGTGCTGATGTGCTGGCCGAACCGGGCTAACCCGGCTTCGCAAATACCGTTAAGCTTTGCCGACCGCGATGGAAATCTCATCATTCAGTGGGATTCCTCTCCTGCGACGATTCGGGGGGCGGTTCTGGGCATTATCGATATTCGTGATGGGGAGCAAGAACCCGTACGAATGGCGATCGGGCAGAATCTTCTGCGGAGAGGATGGATTCCTTTTGAAAGAAAATCCGATATCGTTCGGATATCGTTTACGGTGGCCGGTCGAGGCATAACGATTTCGGATAACGCAATCTACTTTGCCCCCGGGCGCAAAACCGGGGAAGCTCCTCCACTGGTGGCCAAGACTCCGGCAATAAACATAAATACGCCAAGTACGATCGCTCCGCCGACTCCGGAGATCGAGGTGAAGAGGGTGAGATTACCGGATACAACGGCGCGTCCTAGCCGGGACAACGTCGTGCTGTCTAAGCCTGACTCGCGGGTGCCGCTGCGATCCTTCCGCGCCCCGATCCCGACGGTGGCAAAATCGACTAGCTTGATAAATGTCCGGCCCACCCTTTTGCCGGATGCGCCTGCCTTGCGACTGGAGGGCGCAACGGCTACTCCGCTTCAGCCTGCGCTGAATCTATCGCTTCCGGCGCCTCACCCTCCCGCCGCCTCGCCGGCTTCTGGCTGGCTGATCTGGACTGGTCAGCTGCCCAAGCGCTCCATGCTGTCGCTATCGGCTCAAGGTGCATCGTTAGGGTATCTAAGCGCCTGGATTCCACAGACTTCCGTGCGCGTCGAAGTGCATTCGGGAGAATTGATCGAAGGCGGTATCGTCGTTTTTACCAAAGACCGGAGCTTGCGCTCGGAAGCGCCCAGCGCACGGAACGGATGGAATACCGTGGTCTATAAGCAGGATGACGCACGGGCTTCAGAACTGGAGGTCCTAGATCCCCCCGGTCCGGCCAATAACTGGAGCCACCTGACGCTTCGTAACGGCAGCCGGCCTTTATCGCTCATTGTGTTGGATTGGCGCGCGCAGTAGCCCTGTTGACCCAACAGCGGACCCTCACTTGACAGGATGTGGCGAGTTCGCCGTAACGCATGTCTATCCTCACTCTCGCTGAAACCAGTCCAGTACACGTAGGGCGCGCACCCGCGTTAGGGGAGCCGACCCGGAGGTAAGAACCCCCGGGAGGAGGAAGTGCCCACCCCTCGGTGAGGAAGACGGACACAACTCGGCCCCCACGGTGAGACCTTAGATAGATGATTCCGTTTCCATATTCTCGATGAGTTCACAAGCGCGCCGGGCGCCGCCCGCAGCACGAATCCCCTCGGCGACACGCTGGGAGGCTCGGTGCCGAGGAGAATGACACACCGTCTCGATTTGATGTTGACCGATAGGGAATGGATTGTCGGCTACTCTTCCATAAAGTTTATGGAAGGATGCGCCGTAATACAGGACCTAACTCCTTCCTGATCGGCTAAACTTAGCTCTGACAACTAGATGCCTCTTTCTGGCGGCGAAAAACTCGGCCCGTACGAAATCCTGGCGAAGATAGGTGCGGGCGGAATGGGCGATGTCTACAAGGCCCGTGATACGCGCCTGGATCGCATCGTTGCGATCAAGACCTGAAAGATCGAGTTCAGCGAGTGTTTCGAGCGCGAAGCTCGCTCCGTAGAACGAGATCGTGGGCACGCTGTAGTACATGTCGCCGAAGCAGTTGAAGGCGCAAGCGAACGGCCAGGAAATCGACGGGCGCAGCGACATCTTCTCGTTTGGCTTGGTACCATACGAAATGCTCACGGGCAAGCGAGCTTTTGAGGGCTCGTCTCCCGCCAGCGTGATCGCGGCCATCATGGAGCGCCCGGCACCATCGATCGCGAATGTGGCTCCCGCGGCACTAGATCGGGTATTGCGAAAGTGTTTGGCGAGAGATCCGGATGAGCGCTGGCAAACGGCGCGCGACTTGAAGGATGAGTTGGAGTGGATCGCAAGCGCTCCCGAATCGGGAAGCGCGGTTCCGTCGCCTAAAAAGAAGTCGCGGCTCGTTTGGATTTTAGGCGCCATCGCTTCCGCTGTTGTTCTCGCGCTCGCTGGGCTCGCCTTCATCCATTTTCGCGAAGCTGCCCTTCCGGAGTTAGCTGGCGTTCAGTTCCAAATCGCGGCACTTGAAAAATCGACCTTCGACTACTTCAAGCTCTCGCCGGACGGACGCTCGCTCGCTTTCACAACGGGCGACCGCTTGTGGATTCGCCCGCTCAACTCTCTGGAGGCCCGCCCACTCGCGGGGACCGAGGGAGCCAGCCAACTGTTCTGGTCTCCCGACAGCCAGTTCCTAGCCTTCTTCGCTCAAGGCAAGCTCAAGAAGGTCGCCACTTCCGGCGGACCACCCGATCGCGCGTCCGGTGCCAATATCTGAGTGCCTCCCCTCACTGTGGACCTCAACTGGCAGGCGATGCTGAAGAAATAGCACCTAAGCAATTGGGACGATTGATCCGATGCTTCGCACAGACCATTCCGTCTGGACCTCGCTTTTGTCACTTAGCACAGTAACTTAATGCTTTTTGAGGTCAATTGGCCGGATAGGGAATGTATGCTCGGCAACCCTTCCATAAACAATACACATGGACCGGTGAGCGGACGTTATGTGCCACAGCCATGGCTCGATTAAAACCAACAGCGTGGAAGTTGGCCGGATTAGTAACAGGAAGTCGACGGGAAAACAAGCGCATCACTTGGTCGTGTACGTCTGCAAGTTTGGAATCCGGTGTGTCGCAATGACCACTGACGTCCATCGAGTAATCGACGGATTTCAATAGGCCTCTTTCGCCCGGCAGCAAACTGTGCGAAAACCACATGATTTTGACACCTGGGTGCAAGCCTTGTACGAGTGGCGCGTCATTCGACCCAACGGACCATGAATCATGCGGCGTAAACCGGCAAAGGTCAGGGCGGTGGTCCTCAAGCTGTACCGGCCAGCGCGGCCGAGATTCGTGCCATGCTGGAAAACGCTGCCTCGAGGAAGTGAATTTGGTAATACGAAGGACGACACCATGAAGACGCCCTCTTGGTCCAAGGCCATTCTGCTTGCCATTATCATTGTGACGGTTGCGGATGGGCAGGCACAGCGCGGACCCGCAGTTCCTCAGATGCGCGGCGACGGTCCTTCACCTCCGGCCAAGCCTTTTTCGATCACGAGGAGCGATCCTGGGCTCGACAACATCATCTCGCCGGGA
>Ga0105245_10004860_pt1 | contig 11831 bp, 6 predicted proteins | sample KBSM54metaG_FD_81523 | JGI IMG/M metagenome (GOLD analysis project Ga0105245, IMG submission 81523) | Miscanthus rhizosphere microbial communities from Kellogg Biological Station, Michigan, USA - KBS M5-4 metaG | ecosystem: Host-associated > Plants > Roots > Rhizosphere > Soil | place: Michigan...
GCGTTGCATCCCGTCGGCGCCCTGGATCATCGTGCGGAACTTGAAGCAGTTGAACGTCCGTCCGCCCTTGGCTTCGCGCCTGTCCGCAAACAGCACCGGCCCGCGCGATTCGAGCTTCACGAGCAGGGCGATGATCGCCAGGAGCGGCAGCAGCACCAGCAGGGCAAGGGCCGCGAGCGCGGACTCGATCACGAGCTTGACCGTGGGGTAGAAACGGCGGCCGGCAGGTTCGTCGCGCAGCTCCGACGGGAAGGCGCGCGTGCGTGACGGGTCGTAGGACGGCGCGGGCATGGCCGCGCCCGACGCGCCGGGGACGCCCGTGACGACCCGCTGCCTGATGACGGCGCTCTCGGCGATGTCGGTTTCCGGCTGGACGATGCACTGCACGACGAGGGCGTTGGCGCCGACGGTCGCCCCGGCGCCGATGATCGACGGGCCGATGATGGTGGCGCACTCCCTGATGTGGGCGCCGTCCTGCACGATGACCGGCCCGAGCAGCTTGGCGGACGCGTGCACCGTGGCGCCGCGGCCGATGCGCCCGCCGGCCACGCCGCTGTCGGCGTGCGTCGCGCGCACGACGCGCTCGGTCATGGTCAGCAGCTCGTGTTCGTGCGTGAGATCAAAGGCGCGCCCCTGCGCCGGCACGTCGCGCGCCGGAACGCCGCGCGCGGTCAGCGCCGTCCGCAGCTCGCTGAGGCTGTTGAACGTCAACCCGCGCGCGGTGAGCAGGCTGGGAACCGGGATGAGCGACGCCACGACGCCCGCGGTGTGCGACCACGTCAGCTCGTCGTAGAAGCGCTGAATCCTCGTAACGTCGCCGTTGCCGTCGACGTCGACCCACTCGAACGTGCCGCCGGCGTTGGCTTCGAGCGAGATGAGGTGCACCGCGGACCGGGGAGAACCGGATGCCTGAACCAGGACGTCGGGATCCACGCCGTCGAGCAGCGTGCAACTCGGATCGAGAAACAACAGCGAGTCGGAAGGCTCCAGGCCGGCGACGAACTCGGAGAACTCTCCCGGGGCCATGACGCGGTTCACGTCGCCGCAGGCCGCACGCAGCTCGTTGCGGTACCGCAGATCGGGATGAAAGCTCGGGAGCACCGCCAGGTCGTACTTGCCCAAGGAGAGGAAACGCTCGTGCAACCGGCACAGCAGCCGGCCCGAACCCATCGGCGTCAGGAGCAGCGAGCGGGCCTTGGAGGCCGCGCGCAGGTACGGCGGCGCCGCGTCGAGCAGGACGGGGAAGACACTCACGCCGGGACGGCTCAGGGAAACGCCAGACCGGCGACCGGGCCGGCAGGCGCGGGTTGGAGCGCCGGCTGGGCAGGCGCCAGGCGCCACCGCCGCCCGTCGCTCTTGAGGCGATTCATCTTGACCTCGCCCTGGACGGCGCTGTGCGCCGGGATGGCGAAGTTGTCGCCAATCACGGATGCGTCGATGAAGGCGCCTTCGCCCACGTCGCCCGCGCTCCAGACGACCGAGCGGGACACCAGGGCGCCGGCCGCCACCTGCGTGCGCGGGCCGAGGCTCGTCGGGCCGACGATGACCGCGTTCGGTCCAATCGTGACGCCCTCTCCGAGAATGACGGGGCCGACAAGGCGCGCGGTGGAGTGGACGTTCGCCGTCGCATGCGCAGCGAGCTCGCCGGTGACCGCGAAGGGGCCCCAGCGTTCGAAGATCGCCGGGTGCGTCGGAATCCGTTCGATCGTCCAGTGGTTCACGGCCAGGTACGTCTCCGCGTTCAGGACGCGCGGACAGAACTGAGGCGCGTGAAAGGCGGCCACGCGCTGGCGCTGCCGTCTCAGCGCGGGAATCAGGTGTTCCTTGATGTCCTGGAAACCCGGCTGCGACAGCGCGTCGAAGGCGCCGCGCGAGAAGGCGTAGATGCCGGCCGGCGACACCGAACGCCCGCCGTTCGCGGCGCCGTCGGGGCCGCCCGTCGAGTCGTGCACGACGGCCGTCAGCGCAGCGCCACTGGCGCGATGCGCGGCCAGCAGCAGCGACAGATCGAAATCGGGAATGACCGTGCCGTCAACGACGATGAACGTGTCGGCGCTGTGGTTTTTCGCGGCGTCGCTCGCGCATCCGGCGGGACCGCGCGGCGTGGCGTCTTCCAGGTAATCGAGCTGCATCGACAGGTTGGTCCCGTCGGCCACGCAACCCTGGATCGCGCGCGATCCGCTGTTGGAGCAGATGGTCACGCGCGTGACGTCCGCGTCCCTGAGCCAACGGAGCACGTACCCGATGACGGGAATCTGCGCGACCGGCAGCAGCGGGCGGGGCAGCGATCCTTGAAACGCGCTGTCCGCGGAATGATAGGAGCCGGCCAGCACGATGCCGACGACGTGAGAGGCCGGCGTCTCGATCGACGCGCGGGCGTCGCCGACATGCCTGAGCCTGGGGAGATTACCCGTGTGCCGCGATGCGATGAGCGTGGTCATGTGTGGAGCCTTCGCGTCCAGTACGAGGACAGCAGAGGCTCACAGGTGAGATAGCAAACAGCAAACCCTCCTTTCGCCCGCGCCTGAAGCGCGAAGAGTTGCCGTAAGTACCTGATTTGTAGTGTGTTATGCCATGAGTGGCGAATGATTCAGAACTGTATGTTCACCTGAGCGGGAGACATTTGTCATCCTTGCGGCAAAGGCGAAGGTTTGCACAGAATTTCCCGAAGCTTTGCACGGAATTTCAAGCGCTTGCTTTCCGTTGCGCGCTTCTGATCGCGACTGCTTACTTTTCGTCCATTTGAAGAGCTTGATACTTCGTTTAGTGCAATCCTCATTGACCCGGCCATACTTTCTGTCCTACCGTTAACGTTCCCAAGTGACGCAAACAGGACTCCAGCCAGGACGCCTGATCGGTAGCGGCGAGCTGATGCGGGCGCTCGATGAAGACTTACGCGACGCCGCCCGATCCGACGCGAAAGTACTCATCACCGGTGAAAGCGGCGTCGGCAAGGAATTAGCCGCCCGGACCATCCACGCTTTCAGCGCGCGCAGCAGCGGGCCGCTCGTCGCGCTCAATTCCGCCGGCGTTCCGGACACGCTGCTCGAGTCCGAATTGTTCGGACACGTGCGCGGCAGCTTCACCGGCGCGTACCGGGATCGGCCGGGCCTGTTCGAGCTCGCACGCGGCGGCACGGTGCTCCTCGACGAAGTCGGCGAGATGAGCCTGCGCATGCAGAGCCTCCTGCTGCGGTTCCTCGAAACCGGCGAAATCCAGCCCGTCGGGAGCGACCGGCCGCGAACCCGCGTGGACGTGCGCGTCATCGCGATGACGAATCGCCGTCTCGTCGATCAGATGGCGGCCAAGGCGTTCCGCGAAGATCTCTACTACCGCCTCAACGTCATCCACATCATCGTGCCGCCGCTTCGCGAGCGGCCGGAGGACGTGCCCGCGCTCGTCGAGCAGTTTCTCAGGTCCTCGGTTCAGCGCTACGGCGTCGAGCCGCCGGAGATTTCCGCCGAGGCGATGGCGTGCCTCGTGGAATATCGCTGGCCCGGCAACGTCCGCGAGCTGAAGAACGTCATCGAACGCTGCGTCGTCCGAACGCGCAACCGCGTGATCGTGCCCGGAGATCTTCCGCCGGAGATCCTCGGCGCCCCGGTCGTCGCCACGACGCCCGGGAGCACCCTCGAGGCGATCGCCGACGCCACGTTCAACCGACTCGTCGCCGGCGACGAGTCGTTCTGGTCGGCGGTCTACGCCCCGTTCATGGCGCGCGACCTCACGCGCGCCGATCTCCGTCGCATCGTGACCCTCGGCCTCGAGCGCACGAAGGGCAACTACCGCCTGCTCCTGCAGTTGTTCAACATGGGCGAATCGGACTACAAGCGATTCCTCAACTTCCTGCGGAAGTATCAGTGCCAGCTGCCGTTCCAGTCGTTCCGCGTGATCCGGAGCGACAAGACGGAACCGGGATCGGAAGACCAGTCGGACGCGCCCGGGTACCTCGCCGGCGGCTCGAGCTAGTTCCCCCTCACGCCGCTTCGGCCGATGCTGGACCGCCGTTCAGGCGGGCAGTTGTGAATCCACGAATTCGCGCCACTGCGTCATGGCGGGCGCGTCGCCGGTGAGGAGCTCGCCGCCGCAGAGCCATGCCGGGGAGGAGCTCGTCGTGCGCACCCAGACCGGATGCATGCGCAACGAGAGCCCGAGCTCCCGCAGTTCGACGTCCAGCGTGGACGGCAGCGCCGCGTCGAACGCGCCGGGAGGAAATTCCAGGCACAGGCCGCCGTAGCTGATGTCGAAGAGCCGGGCGGAGCGCGGACCGACCGCCGCGGTGACGCCGGCGACCGCCGTGCGCGGCCAGCGCCGCGTGCCCGTCTGCGGCGCCGACGGGCGCTCCTCGGGTTGGGCGACAATCGCGCTCAACGTTTCGATCGTGAAGGGCCGGGCGAGATACGTGCCGCCGAGACGCCGGGTTTCGGTCTCGAGGGTCGCATCGTGCGCGTGGTCGGTGATGAGAAGACGGACGGACGGGTGGTGAGCGCGAGCGCGGAACGCCAGGTGAAGCCCGTTGAACTGGCCCAGGCGGATGTCGGCGATGAGCAGCGACAGGTCCGAAATCGTGAGCAGACGCCGTCGCGCCTCGTCGAACGTCGACACGGGTTCGACCGCGTAGCCGAGCTCCCGCAACGCGTGCGCGATCGCAGCCAGCTGGAGGGTATCCGTTTCGACGATGAGCGCGGTCTGGCGCATATCGTGAGTGTCAGCGTCCTTGGTTTCCACGCAATCCTTTACCAAACGTCTGCCGAATTCAATGGGGTTCTGCCGGGCGCCCCACGGCGCGCCGCCACGCAGCTACCGGGGCCCCACGATTGTCCATGTCAAATCGGAGACCGTCGGCAGCGCCGCGGCCCCGGTAACCGTCACACCATCCATGTAGGCTGCGGCGGCCAGGCCGGAGGCCCCGTTCCGCAGCACGAGATCGGGCTTGCCGTCGCCGTTCAGGTCGGCCAAGGACAGCGGGCGCCAGTTCACATCGGACGAACTGTACATGGCCAGCGCGCTGGTGACGGTCAGCCCCGACATGAGCACGGCGACGGTCACGCCGTCGGTCGATCGGCGCCACACTTCGTCGACATTTCCGTCGTTGTTCAAATCGGTCGCACCGACCACCTGCCAGGAAGCCGGCAGTGTCGCCCCCTGCACGCTGTTGGAAACGGTCGTGCCGATCATGTAGACGACCATCGTGACGCCGCCCGTTTGCTGCCACAGCAGATCCGGCCAGCCATCCTTGTTGAAGTCGCCCACGCTGACAATCTGCCAGGTGGGATCGGCGACGCTCAGGATCGGCACGACGGCGGTGCGCGTCAGCCCGTTCATCAGCCACACTTCGTCGACGCCCGTCGCCTGATTGCGCCAGACGAGATCCGGTTTGCCGTCACCGTCGAAGTCGCCGACGCCGCCCAGGCGCCAGTTCGGATCGGCGCCGCGAGACGGGGAGAGCGTCGCGCTGGTGGCGATCACGGTGTTGTTCATGAACCACGCCGTCACCTGCCCGGTGGTGGCGTTGCGCCACAGGAGGTCCTCGCGGCCGTCGCCGTCGAAATCGCCCACGGGCCGTACGACGACGCTGGCGCTCGCGGCGTTGTCGAGGGCGTTGGCGTCAGGCTGAGCGGCGGTCACGGTTCCGGTGAACGACACGGTGCCGAGCGGCCGCACGCGAAGGACCAGGGCGACGACCGCTGACGCGCCCTGGGCGAGGTTCGGAACCGTGCACACCGCCGCGGCACCGGATGGCGCACAAGCATCCGCCGGTATCGAGGACAGCAAAGTCGTCCCGGGCGGCAGCGGTTCCGTGAGCGTGACACCCGTGGCCATGACGGGCCCGGTGTTGGAGATCGTCGCGGTGACCGTGGCGCGGCCGCCGGTCAGGATGACAGGCGTGGCCGTCTGCGAGAGCGACAGGGAGACCGCCAGGCCGAAGTTGGCCGTCAGCGTCAGCGGCGTGGACGACGCCGTCACCTGGTGCGTCGCGCCGCCGCCATCGGACCACGAAGAGAACGCGTACGTCTGGCCGCCGAGCACTTGCGGCGTCTGCGCGCTGACGGTGATGCTCGAGCCCACGATGACCGTCCGGGTCAGCGGCGTCGGGCCGGACGCGGCGCCCTGAACGACGTTCAGGCCCGCCGGCACGCTGTTCAGGGTCAGCGAGACCGTCTGCGGCTGCAGTTCGACGGAGGTGGTGTTGGTCAGCCCTGTGGAGTCGGTCACGGTCAGCGTCAACTCGATCCACGACGGGTACTCGTGGCTCGGCGCGCTGAAACTGCCGCCGGCGATGCCCGTCCACGACTGAATCGTGTGGATGTGGCAGTTGGACGGGCAGTGATGCATGAGCAGCGTCCAGGTGAACGCCGATGGCGGCAGCGGGCCGTCTTCGTTGTCGGTGCCCGTTCCGGCGAAGAAAATCGGGTCGCCGACCTTCCACGTCACGGACGACGCTGGCGTCGTGATGACGGCCTGCGGGGGCTGGTCGTCCACGTAGACGTTGACCCGCGCCACCGAGTAGCTGTGGAGGTCCGTCACGATGAGGGTGGCGGTGTGTTTGCCCGGCGTGTTGTAGGTAAACGTCGGGTTGACCGCCGTGGAGTCGGTGAACGTACCGTCGCCATCGAGATCCCAGAGGTAGACGAGCGGGTCGCCCTCGGGATCGATCGATCCCGACGCGTCGAACTGGACGAAGAGCGGTGAGGCGCCCGAACTCGGCGTGGCGGTCGCGGCCGCCACCGGGGGCAGGTTCGAGGAGAAGTATGAAATCCGCTGGACCCGGCCGTTGTCGAGGTCCACGTAGAAGATGTCGCCGCCGGGGCCGCGCTCGAGATGGACGGCGCCGCCCGTCATTCCGGAATCAAATGTGACGATCTGCGACGGGTCGGGCGCGCCGTTGGCGCCCGGCAGCATGGCCCAGATGCAGTGGCGCGACCAGTCCGTGAAGAAGAGCGCTCCCTGGTACGCCGCCGGGTAGCCGCCCGCTGTGTAGAACGCGAGGCCGGTCACCGAGGACGAACCGGTCGAGCACGTCTCGCCTGGCACGATGGTGTTGGCGTGGTTGTAGGCGAAATACGGCTGCGCAGCCGAGCCCTCCGTGTACAACGACAGACAACTCGCGAGGCCCGCGGGCGCGTAGGCCGTCTGGAGGCCGTAGCCTTCGTAGCACGGCCAGCCGAAGTTGGCGGCAAAGCCCGCCGCGACGTCCACGCGGTTGATTTCCTCGATGGTGTTCCAGCCGACGTCGCCGACGTACACCTCTGAGGTACCGGGTCTGACGGCCATGCGGAACGGGTTGCGCAGGCCGTACGCGACGATCCGGCGGGCGTTCTGGTCCGCGCTGCCCGCGAGCGGGTTGTCCGGCAGCCCGGCTCCGGTATTGGGATCGATGCGGAGCACGACGCCGCTCAGGCGCGCCCCCTGCCCGTCGGGCCGCCGCAAGCTCTGGGCGCGCAGGGCGCCCCCCTGGGCGAACGGAGGGCTGAGCCCCACGCCCTGGCCGCCGGGCGGATCGCCCAGTGGGTTCATGGGCACGAACTGTCCAGGGCCGGCGCCGCTGGCGCCGCCGAACTGGCCGTAGTCGATGTCGAGAAACTGGGCGCCCTCGCCGCCGGTCACGTAGAGCGCGCCGTCAGGCCCGAAGGCGAGCGCGCCGACGGAGTGGCTGGGAAACTGCTGCGGGAACGCGTCGAGCAGGACGCGCTCGGTCGCCTGTACGGGCCACGGCGCCGATGCGTCCAGCCGCGAGACACGCCCGCTCACGGGGCAGCCCGAGTCGTTCGCCCCTGGCGGCGTCGGGCAATCGTCCATCCACGTTGGTATGGGCGAGCCCGGGCTGGCCGGGTTCTTGTCGAGCGCATACAAGACGTACACGTACGGCCGCGTCGGGAAAGCCGGATCGAGCTCCATGCCGAGGAGCCCGCGATCCCAGTAGTCGTGCACCTGCGGACGGAGATCCGCGAAGATCATCGGCGTGGTCGCCGTCAGGCTGGCGAAGACCTTGATCAGGCCGCTCTTTTCCGCGACGAACACACGACCGTCGGGCGCGAACTTGACGACGGTCGGCTGCGTCAACCCGGCGAAGATGGTGGTTTCCTGAAAATTCGGCGGCACCGTACCGGCCTCAGCGGCCTGCCCGGCCGTCAACGAGAACATGCCGGTGGACGCCAGAGTCAGCAGGCAGACGAATCGACGAACGCCGCGTGTCAGCATCATCCGAACCACACCCGGTTCTTGCCCAGCGTTTTCGCCTGGTAGAGCGCCTGGTCGGCGCGTTCGATCAGGTCGCGCGGCAGCAGCTGGGCGGTCGAGACGGCCAGACCGATGCTGGCCGTCACCGAAAGCGATGCGAGGGCCGGCTCCGAGAACCGGTACGATTCAATCCGGCGACGGATACGTTCGGCCACGGTGGCCGCCGACTGGGCGCCGCTGTTCGGCATCAGGATCGCGAACTCCTCACCGCCGTAGCGCGTGCAGACATCGAACATCCGGACGGTCCGGCGCAGGATGACCGCGACTTCCTTGATGACGGCGTCGCCGGCCAGGTGCCCGAACTTGTCGTTGACCATCTTGAAGTCGTCCAGGTCGATCATCAGGAGCGCGAGAGGAATCTGATGGCGGCGCGCCCGTTCGAGTTCCTCCTCGAGGCGGACGTGCAGGTAGCGGCGGTTGAAGAGGCCGCTCAGGGGATCGATCGCGGCTGCGTGCGCGTACTGTTCCGCCTCGCTGACCGCCAGCTCTCGTGACAGCGCCAGGGCGACCGGGGCAGCCAGGGCCCGCAGGGAAGAGACATCGTCTCTCGTGAACGGGCGATCGTCCTCACGATCCGTCGCGCTGATGACACCCAGGATTCGCTGGCCGGCGCGAACCGGCACCGCCACGAAGGAATTGGTCCGATACCGGGGGCGGCTCCGGAAACGGTCGTCGTGCGCGCGAACGTCGGGCACGCACATCGGCACGCCCGACTGGAACACGCTGCCGATGATGCCTTCGCCCGGCGTAATCCGCGCATGCTCGACGAGCAGGCTCGGATACCCGTACGTCCCGTGAACCTTGAGGACCTGCGCAATCGGATCGAAGATCGCGGTGCTCACGACGCGGGCGCCCAGCAGGCGCGCGGTCGCCGACGACACCACGTCCGCCATACGGGGAAATCCGTACACGCGCGCAAGGCGCCGGGAAAGCGCGTGGGTCGCGGTCTGACGGTGCGCGGTCCGGCCTGCGTCACGTTCGGCGAGCAGCGCCGAGACGGCGCGCGCGGCGGCGACGATCGTCTGGCCGGCGGCCGATTGATCGCCGTAAACGGCAAGCGTCGCCGACCGGCGGCTGCCGGACAGCCGAATCAGCGTCCAGAGTGTGCCGGCCAGAGGCGCAATCGCCGGGGCGGGCGCATCCATCGGGGGAGCGAGAGACGTGATGTGGGTCAGCGAGGGCAGCGATGCGCCGCGAATCGCGCTCGACACCGGGCGGAGCGTCCGGCCGCGTCCCTCGAAGACAGCCACCGTCGACTGAAGGGCGTCGGCCAGCCCCTCGACGGCCATGCGCAGCCGATCCGCCACGACGCGCTCTCGCGAGGGCGGTTTCACGGCGTCCACACCGTATTCGGTTTCGGGCACGCAGGCCAAGCCACCCATGCCCGTCTCATTGAACTGTACGGCCAACAAATCACGCCTCTGGCAGACATCTTTCTGCCAAACTACAGGACGACACCCGCTCCACACACGCTGCCGGCCGATCAATCAGGCGAATCAGCCTCACAGTCGCGAAAGTCGCGCTGTTCTTGTCCCTTGCGCCCTGAACTCAGCAAGAGAAATGCCACGCTCGGGCTTGGCGCGGCGCCTCCGATCCAAGGTTTGTCGCTTGGCTAGCTCATCAAAAAGGCCTAACATCATGTCCACCTCGCATGGAGGATTCCGCCGTCACTTTTTCCGAGCTCGTGCCGCAGGATTCAGCTGCTATTGATCGGCGCGCCAGCGCGGTGAACGCGGAGCTCGAATACCTCCTGCAGCTGCGCCACCATCTCAACGCCGCTTTCGAATTGTTCGACGAGCGGTGCATGCCGATCCTGCCGCCGGGCAACGGCACGATCGTCAAGCGTCTCCGTCGCCTGGCGGTTCTGCCCGACGGCTCCCCGATGCGCACCGCGCTCGAGCAGGTCGTCGCGACGGGGCAGTCGCGCGTGGATGTCGTCGAAGGCCTGCGCATCGCGACCGCGCGGATCATCGCGCCGAACCCGCTCCGCGCCGCGGTGATTGCGCTGGCCGAACCCGCGGACGATCCGAAGCGAGTCCAGGGCGGACGCGGGCTCGAGCTGATGACGGGCTGGCTGGCCGAGATGGTGGCCAAACCCGCGGGCACCTCCGATTCGAGCCGCGACACCGAGTGGCGCCAGATCTCGGCGTTCTGCCGCGTCGTCAGCGAGCAGGCCGTGCTCGGATCCGAGACGGCCGTCATCAACGTGTTCATCGAAGCCCTCGCGATCTGGGACGACCTCGACGTGCGTGCCTACGCGGCCACGCTGAACCACACGTTCTCGCAGTCGGTGGCGTTGAGCGGCGCCAACCCCGCGCTCGTGCCGTCGATCATCGATCCCGCGGCGCTCGGCGAGGACGGTGCGCTGGCGCCGGTGATGCCGGATGCGATGGAGCGACTGGGGTTCCCGGAAGGCGTCGGCGTATCCGTGGCACACGTGCCCGACGGCGCGACGCCGGCCTGGCTGCTGGTGTTTCTCGGCGAGATCGCCCCTGAAGCCACACCACGCATCTCCGCGCTCGTGAACGTCCTTGGCGAGGTGCTGAGCGCCGCGCGCGCCGCGGAGATGTCACGCCTCACCTGGGCGCTGTTGCAGGCGCTCGTGGCCGGGCTGGACTCGGCCGACGACAAGATCGGCCGCGCGCTGGAGCAGTTGACGGTGGCGACGGGCCGGCCCGCCGGGCTCTCGGTCACTCGTTTCGACGGCGCGGTCCTGATGGGCGCCGGCGAAGCGGATTCCCTGCAGGCCTGGACTACCACCGGCGGCGTGAGCGTCCGGCAACCACTGGTCGAGTCGTGCGAGATGCTGCTGGCGCTGGCCCCGAGCGAGCGCAGCCCCGCCCTTGTGCGCGACCAGCGGCTGCTCGACGCGGCCGCGTCAGTGTTCGGGTGCTGGACGGCGGCGCTGCTCAAGCGCGACGAGCTCGCGCGTGGACGCCGCGGCGTGGAGCGGCCGTTCGACGAGATCCTCCAGCAGCAGATTCAGCTCGCCCGCAACACGGGCACCGAGCTCGCCGTCATCGTCGTGAAGCCCGGCAGCGTCCAGCCGCTGGCCGTCCGGAAGTGGGTGCGCGAACTGCGGGCACAGCTGCGAGCCGTGGACATCGCGGTCGCGCTGCCGACAGGCGAAGTCGGCATTGTCCTTCCGAGCACGTCGCTCGGAGAAGCGACGCGTGTGGCGGCGCGGCTGCGGCAGATGGGCGGGGACGATCAGGGCCTCGCCCCGTTCGCGGCGGCGCTCGCGGGCGTCGTCAGCCTTGCCGAACAGAACATGGACGACGCGTCGACGCTGATGGGGGCGGCCCGGACCCGCGCGACGCGCGTGCAGTAGGCCCGCTACGGCGTCCAGATTCGCGACGGCGATTCACCCGCAAGGCCCAGCATCAGGTCGTTCAGCCGCTTGACGAACGCGGCCGGATCCTCGACCTGACCTCCTTCGGCGAGCAGCGCCTGATCGAACAGCACGTGGCTCCAATCGGCAAATCGCGGGCCGTCGACCTCGTGCTTCAGCCGCTGCACGAGCGGGTGGCGGCCGTTGAGTTCCAGGATCGGCTTGCCGGGCGTCACCTTCTGGCCCGCCGACTTGAGAA
>Ga0105245_10004861_pt1 | contig 11828 bp, 8 predicted proteins | sample KBSM54metaG_FD_81523 | JGI IMG/M metagenome (GOLD analysis project Ga0105245, IMG submission 81523) | Miscanthus rhizosphere microbial communities from Kellogg Biological Station, Michigan, USA - KBS M5-4 metaG | ecosystem: Host-associated > Plants > Roots > Rhizosphere > Soil | place: Michigan...
ACCTTGGCAACGCTGCGGCTCGACGTGCCGGTGTTTGAGTCGGTCGGGGACCTTTTATGGAAAGGCCCACGACCGAGCTTTGAGGAAACGTGCCATCGAATCAAGGCGCCAGAACTGGCCCGTCGCGCGGCCAGTGTTACGCCTCTGTCTTCATGACTGCTATTGACCTCTGGAGCAAACGGCCAGCCCTGCGTTCTGGAAGCTAAACCAACCATTCACTGACGTTGATGGCGACTGCCCGAAATATTGCAGAAAGACCAGGTCCTGCAAATTGTAAGTAAAGCCGTTCAAGGTATAAGGCACTCCGCCGAAGTTTGCTAGGCCTTCCAGCGGATCGCCATTTTCCAGCAGGCCGCCGCAGCCGGGATTATTGACGAATGGGTCGTCCATCCACTCGCCCACTTCATGCGATAGCGCGGAGACGTCTTGCGAAAACGCGCCCACTTTATCGATGTAAGTGAAATGGGAATAAGTCTGGGGCGCGGTGGCGCTGCCAAACGCGCTGTGATAACCGCCAATGCAGCAGCCGCCCGAGGTCAGATAAGTGTCGTAGGTCAATGCAATAACAAAGCTATCAGGAGTGATCTGGGTGTTGCCGCTGATAATTTGTTGCAGCTTGGCATCAAAGGTGTTGATGTCCACCAGCGCAACGCGAGCGCCAAACTCTGTCCCAATCTTTCCTGTTGGCGCCGATATGGTCACTTCAGGAAGCACCACCGGGTTCAGCAGGACGTGGTAGTTCGTGTTGGTGGAAACATTGCTCCAGAAGTTGCCACGCTGAAAAGCGTCAATATATTGCGTGTTACCCAAATCAACTCCACCCTGCACAAAATCGATACCTGAACTGAAGATGGGTGAGAGCATGGTGTTCTGGATCACGCTACGTCCATTCGGCAAAACGTGCGTGGGATCAAAGATGCCGGTTGGCGTTGGGCTGATGACGATCCGCACCGGAATCACAAAGGCCGTCACCGTAGTCGGGCTGTTTGTTATTGCCGGATCTGTCCCAACCATGGTGAACGCGGTACCGCCAGGACTCAGAGTGCCTGACCAATGCGTGACCGTGGCAGTTGTCGGGGCCACTACATTTTCCAGATAGCGCGGAGCCAGGGTAGCGAACCTGGGCGTTGTCGTCTGCGCAACGGCGGAGCTGGCTAAAATAACGCAGGCCAATGCGGCGAAAATGGCAAAACTTCTGATGCTAGCGAAATATCCTTTGCACACAACATTTCTCCTTATATAAAACCTGTCAGTTTGGTTCCAGGCTTCAGATGGCAGGCATAGGTTGTAGGCCATAATAGACTCGGCCACAAAGGCGGCACGATTCTGCTCACGCGCGGATAAAACCCAATCCCGGCAACCAGAAGGTTGCCAGGATCGGAAAATCTATCAGAGCGCTTGTGCAGGCAACTTCATGCTTGGCCTGCAGATGGAACCGGATTAATGGACTGCTGTCCCTACTACTCCGGCTGAGAAGCTATCGCAACCAATGCCGCCGCAGACAGCGGCGTCAGTAGTATTGGCGAAGCTCGGGAAGCCAAAGAACGTTGAGACGAAGAATGAGGAATCTACTGGCTCTGTCCCAGGTCCCTGTATGTTCGCCGGTGAATTGTCCTCCACGTCGGACAGGAACATAATAGCCGGGCTGGTTGGCACCAAAGTAAACCAGTAACTTCCGTTTTCAAGGATTGGGCAGCTGATGCCCGTGATCAGGATGGTCACCTCAGGCAGGCCAAAACCGCTGCGCCCGGTAGGAGTCACGCTGGGCGACCCAGTGCCGCTGCAAATGGTTTTTATCTGGCCGCCAGTGGGATTTCCGCCTTCAGCTACGCCCTGCACGATGGACCAGGACACGCTGCTCACGCCTATGCCCAATCCGAGGTCTTCAGCCAGCGTATTCACGAAGAGGCCTTGCACGTTCCAGTCAGTCTTTCCCTTGGCGCCTTTGAACTTCTTGGGAACAAAGACTGGGATGTAGACCGCCCCAGTAATATTGAACAGCGTGTTGGTACCGTTCCATAGGCCATTCGGGTTCTGGCCGTTAAAGTTAAAATCGCCGGCAAACATCAGGCACGGGTTGAGGATACACGGAGCTTCCGTTCCCACAGGGGGAACTCCCGGCTGGGCCAGTCCCATATATTTCTGCTGGGCCTGCGCAACATTTGAGAAGCAGAAGACTGCAAGCAACGCGAACAGTAGCGCTGTCGATCCAAACACTCTCTTCATCATGATTTTTTTCTCCTAACATTGGAGCTCTTAGCTCTTGTGGTAGAACAACCGTTCGCGATCAGCGCGAACGCTGCAGCTATTTTGCGGAACAAAGATTTCTATCCGCACTTTTGAGGAGGGGCCCTTGCAGACTAGTAGCGCGGAATAGTAACTCCGTTTCACTCATGGCTAAAAAAAAGTTTTGTGAATAGAAGTAATGATGGCTTAATTAAAAAATACTTAGCCTTTTAAAAGCTCAGCCTTAGCAACTTTGTTTTATAGTTTAGAGATGGTAATGACCAAAACGGAACGCTAGTTAGCCAATACGAATGATTGGTTAAAGATAAAAATAGTTTGTCGGTTCTAAAGCCAAACCATCGATAAATATTTGAAATGAGCTAGCTTGATTAGAGACTTTATTAGAGAACGAGCGCTAGGGAGATGCCATAGCTGATTTGCGAGAAATTCTCACGAGGAGCTGCCTGACTGGCAGACCCGTATAAGTCAGGCTGCAGCATCGAAATAGATAGTGTTAGTTCATCTTCGTCACGAAAGATTTATCCCAGATACCTGAGAAATAATGGACTTCCCGGGCAAGCCTCTCTTTCGCGTTTTGAATCTATTCGTGCCGCAATGCCTGCGTCGGATTTACCCGGGCCGCTCGCGATGCAGGAATGTAGCCCGCTATAAGCGCCACGGCAGTTAAAATGGCAACGGCGCTTAACACCGTCAACGGATCAAGCACGCCTAAACCGAATAGGGTTGATTTGATCAACTGCACGCCTACGGCGGTAAAAATCACTCCCGCCACCACGCCGAAAACGATCATGATGCCGGTTTCGCGCAGGATCATCTGGATCACGCGTCCCTTGCCCGCGCCGAGTGCCATACGTATGCCGATTTCATTGGTGCGCCGCGCTACGCCGTAAGAAAGCACTCCATAGAGGCCCGTGGCCGCCAGCAGCAGGGCGATAATCCCAAAAATCGAGCATAGACGCGCTACCATGCGCGGCTGTGCGTTGGTGCGGTCCACAGACATCACCACAGGTCGCGCGTTTTCCACCGGCAGGTCTTCATTTACGGAAAGGATCGTCTTGCGTACGGACGCGATCATCTGCTCCGGATCGCCGGCCGTGCGGATCTCAAAAGTAGCCCACTCATTTGGGCCATCCATGCCCTGATCAGCAGGAATATAGAAGCGTGCTGGAACATCGCCGCGGAGGCGGTGATCGCGCGCATTTTTCGATACGCCAACTACTTCCATCACGTTCTTCTTGTCGCCAAACTTTTCCGTAATGTGGCGGCCCAGCGGATTGCGCCCATTAAAGAAGGTCTTGGCCAGCGCTTCATTAATCACGCAAACGTGGGGAGAAGTGCGGGTGTCCTGCTGGCCGATGTCACGCCCTAGCAGCAAAGGTATGCCGACCGTTGAGAAATACTGTGGCCCAACTGTATCAAAGCGGGCAAACTTTTCTTCTCGCTTGGTTGCGGTGAATCCCTCAACGTCAATTTCATCCGCTGACTCTGACCCGCTGAAAATACCGTTGGTGGAATACGTTGCCCCCTGCACGCCCGGCAGGGCGCGGAGGCGTTCCGTCAGGTCATGCCACAGGCTGGAAAGACGCGCGTCTTTGTATCCGGCGGAAACTCCGTCCGCAGTGATCAGCAGCAGGTGTTCCTTGGGATATCCCAGGCTGACCGATTGCAGGTTCCACAACGTTCGCAAAAACAAGCCCGCACCCGCAACCAGCAATAGAGAAAATGCCACCTGGACAATCACCAGTCCTTTGGCGATGTTCAACTTACTGCCCGAAGCGGTAGTGCGGCCGCTGTCGCGCAGGCTGTCATTCAGGTTGACGCGTGTGCTGCGCAGGGCGGGAACAAGCCCGAAAATAATTCCTGTTACCAGTGTTACGGCCACTGTGAAGCCTAGTACATGCCAATCCATGGCGGGTGAAAGCGCAAAATCCTGTCTTCGCTCCGTAAGCAACAACACCAGAGCGCGTGAAGCGCCCCATGCCAGCAGCAATCCCGCGGCCCCTCCCAGCAGAGAGAGCACCAGGCTTTCAGTAAGAAATTGCCGCACCAGCCGCAGCCGCGATGCGCCGATGGAGAGCCGCACTCCTACTTCTTTCGTGCGTGCGGTAGCGCGCGCCAGCAACAGGTTGGCCACGTTGATGCATGCAATCAGCAAAACCACCAATGACACGCCAAGCAGGATTTTTAACTGCTGGGTAAAGTCGTCACGCCCGCCAAAGACGCCCGTGCGGGCATCGTGCAGCTTGATGTGCTGGTCCATGGCCTGCTTGCGCGTTTCCGCATCGAGCGTGGCGGGATAGCCATTTTCAATCAGCCCGCGAAAAAGCACATCAATCTCTGTCTGCGCGCGCGACTGCGTGATTCCCGGCTTCAGGCGGGCGAAGGCATGCAGCCACATTACTTTTTCAATATTCTTGCTCAGGTCTTCATGCAGCCAGTCGCGTCCCGGCATGACCACCGGCTGCATCATCATCGGGATCCAGAAATCCGGTTTGTCCGCTACGCTCTCGCCGGTAAATCCTGGTGCGGCCACTCCGATGACGGTAAGCGTGGCGCCCAGCATCTTGATAGGCGTGCCCAGTACGGAGACATTTCCGCCAAAGCGTTTTTGCCAGTAGTCATAACTGATGACGGCGTAAGGATCTTCTCCAGGACTCTTCGCGTCCGACCGGTTGAAGAAACGGCCGATTGCAGGATCGACACCCAGCACTGAAAAATATTCTTCTGAAACCAGCCTCGTGTGCGCGTCTTCCGGCTGGCCTCCGGCAATTCTTACCTGCGACCGATCCATCTGTGACTGCACGGCGCAAAGGCTCTCCAGCGTGGTGGCATGGTCCCGCAGTTGGGTGAACTCCGCGTAGGTCAACATGCCTCGGTCACCCGTACTCATGCCTGAATTCACTCCTGTCTGGTTCGGGTCTGTCAGCATCACCAATCCTTGCGGGTCGCGAACAGGCAAAGACTTGAGCATGGCTGCGTTCAAGACGCTGAAAATCGCGGTGTTCGCGCCGATGCCAATGGCGAGTGACGCAACTGCTACCGCCGTGAAAACTGGATTTCGAGTGAATTGGCGTGCGGCATAACGCAGGTCTTTCAGCAGGTCATCAGTCCAGGCAGTTATAGACATTACTTTTTCTCCGGAATCGCAGGCAGTCTTATCCGAATAGTATGACTGTCTATGTGCTAATAGGTTAGCACGTGCCGGAGGAAATTAATTTTGCGTAAGAGAAAAGGGCAGCGGACCTCCGCTACCCTATCGTCGATATGGAGTCGACCCGCCTAACCGAGATACTTTAGGAAATCTTTCGGCGTGCTCTTTTCGAAGCCGGGGAATACCTTCGCCAGATTCTTGTTGCCAAGATGATTTGCCACGGCTTCACTTAGCACCTGACGGAAGTCTGTGGTCACCGCCAAATCGCGTCCTTCATAAAGTTGTTCCTGCTGCAGCCCAGGCCAGCGACCGTACATCCTGCCGCCTTTCACCGGGCCGCCCAGAGCAAACATCACGTTGGCATGGCCGTGGTCTGTGCCGCGATTGCCATTTTCTCGCGCTGTCCGCCCAAACTCTGACATCGTGATGATCACTGTGCCTTCCGCAAGGTCGCCGAGGTCAGTCCACAGTGCCGCAATCGACTGCGAAAATTCCCGCGTCAGGTTCGCGATTTGTCCTTGCACGTTGCCTTCATTCACATGGTGGTCCCATCCGCCGATGTCGGCGAACGCCACTTCAATGCCAAGATTGGCTTTGACCAGTTGCGCCACCTGGCGAAGGCTGTCACCAAAGCGGCCGTTAGGATAATTGGCTCCAGTGGCAGGAGAATACTTTTCCGGATCCGCGGAGCGCAGCATCTTTACCGCTTCAAATGTTTCGTTGCCCGTCCCGTGCAACACTGAATCGACGGACTGTTCATACATCGCTTCAAAAGTATTGCTGGCCACGCTGGCTTTAGGCCCGCGTCCGCCCACGGCAAAGGCGCGGATGTTATCCATGGCGACCGCGGGCACCGAACCGGCCAACGTACGCGGCAACGCTCCTCCCATGGCCACGGCGCGGAAAGGCGAAGCATCCGGCTCTTTCACTCCTGCGATCGCTCGGTTCAGCCAGCCGTCTTCTGTGGACTTCACGCCCGGCGTGCCCGACTCCATGTAGTCCTGCGCGTCAAAGTGCGAGCGCGTGTTATCCGGCGAACCCGCCGCATGCACAATGGCGAGATGCTTCTGCTCCCACAGCGGTTTAAACGCCGACATGGACGGATGCAGCCCGAAGAAGCCATCAAGGTCGAGCACGCTCTGCCGTGGGATGGCGATGCTGGGGCGCATGTTGTAATACGCCTGTTCGCCATGAGGCACAACGATGTTCAGGCCATCGGCCGCGCCACGCTGGAAGAGGACGATCAGGCGCTTTGCGCCCGGAGCAGCGGTCTCCGCGGCATATACCGCGCGCGTAAGAAAGCTGGGAACCGCGCTGGTGCCGACGATGGCCAGCGCGCCATTCTTCAAAAAAACTCTGCGAGTGATGGACATCTGCTGCTCCTCAGGCTATCGGCTCTTGGCCCTTAGCTTTTAGCCATTCCGTTCAAGGCCACGACTTTGTTCTGCTTGCCTTCAGCGAGATCGTGCCTTATTCCGGCTTCCTTCAGCCAATCCTGCACGTATCTAAAAAACAAAGGCTAACTGCTAATTGCCAATTGCTAGCTGCTACCTTCTCTGAAATTCCGGCGAGCCCATAATCAACCCTGCAATCGCACCATAGTTTGGTTTCTTGTCTGCGTCGTCCAGCCTGCGTTGGGAAATCTGCGGATCGCCCAACTGCTTCTGCATCACGGCATGTGTCTGCGATGAAACATCGCCCGCCAGAATCGACTGTTCCAACGCGGCCAGTGCCGCTTGTGAATCCGCCGGCGCTGGGCCGGGAATCAGGGCTTGCGGATCGAGCGACGTTCCCGGCAATTTGCCTGAAGCCAGTTGCAGCGCGAAGTTCATGCGATTCAACAGCGCCGATGAGTTCACCCACGCTTCTGCTTTCATGGAATAACCTGTAGGCGGCTGCATAGCGTAGAGCGGCATACCCATGCGATTGAGCGTGCCGACAAGAGGCAGCGCATTTTGAATATCAGCGCCGGAAGCGCGCTCAGCGGAAGCCACAAACTCAAACGGAGTTTTCATCTTGGCGCGGTAAGCATCGGCGGCCCAGAATTCAGGCGAGTGGAACATGGTGCGCAGCACTTCGCGTATGTCCCCATCCTTCTTCAAAAATGTCTCAGCCATGCGATCCACCAGGGCTTGCGGAGGATTGTCGGAGATAAAGCGCATGGCCAGCTTGCGTGAAATAAATTTGGCGGTTGAGGGGTGATGCGCCAGCACGTCCAGCATCTCCTCGCCTTCTTTTTCGCCGTGCTCGCCGATCTTGCGTCCCAGGACATATTTAAGCCCGGGCTCATGCGCGCGCTCATTAAACTTAAATTCGCCGCCCAACTGCGGACGCTCAATCGTCCACCCAGTAAGCACCTTGGCTAATTCTGTAACGTCTTTCTGTGTATAACCACCGTCAACGCCAAGCGTGTGCAGTTCCATGATTTCGCGCGCGTAATTTTCATTCAGTCCGCTGGGGCGGTTCTTGGCCTGCGGTCGCGACCGCGGAAAGCGCCCGCGCCGTCCGCGGAAGCCTCCCGGACCATATAGCGCCAGCTCCGAATTCGGCCCCACGCTCTGCCAGTTGTCCAGGTAAAAGAGCATGGCAGGACTCTTGGCCGTCGCAGCCAGAATGTCCTTGAACTTTCCCAGCGCATGCGGACGGATCACGTCACGCTCATAAGCGCTCACCATGTAACGGTCCGGCCCTTTGCCGATGAAGACGTTGAAGTGGTTGAACCAGAAATCCGTCATCACTTCATCAAGCTGGCGGTTGCTGTAGATGGCGCGCAGCAGCTTGGCCTCCGCCAGTTCGCCCAACACGGCCTGTGGCTGGATCATCGCTTCCACGGTCTCGCGCTGCTCCGGCTTCATGTCATCCACCAGCTGCATGGCGCGCGGGCCTTTGTACGTCTTCGCCAGATCAAGCCGTTCGTCAACCGGCATTTTCATGATCGCTTTGTAACGATCATCGGGCGGCAACTTCAACAAACGATCCGTATCCAGGTCGGAATACATCGCGTCTTCACGCTGTTTTTGTTGCTTGCGCTGCTCTGCCGTTGGCGCAGCCTCATTGCCCGCGGACATTTCCTGTGACGGGTCTTTCGAATCGCCAGCGCTTTGTGTAACTGCGGCGGGCTGGGCTTTCGCCGCAGACATCTCAGGATCGGCCGTAGCGTTGTTGCCGGCGGCGCCTTTGTCTTGTTTGTTCTGCTGGCGCTGTTGATAGGCCGCCATGCGCGATTCATACACAGCTTTCTTCGCCGGGTCGCGCGGCATGGACATGCGCCCGTTCTCAATTGCTTTCAGCACCTGTGGCGGAGGAAAATTTTCCACCATCTCTTTGGTGCTCATCTTCAAGGTGCGGAAAGGCGCAAGCCGCGATTCCAGCGCTCCATCGTCAATTTTTTCCGGATGCAGTTGTTCATCAAACCACTTGTCCAGCCCTTCACCACGGACGCGCTCGACGTCGGCAGGACGCACTCCAAAGGTAAAGCGATTCAGTGCGTGAACGATGCGCTTGTCATCTTCCATCTGCATGGGCGCAGCGGAAGAAGTGGAATCCGGGTGTTTCGCTTTAGCTTTTTTATTGCCGGCAAACAGCACGGCAGTAGAGATCAGCACAATGAGGCCCAGCAGAATCAATGGCTTGCGCGCAGCGGGCATAGACGCTCCAGGAACTCTTCTTATTCAGGGATATTAACCCTAAGTTACGTAAAAGTTGTGGAGAAAGAAAGATTACGACAGAGTTACCCGCCCGCGGGTCATGCGGCGATGCAGTTCGGAAACCATGTGATCGATGTCTGGAGGTGAGATGTTGCAGGCCACACTGGGATCAAGGAACATTTTCCGCGTCCGGGTTTCCGTGGCGGAGGACCACGGGCGCGGGGGCGAAACATGGCTCACGGCGTCGCGACGCAACTGCACCAGTAGAGCCTGAACAACTTCGCCATCCAACTTGGCAGGAGCCAGCCAGCTCAGTTGCGCGGCAGCTTCACCCAAGGCAAGTTTTTTGCGGTAAGGACGCTCGCTCAACATGGCATCAAAGGTATCCGCCACGGCCACAATCTTTACTGGCAGTGAAACTTCGTCATTATGCAGGCGGTCAGGATAGCCGGAGCCGTCGGCGCGTTCATGGTGAGATCGCACGACCTCAGGAATCTTGGGCCAGGGAAACTGCACGGTGGAAACAATGCGATGGCCCTGGACAGTGTGCTCGGCCATCTCCTGGAATTCACCGGGCTCCAGCGCGGCGGGTTTGCTCAACAGGTGTTTGTCCACGGTCACCATGCCGATGTTGTGTAGATAACCTGCAGCGCGCATCTCGCTCGCCTCGACGGCGCTCATGCCCATTGATTCCGCGATGCCTGCCGCGTAGCGGCCTACGCGCAAAGAATGGCCATGCATCTGTACAGCCTTTACGTCAATCGTGGCGGCGAAGGCGGCCAAAGCATCGTCCCAGAAAGAGTGAACAGACGCGACCAGCTTCAGATTATCGGCGGTGCGTTCTTCCAATGACATCATCAACTGGTGGTTGTACATGGCCAGCGCGATAAACGGAGCCAGGTCTCCAATCTGCTTCAGCACCTCCGGCGTGTACTCCGCCCCAGCTTCACGCTCGCCCAGCAGCAGCGCCCCGATCAGCTTGCCATGGACCTTCAACGGCGCAATGCAGCGGAACCACACGCTGGAGATGTTTCCGGTGGAGCTCAAGAACGTGTCACAGCGCTCGCGCGAAATTCTCTGCGGCCCGGTAACGGTGGTGAGGGCATGCACGTGTTTGGAAAGCAGCGGGAAGACCGCTGTCTGGGGGAAGACGACAAAGCCCTGCGCCGCGATGGACGCCAACATGGCTGGTTTTTCCTGAAAGCGAAATAGCGCGCCTGAGCCGGCGCGTATGGCCGCCATTACCACTTCCAGTGCGCCGTTGGCGGTCTGGGAAAGGTCTCGCTCACCCGTGAGTACGGGACCCAGTTCGGCCAGGATCTGGGAAGCGAGCAGCGGAGGCCTGCTAGTAAAAAAGGAATCGGCCAATTTTCGAGCGGCGCAACTCCAGAGCACCTTGAGAGTAACAGCTTATGCTCTTAGTGAGAAAGACTAAGTATCGGGATGGTTAACAGGAAAAGGCTTTGCAGGCTACTTCTCCAGAAAGCCATAGGTTGAGCACCAAGAATGGCAGAGTTTGCCTGCAAGTCCAATCCGCTATCGCGTTCTGTTTTTGGATCATGTACGGAGAAAGCTATGACCTTTTCGCGAATGGAATGCCTGATGCTCTTAGGCTGCACTGCCGTCGTATTTGGCCAGGTAAAAAAGACTATACCGCCAACCTCCGTAGTAGAAGTCTTCGATAAGTCCGTGGACGGGCCCGAACGAGCGACCCTGGCGCTGGCAGAGAAAATGCCAGAGTCGCGTTATAGTTTTGTGCCCACTCATGGAGAATTCAAGAGCGTCCGTACTTTTGCTCAATTGGCCACGCACATCGCAATGGCAAACTACCAAATGGGGGCCGCCTTGCTGCGAGAAAAGGTGCCGATCGAAGCTGGCCCACATAACAATGGCCCCGATTCGCTTCGCACCAAGGCTGACGTAGTGAAGTTTTTGCGGGAATCATTTGTCTACCTGCACAAGGGAATCGCCACAGTCAACGAACACAATCTTATGGAGGTGGTGGAGCTGCCTGAAGGTGGGCGGGTGCCACGTCTTTCGGTGGTGACCGCAGCCATCTCTCACCCATGGGATATTTATGGACAGATGATTGAGTATCTGCGGATGAATAGGATTGATCCGCAGAAGATCTGAGCCCAGCGACATGTACAAAGGAATCCTCACGCCGGAAAGCCCGAAGACCGGGCCGCGGAGGTTTAGCTACTTCTTGTTGAACCGCTCCTGCGGAGGAAGTTCACTCACGCATAATCCCTTGTAACAGAAACACGTGCCAAAGCAAGTCACGGTTAAACTGCATGTGCCATGGCACGCGCCGAGAGCCTTGGGAGGTGTACGCAACTGCCGAGCGGAAATAACACTCGTGCACAAGACCACGATTGCGGTTACGGCCAACAACATCTTTTTCGCCATTGGACTATGCTCCTCCTGGAAGAAAAACTGACGCCGATTTTCGCGTTTACCGGACGATTTGCTCGAATGTGTGACTCAAAAAATCCTAACAAACACCGGCGCGAAAACAACAAGAAAATCAGCAATCTTAGAAGCGACGGTTTCATTATGGAACGTTGGCGCTTCGCACCTTGGGCCGCGGTCAGCCGGACCACAGTCTGCAAGAGGAAAGCGCGGAGGCTCCATCTCCGCCGCGCTCTGTGTTCTTTCTTGCCGTGAAAGCTAGTTGCCCCGGCTTGCCGGCGGAACAATGCCATTCATTCTCAAGTATTCCACCATCTGGCCGTATTCGTCGGCGTCGTGGATGATCGCTCCTGAAGCAACGAACAAGCGAG
>Ga0105245_10004870_pt1 | contig 11819 bp, 10 predicted proteins | sample KBSM54metaG_FD_81523 | JGI IMG/M metagenome (GOLD analysis project Ga0105245, IMG submission 81523) | Miscanthus rhizosphere microbial communities from Kellogg Biological Station, Michigan, USA - KBS M5-4 metaG | ecosystem: Host-associated > Plants > Roots > Rhizosphere > Soil | place...
CTGGAGCTGGGGGTGCGCTTCCTGGAACTGGACGTGCACTTAAGCCGGGATGGCGTGCCGGTCGTCATCCATGATCACACGCTGCTGCGTACCACCGGATTGCCCGGCAGCGTGTTTGAGCATGACTCCGCGGAACTCGCACAGATGGACGCGGCGGAGAGCCAGCGCTTCGGCGATCGTTTCGTGGGCACCCGCTTGCCGCTGCTGCGCGATGTCATGCGGTTGCTGGCCCGGCGGCCCGAGATCACCGTGTTCATCGAGATCAAGCGCGCCAGCCTTACCGAATTCGGCCATGACCACGTAGTGTCCAAGGTGCTGGAAGTCACCAAGCCATGGCGCATGCAGTGCGTGATCATTTCCTTCGACCTGGCGGCGATCCATCGCGTGCGCCGCCTGGGCGACGCGCCGATCGGCTGGGTCCTGGAGAACTACGACGAACACAGCCGTCTCAAGTACGAAGCGCTGCAGCCACAGTTTCTGTTCTGCAATCACGAAAAGATTCCGGCCAACCAGCGGCTCTGGCAGGGACCGTGGCGCTGGGCCATTTATGAGATCACCACGCTGCCGCTGGCGTTAAGTCTGGCCGAGCGCGGCGCGGATTACGTGGAGACCATGAGGGTGCGCGAGATGTCGCAGGCGCTGCGCACGCGGCACGCAGCGCCATGAGCCAGACCTGGGACGTCGTCGTCGCCGGCGGTGGCATACACGGGGTCGGCATTGCGCAGGCAGTGGCCGCTGCGGGTCATTCCGTACTGGTTCTGGAGCAGCAGGCGCTGGCCGCCGGCTCCTCGAGCCGCTCGAGCAAGCTGATACACGGCGGGCTGCGCTATCTGGAGTCCGGCCAGTTCCATTTGGTATGGGAAAGCCTGCACGAGCGCTCGCTGATGCTGCATCTGGCCCCCGAACTGGTGCGGCTGCAGAAATTCATGATCCCGATCTACGAGCACAGCCGGCGCCGCCCGTGGCAACTGCGCACCGGACTCTCGCTGTACGCCCTGCTCGCCGGCCTCGGCACGGATGCAAGCTTCGGCACGGTGCCACGCAGCGAGTGGTCGACGCTCGACGGGCTGGATACCGAAGGTTTGCAGCGCGTGTTTCACTATCACGACGCGCAGACCGATGATGCGCAGCTGACCGCGGCCGTCATGCGCTCGGCCCAATCGATGGGGGCGGAACTTCAGATGCCCGCGCGCTGCACCGGTGCAGTCCTCGCCGACGACGAGGTGGTGGTGAGCTACCAGCGCGGCGAGCTGCAGAGCGAATGCCGCGCCCGCGTACTCATCAACGCCGCAGGTCCGTGGGCCGCAGCGCTGGCGCAGCGCGTGACGCCCAAGGTGGCGCTCCCCGCCCTCGAGCTGGTGCAGGGCACTCACCTGATTCTGGATGGATCCCCGCAGGCTGGCTTCTACTATCTGGAAAGCCCGCGCGACGGGCGCGCGATCTTTGTCATGCCCTGGTACGGCCAGCTGCTGCTGGGGACCACAGAGGTGCGTTTCCACGGCGATCCGGCGCAGGTGACGCCGGGCCCGCACGAGATCCACTATCTGCTGGGCGTGCTGCGCCACTATTTCCCGCGCTTCCGCGATGAAGCCGCGTCCACGGTGCGCGGCGCCTTTGCCGGCCTGCGGGTGCTGCCCGCCAAGGGCGGTCATGCCTTCCATCGATCGCGAGAAACAATGCTGGTGACCGACCGGGACCGCAAGCCGCGCCTGCTTTCCGTCTATGGAGGCAAGCTGACCACCTGGCGGGCCGTGTCGGCGCGCGCGTTTGCGAAAATCGCGGACTCGCTTCCGCTAAGGCGCCCCGTGGCTCGCACCGACCGATTGCCGCTGCATCCCGCATGAGCACCGGCGTGCTGGCGCTCGATCAGGGCAGTCACGCCAGCCGCGCCTGTATCTTCGATGAGTCCGGCGATGTTTGTGGCAGCGCCAGCGTCCCGGTGGCAACCCGCCAGCCGGCTCCATTGCACGTCGAGCACGACGCCGAAGAGCTCGCAGGCAGCCTGCAGAGCGCGGCCGAGTCGGCCTTGCGCGCCGCGCGCGAGCATCATCCGCGCCTTGAGCTCGCCGCCGCCGGGCTGGCCGTGCAGCGCTCGACCATAGTGTGCTGCTCGCGCGTCGATGGCAGCGCGTTGTCGCCCGCGCTTTCCTGGCAGGACCGCCGCAATGCACCGTGGGTCGAGGGCCTGGCCCCGCAGGCGGAGCGCATTCGCGAGCTCACCGGCCTGCCGCTTTCCCCGCACTATGGCGCCAGCAAGTTCCGCTGGTGCCTGGAGCGCCTGCCGGCCGTGGCGCGCGCCGCGCAAAGCGGTGAGCTGCTGGCCGCGCCGCTGGCCAGCTACCTCTCGCGCAGACTGGACCGGCGCTGGCAGGGCGCCCCCATCGGCGTCGATGCCGCAAACGCCGGTCGCACCCAGTTGTTCGACACGCGCAAGCTCGATTGGTCGGAAGAACTGCTTGAGCTGTTTTCCATCCGCCGCGCGTGGCTGCCGATTTGTGTCTCGACCGCGGGAGCCTGGGGGACTCTTGGCCTCGCCGATATAGAAGTCGAACTTCGCGCGGTGACCGGAGACCAGTCGGCCGTCCCCTACGCGCTCGGCGCTGCCGATCCTGGCACCGTCTACGTCAATCTGGGCACCGGGGCGTTTATTCAGCGCCCGCTCCATTCGCGGCCGGAATCACCCGCACCGCTCCTCGGCAGCGTCTTAAGCCGCGATGAGCGCGGCGCCCTCTTCTCGCTCGAAGGCACCGTGAATGGCGCCGGGAGTGCCGTGAGCTGGTTTTGCACCGAGGAGCCGTGCGCCGAGGCAGATCTGTGGCCGGCGCTGGAAGCACTGCCCGATGCCGTCTCGCCGCCCTTGTTTGTGAACGGCATCGGCGGGCTGGGTTCGCCTTGGTGGCGGGTGCAGCAGCCATCACGCTTCGTGGGCGATGCTGTGGTCGGGAGTGCGCACCCACCCACCTCTTCCGCCACGTTGCTCAGATTCGCGGGGCTGGTGGAAAGCATCGCCTTCATGATCGCCGTCAATGCCGAGCTGCTCGCCCGCCAGGCCGGCTCGCCGCGGCGCGTCGTGCTGGCCGGCGGCATCAGCCGTTCGCGCTGGCTGGGCCGGCGTCTGGCGGCCCTGCTGCAACTTCCTGTGGAGGTCATCGACGCGGAGGCCAGCGCGCGCGGCGTCGCTCAGCTGGCCTCGCCCGCGTCCGCGGCGAACTGGCCGAAGGTCGCGCTGCATTGTCACCTTCCGCATCACAACGCGCAGTTGCAGGCGCGCTTCCGGCAATTCACCGAGCTGATGGAAAAGGGCTAGAGCTGCGCGAATTGCTCGACCGTGAAACGGTCGCTGAAGGCTGGCGCCAGCACCCGGCTCAGAAATCCGCAGTGGCCGCCCAGCGCAGTGCGCGTGATGCGCAGGAACCGGGTCGGCGCCAGGCGCGCCTGATCGGCAGGCGGAATCATCGGATCATCATCGGCGATCAATATGCGCGCGGGTATGCCTAAGGTCTGAAGCCGCGCGCCGGTGATCGAGTAGCCATCCAGATAACAGGTGCTGTCGGGAAAATCGGTGTGCTTGCGCACCAGCCCGTCGGTCATCTGGCGCAGGCTCTTGGTGCGCACCAGCTCATTGAAGTCGAAGGTATCCGGCCAGTCGCGCTGCTTGCGCTTGAGCGAACGCGACCAGTGATGCACGAAGTAGGCGTGGTACAGCGGCCAGCCGAGCTCGAGCGCATCGAGCGTGTGCCTTGGCTCCAGGACCGGTGAGATCGCCACAACCCCGCGCACGGTGGCGGGCAGCGCCGGCTCGGCACAGGCACGCAGCAGGAAATTCCCGCCCAGCGAAAAGCCGGCCAGAAACAGCGGCTGGGTGCCGCAACGCGCCGCTATCGCGCGCAGCGCCCCGGTCACATCACTTAAACGGCAGGAATGAAACAGGCCCTGGTTGAGTCCCTGCGTGGCACCGTGATCGCGCAGATTGAAGCGCACGATGGCATAGCCTCGCGCGAACAGCAGCGCCGCGAGCGAGAGCACATAGCGCGAATTGGTGCTCCCTTCCCAGCCGTGCAACAGCACGGCCGTGCGAGTCGCGGGCGCACCCGGTGCACTGTGCCAGGCCTGCAGACGCACTCCATCGCCGCAGTCGAGCATCCACGGCCGCGCACGAGCGAGCACGTCGCGTGCCCGCCAACGCGCCCATTGCCGGCGCGGCGGCAGACTGGTCAGTACGGATTGCAGGTGCGCGCCGCGCAGCCAGCGCGGCGGCTGAAATCTTAAGTCCAGCTCCAGCCCCGGACCAATCGCCGGAACGTCAGTCAAGGTTGCGGGTGCGTGTGCACTTCGACGCGGTTGTTGGCGGCCGCGATGCGATTCCACTCACCTGCCGTCAGGGTGGAAGACGCGATCGGGTATGGCACCGCCACCTCATCCACGCCGCCGGTCGAAAGCTGCACGTCGAAGGCGCCGCGCCCGTGGGTGTGCTGGGCGCTGAGCATGTTGGCGAAGGCCACGGATTCGCGCCCGGCGACGCCGCCCGTATCCACCGGGTTACCGATCTGGTCGCACTTGGAGAAGCTCATTTCCGCCGCGGGCAGCATGACGGTGTCGCCGGTCCCCTGCAGGCAGAATCGGCCGGGGATGCTGCGGATCTCAACAATTCCACGGAAGTTCGCCGCCACCAGCCGTGCGAGTATGTTCTGTACCGCATCGATGCGCGCCCCGCCCAGCGGCGGCTCACCGAAGGGTACGGGTTCGACGGCCACCGCAAGGCCACGTCCAGGGGTTGGCGGGACGTAGTCGGATGTCGCCGTGCGGCGGTTTGATTTGGGCGCGGACGCAACCGGTCCTGGTCGCGAGCGAGTTTCCCCTACCAGCGGCGCGCGGGCACTTTCCGCGCTCGGGCCCGTATCGTTGCTGGAGCGATACCAGAGAATTCCGGCGAAGATGGCGATGACCGCCGCCGCCGCGGCCAGCCAAAGCGTCGCGCCGCCCGAAAGGCCCGGCCGCTGCGTCGGGGACTCGTAGTCCAGGTGCAGCCCCTGCTCGCCGCCCTCCATCAGCGCACGCACCTCATTAATGATCTGCCCGGTGTGCTGGGCCAGCGACTGGGCCACGAAGCGCCGCAGCTCGATGCCGTGATTGCGCAGCATGAGATCGAGCTGCGCACGCATGTCCGCCGGCATGCCGGCCGGGGGCGCAATCGAAATCTGCGGCGGCCGTCTGACGCTCGGCTCCGAAGGATCATCGACTTCCCGGAGCGATGGCACGCGCACGGTGGCAATCTCGCTTTCGGGCCGCTCGCCGAGCAGCCGCAGCGCCTCGAGCGCACGGCTGACATCGGCCGGGCGAGTCTGTTTGGGCAGCACACCCATGGCGCCCAGGGCGCGCGCCTGACTTAAGTAAAGCTCGCCTTCCTGCGAGGTGTACATCATCACCGGGATGGTGGCGGTACGCGGATCGTTCTTGATCGCAGTCAGGGCCTCGAACCCGTCCATGCCCGGCATCAGGTGGTCCAGGAAGATGACGTCGGGGCGCTGGCGGATCAGGTATTCGATGGCCTCTTCGGCGGAGGCGGCGCTGTCGACCTGAAGGTCGTAGCGCTCCAGGACGCGGGTCAGAAACGTACGCGCGGAACGTGAATCATCGACTATCAAGGCACGCTTGGCGCTCATTCGATTCCCCGGACGCCGCCGTCGCAGCCGGCTCCGGGTCAATCTTAACGCGAGCGCCCCGTTCCGCGTAAAACTGTCGCAATCGTGCGGCCATCGCCGCCGAGCCCCAGCCGCGCGCATAAGTCCGGGCCAGTTCCCCACGATGGCGGGCCTGCGGAGGGTCATCGAGCAGATCGATCACCGCCTGCGCAAAAACCGCGGGGTTCTCGGGTGCCACGCGCGCTCCGCTCCCGTTCTGCAGGATCGATACCGTACCCAGGCATGCGGTCGAGACGATCGCGCAGCCCTGCGCCATCGCCTCGAGCAGCACCAGGCCCTGCGTCTCGGTGCGGGAGGCGAACACGAACACTGCCGCGGCCGCGTAGCAATCGGCCAGCTCGCCGTCGCGATCCAGGTAGCCCACGAACATCACGTCCTTGGCCATTCCGGCTAGCAACACTCGCTGCCCGAGCGCGTGGCGCGCGGGGCCCTCCCCGGCGATCACCAGCAGGGCGTCGGGCCGGGCGCGGCGCACCTCGGCGAAGCTGTCGATCAGAAAGCCGATGTTCTTCTCGTGGGCCACCCGGCCCAGGTACAGCACGATGGGCCGTCGTTGGGAAAGAGCGTACGCACGGCGAAAGCGCTCCGCGTTGCCGGGTACAAACCGAACCGGGGGCAGGCCGGTCGGGATCACCGTCACCGGCCGCTGCACGCCGGCGGCCGCAAGCAGGGCAAACATCTGCTCTGAGGGTGCGATCACAGAGTCTGTCGCATTGCATTGCCGGCGCGTAATCGTGCGCGCGAGGGCGCGGCCCAGCGCGCGAGGGAGGAAGGGAACGTAATGGTGGAGGTATTCCGCAAAATGGGTGTGGTAGGTCTCGATCACCGGGATGCCGGCCTGCCGGGCAAACTCCAATCCGGCGTAATGGGCCAGAAACGGCGTGTGCACGTGCACCAGAGAAAAGCGCCCGCCCGAAAGCTGCTGCAGGGCGCGCCTGAGCTCACTGCGGCGCATGAAACGGTCCTCAGGGTCGCGCGGCACGGGACGCGCGCTCACGCGCACGATTCCCGGCTCGTCCGCACCGAAGCTGGCGTTGCCGTATTCGGGAACCACCAGGGTCGTCTCCACGCCCAGAGCCTCAAGGTCGGCGCGGAACGTCGCGATCGAGGTGGACACGCCGTTGACGCGCGGGAAATAGACGTCCGAGAGCATGAGCACGCGCACCGAAGCAGCCTGCCTTTAGGCGAGCGCCAGTCCGCCGGCGGCCAGCAGCGCGCCCACGGCTGCACCGGCAATGACGTCGGTGGGATAGTGGAGTCCCAGCACCACGCGCGACAGCGCAATGAGCAAGGCCAGGGGAATCAGGATCCAGGCGAGCTGCGGAAAATGCGCCACTGCCTGCCAGGTAAAGCTGACCGCGTGCAGCGTGTGGCCAGACGGAAAGCTGTAGCGATCGAGCGGCGGCATCGCCATGGTGATTCCCGGATGGCGGATGAATGGCCGCTCGCGGACCAGCGAACTCTTGAGGCGCCGGTAGATCAGGTAGCCGGCCAGTCCCGTCGCGCCCATGATGAGGACGGCCCGGCTGGCCTCGCGCCCGTACACCAGCAGCAGGCCACCCATCAGCCCGTACCACAGCACCCCGTCGCCAAGGCGGCTGCAAAGACGCATCAGCTTGAGCACCCAGGTCCGGTTGGCGGCAGTGTTCAGGCCGCGACAGAGGCGGTATTCGGTGCCATCGAACCGGGCTAGCAGTAACTGCGCACGATTCATGAGGCCATGATCACCGGCATTTGCTACGGGCAGATTACGGGAACGTTAAGCTTGTGTTGCGAATCCCCGGCCGCGCCCATTGGGGACATAACGGATGTAGGACTGGCAACGCTCCTAAGGCCGGTCAGGTCGCGTTTCGGTCGGCCACGCTTATAATATGTGGGCGGCAGCGTCGCTAGCCGTCCCCGGACCGTCATCAAAACAAAGCCCCAGAGGGTGTCCGTCATGAATAAGCATTCCGCCCCCATCGCCCTGGTTGCGTTGTTCGCCTGCGCCAGCGCGCATGCCGACGTGACCATTCAGGAGCAGACCAACCTCAATGTCGCGGTCATCAAGGCGCACAGCTCGAGCACCAAGCGCATCACCGACGATAAGGAACGCACCGAGTCCCAGTTCCGCTGCGATGGATTTATGTCGATGCTGTGCGGGAAGAACGACAGCCTGGAGATTGTCCGGCTCGACCGCACGCTGACCATGACGGCCGACACCAAGAAGAAAACCTACATTGAAAAGCCATTCCCGACTCCCGAGCAGCGGGCGGAGATGGAACAGCGCATCAAGGCCGTCGCGGAGAAGATGAAGTCCTGTCCAATGCCCCCTGCCGCCCAGAGCTCGCCCACCGTCGACACTTCGAAGTGCACCATGACCCCGGCGACGACCAACGTCTCGACTCCGGGCGACACCGCCACCTTCGCCGGACACGCCACCCATCACGCTATTGTCACCATGACGCAGAGCTGCGCGAACCCGGATACCGGTGAGTCCTGCGACATGGCCTACTCGCTCGACAGCTGGCTGGCCAACGATGACGTTCCGGAGCTGGCCACGCGCACCACCTTCACCAAGAATTACATGCATGCGATGGGACTGGACGACGCGGCGACTCTCGCCACTTCTGCTCAGCTCAGCCAGTTCCTCACACCCTACAAGGACGCGATGAAGAAACTGGCAAGCGATTCGGCAGCTCTCAAGGGCTACCCGCTCAAAACCACATTCCGCTTCGCCATCGGCGGACCCAAGTGCAAGTCCGCGGCCGGCAGCAGCAGCACCGCGGGCGGCGGCGGCGGATCCTCGGGCAATGTGCTTTCTGACGCGAGTGGCGCTGCAGTGGGCGCGGCGGCGAACACTACCGCTGGGGCCGGCGAATCCAAAGCCACCGAGGCCGCCTCAAATGCCGCCGGCGGTGGCGTGGGCGGTGCCATCGCCAGTTCTGCGGCGGGCGCATTTGCCAGCAAGATGATTGGCGGCTTGTTCAGCAAGAAGAAGGCCGCAGACACCCCGCCCCCGGCCAGCACATCCGGATCGAGCACTCCGGCGGCGGCCGCGCCGGCCCCGGGAATGGTCACGGTGGCGGAGATCTCGGTCGAAACCACTTCGATCAGTTCTTCGGCGATACCGGCCGATCAGTTCGAGATGCCCAGCGACTACAAGAAGATGGCTCCGCCGCCCGAGAAAGCCTGGACCGAGCCAAGCTGCCCGACCGTCGATTCCAAAGGTTGATTACGCAAGTCTCAGCGCCGCCGGCCGGCGGCGCTGAGATCCGCCTTTAGCTCAGTCGCGGATGCCGACGCCGCGATTCATCAGCGTGAGAGCCGTAAGGAACAAACCGGTAACCAGCGCGGCCATGATCGCGAAGGCGCCCGGCACGCTCACATCGCTCACGCCCAGAAAGCCATACCGGAAGGCGTTGACCATGTGCAAGATCGGGTTGATGTGCGAGAGCGTCTGCGCCCATGGCGGCAGCATCGACACCGAATAGAACACGCCGCCAAAGTACGTCAGTGGCGTCAGCACGAAAGCCGGGATCCAGTTCACCTGGTCGAAATTCTTGGCGAACACGGCGTTGATGAGGCCACCGAGCGAGAATGACATGGAGGTCAGCAGCACGGCCGCGACGATCAGTCCCAGATGGTGCACCGGCAGGTGCGCGAAGATCAGGGATACCACCGTCACCACGCATCCCACCATCAGTCCGCGCAGCAGGCCCCCGCCCGCATAGCCGGCGACGATGATCCAGTTGGGAAGCGGGGAAACCAGCAGTTCCTCGACGTGCTTGCCGAATTTTGCGCCGAAGAACGAGGACACGGAATTGCTGTAAGAATTGGTGATGACCGACATCATGATCAGGCCCGGGGCAATGTACTGCATGTAGTCGAAGCCACCCATCTGCCCGACGCGCCGCCCGATCAGGCTGCCGAAAATCACGAAGTACAGGATCGCAGTCACCGCCGAGGGCACCAGCGTCTGGCCCCAGATGCGCACGATGCGGCCGTACTCGCGGATGATGATGGTCGCAAAGCCGGTCCAGCGGGCGGCATTGAGCGAGGGCATCGGGCTTGGCGGTTCGGTCGTGGCCACCTCAGCCATGGTTGTTACCCCGCTCCACCAGCCGCATAAACACCTCCTCCAGGCGGTTGACCTTGTTACGCATGGACTGCACCTCCACGCCCTGGGCCGCCAGCTGCGAGAACAGCCCGTTCAGGCTCTGCTCCTTGGAAACCTCGGCCTCGAGCGTGTGATCGTCAACGAGTTTGAGCGTGTAGCCGGCGATGGCGGGCGCCGCATAGAGCGGATCGCGCAGGTTCAGCACGAAGTTCTCGATCCGTAACCCGCGCAGCAGATTGCTCATGCGATCGCGTTCGACAATCTGGCCGTTGTCGATGATCGCAATGTTTCGGCACAGGCTCTCGGCTTCCTCAAGGTAATGAGTCGTGAGGATGATCGTGGTGCCCCGGGCGTTGATGTCATTGAGGAACTCCCACATCGAGCGGCGGATCTCGATATCCACGCCGGCGGTAGGTTCATCGAGCACCAGCAACCGCGGCTCGTGCATCAGCGCGCGCGCAATCATCAGCCGGCGTTTCATGCCTCCCGACAGGCCGCGGGCCATGCCGTTGCGCTTGTCCCAGAGTTGCAGTTGCCGCAGATACTTCTCGGCGCGCACGCGCGCCACCGCCCGCGGTATGCCGTAGAAGCCGGCCTGGTTGACGACTATGGTCAGCGGCGTTTCAAACTGATTGAAGTTCAGCTCCTGCGGAACGATTCCAATGCATGACTTGGCCCGCTCCAGCTGGCGATCGAGATCGTAGCCAAAGACGCTGGCGGTGCCGGCGGTCTTGTTGACCAGCGAAGTGATGATGCCGATCAGGGTGGTCTTGCCGGCGCCGTTAGGGCCGAGCAGGGCAAAGAAGTCCCCTTGTTCCACGTCCAGATCAATGCCGCGCAACGCCTGCACACCGTTGTGGTAGGTCTTGGTCAAGCCGCGGACGGACAGCGCCTGCATCGGGCGCGTCACCGCAACATCACGCGGATATGCCCGTTCCGGTCGTCGCTACGATTGCCGGGCAAACACACGCCGCGGCCACGAGCTGTGCTGCTGCCCTGTGCATTGTCTTCAATCGTCGGTGTCGCCACTGCTGTGACACTCCATGCGGCCCGCGAACCTGGGTGAACGCGAATTATCGCACATCGCGCGGGCGGGGAGCCCGCGCGCAACGGGGCGGACTTCAGTCGGCGCGCCGCCGGATTTCCGCGGCGAGTGACTGCAGCCCCCACAATTGCAGGCGCTGGAGTGCGCGCGGCGAGTCCTGCGATGCCGCCTGGATCCACGTTTGCCAGAGCTGCGCCCGTTGCTCCCATCGCGGCCTGATCCAGGCGGGTTGCCGTTCCGCCAGCGCCTCCAGATCGGCAAGCCGGCTCCCGGCCAGCAGCGCCGCGCAGGAGCTATTCATACCCAGCACCACGCGCGCGGCGGTCCGGTGGGCGCGCGCCAGGTGCCAGGCCAGCATCAGCACCCGGCGCAGCAACGGCGTGGACAGCGCGCTGCGGTTGGCAGGCAACGGGCGTGGCTCCTGCGATTCGTGCACACCGCCCATGGACACACTGGCCCACAGCTGCGGGCGAGCAAAGCCGGCATCGGCCAGCAGAAACGGGCAGCGCGCCAGCCGTGAGCGCCGTGTCGCGTCCAGTTCCAGCCAGTGACTGCGCAGATCCGGAAAGGCGCCCAGGTGGCTTTCAAGAATCTCCTCATTGAGCTCCGCCAGCGACTCTCGCAGCGCCGGGTCGGCCGCGCCCGCCAGAACTGTGCCCAGGTATGGAGATTCGGTCATTGGTATTCCGTTGGCCCGATGAAATATTTGCCCGCGCGGGTCTTGGCTGCCACATCAATATTTGGGATATTTGGACCAAATCTTATAATACACCAACTGACCGGGAGCCAACTGCCATGCGTATTTCTGATGACCGTTACAACCGCGACCGGCTGCGGATTGATGTGGCCATGCGCTTTATCCGCCATGAGGCCCGTACCCGGACGATTCGCCAATGGACCGGGCTAAGCGCCGTTAGGATCCGCAAGCTCTATCATTCCTACCTGCAAAGCGGCGCCCGCAGCACGCGCCACC
>Ga0105245_10004872_pt1 | contig 11813 bp, 11 predicted proteins | sample KBSM54metaG_FD_81523 | JGI IMG/M metagenome (GOLD analysis project Ga0105245, IMG submission 81523) | Miscanthus rhizosphere microbial communities from Kellogg Biological Station, Michigan, USA - KBS M5-4 metaG | ecosystem: Host-associated > Plants > Roots > Rhizosphere > Soil | place...
GCTCGCCGAGCAGATCCGCGGGTTCGGTGTCGAGCTCGACGACGCCGAGCTGCAGACCACGCCGCTTGCCGCCGCGCACGTGCTCAAGGGGAAGCGCGTGCTGGCGCTGACGATGCCCGACATCGTCGAGGACCTCGACGGGATCGAGCTCGTCGGTGAGGGCGCCGACGCCGTGCTTCTCGGTGGGGCTGAGGAAGACCCGGAGGTGAACAACCAGGTCTTCAGCTACATGAACCTCGCGCGCGCGTTCGCCGAGCTCCAGGGCGGCGCGGAGCTCTACTGCCTGCACAAGAACCGCTGGTGGCAGACCACCCGTGGGCCGCTACTCGACGCTGGCGCGTTCGTCGCCGGGCTCGAGTACGCCGCCGAGATGCCCGCGACCATCCTCGGGAAGCCGAGCGCCGCGTACTTCGACGCCGCGCTGGACGCGCTGGACTCCGACCCGAAGCTGACCTGGATGGTCGGCGACGACGTGGAGGCCGACATCGCGGGCGCGGCTGCTTGCGGCCTGCGAACCGTGCTCGTGCGCACGGGCAAGTTCCGGCCCGACGCGGTCGAGGACGCGCGGGTGCGGCCCGAGGGCATCATCAGCTCGATCGCAGCGCTACCGGAGTGGATCGACTCGGCTCCGTAGAGTTGGAGGATGCGAGTCGGAGTCGACCTGATCGAGATTCAGCGGATCGCTCGTGCCCTCGAGCGCTACCCGGGGTTCCGCGAGCGCTGCTTCACCGAAGCTGAGCGCGCGTACTGCGAGTCGAAGCCGAACCCGCCGCAGCACTACGCGGCGCGCTTCGCGGGCAAGGAGGCCGTCGGCAAGGCCCTCGGCTCCGGCGTGCGCTTCACGTGGCGCGAGATCGAGATCGCGGGGCGGCCGAAGCCGGGGGTGACGCTGAGCGGCAAGACGAAGGCGTGGGCCGAGCGAGTCGGGGCGGGGGAGATCGAGCTCTCGATGACCCACTCGCGCGACCTGGCGCAGGCGGTGTGTGTCGTCTCTGATGCTTAGAGGCTCATCTCAGACCGAAGCCTTGTGCCGCCGGGCCGCGCTGTGCGGCGCGTGGACAGCGTCCTCAGTCGCACCCGTAGCCTTCGGCTACGCGAGCTCCCTGCGTCCTTGCCACGCACCGCCCATCACGCCCCGACGACGAAGCTCCGGCCCGAAATGAGCCTTGACCCGCTCTACACCGCAGAGGAGATGAAGGCCGCCGAGGCCGGCCACGACGTCGAGGCGCTGATGGCCCGGGCAGGGCGCGCGGTCGCCGAGCACGCGATGCGGCGCTTCCCGGACGCCCGCCGGTTCGTCGCGGTCTGCGGCCGGGGCGCGAACGGCGGCGACGGGCGCATCGCGATGGAGGTGCTCGAGGAGGCGGGAAGGGCGGCCCGGCCGGTCGAGGAGGCGCCGCTCGACGACGCCGACGTGATCGTCGACGCACTCTTCGGAACCGGGTTCCACGGCGAGCCCCGCGAGGACGCTGCGAGGCAGATCGCGGAGATCAACGCCGCCAGGGCGCCGGTCGTCTCGGTCGACCTTCCTTCGGGCGTCGATGCGTCCACGGGAGAAGTGGCCGGCGGGTGCGTCGACGCCGACCTGACAGTGACCTTCCATGGCCCCAAGGTCGGGCTCGAGGTGGCGCCGGGGCGCTTCCACGCAGGCGAGGTGGTCGTCGCCGACATCGGGCTCGAGCCGCTCGCCACCGAGCACGCTCTCGTGACACCGGCGATCCTGGCAGAAGTCCCGCGCCGGCAGCCGAACCAGAACAAGTACACGGCAGGGACCGTGCTCGTGATCGGCGGCTCGCGCGGGCTAACCGGCGCTCCATCCCTCGCCTCCGAGGCGGCCTTCCGCGCTGACGCCGGCTACGTCGCGGTCGCGGTCCCCGACTCGACGCTCGCGGTCTTCGAACAGCGCCTGCTCGAGACGGTCAAGCTCCCGTGCCCGGAAGACGACGGAAAGATCTCGCCGCGGGCGGTCGAGCCGATCGCCGAGTTCGCCTCCAAGGCGGGCTCGCTTGCACTCGGCCCCGGCCTGGGGCGGGGGTCCGGGCCCAAGGAGGTCGTGCGCCGGCTGCTCGAGGAGGTGCAGCGGCCCGCCGTTGTCGACGCCGACGCGCTCTACGACCTGGATCCGTTCGAGCGCTCGGCGCCGACCGTGCTGACGCCGCACGAGGGAGAACTGTCCCGACTGCTCGGCGTCCAGGCGGACTGGGTGGCCGCCCACCGGCTCGAGGCGGTGCGACGGGCAGCGGAGAACTTCGGCTGCGTCTGCGTGCTGAAAGGGGCGGACACGCTGATCGCCGCGCCCGGCCAGGGCGTGCTCGTCTCGTCTCTCGGCTCTCCGGCGCTGGCGACCGCGGGCAGCGGCGACGTGCTCACCGGGATCGTTGCGGCGTTCCTCGCCAAAGGGCTCGAGGCGCGCCTGGCCGCGGCCGCAGCCGTCGCCACACAGCAGCTCGCCTCAACCCTGATCCCCCAGTCGGGCGCGATCGCGAGCGACGTCATCGGCGCCCTGCCGCTGGTGCTGAATGCACCGGTCTGAGCTGACGGTCGACCTCGGCGCCGTGCGGCGCAATGCGCGGACGCTGCTGCGGACGCTCGAAGGAGCGCAGCTCTGGGCGGTCGTCAAGGCCGATGCCTACGGTCACGGGGCCGTGGACGTCGCCGGGGTCGTCCTCGACGAAGGCGCAGGGGCGCTCTGCGTCGCCACCGTGCCGGAGGCGCTCGAGCTGCGGGCGGAATTCTCTCTCGCACGGATCCTGGTGATGGGCCCGACCTCGTCCAGCCGCGAGGTGGCCGAAGCCAGGGCGGCCAATCTGGAGCTCGCGATCTGGGACGCCGAGATCCCGGAAGGCGTGCGCGCGCACCTGAAGCTCGACACGGGGATGGGCCGCTGGGGCCTCGCGGAGCTCCCGAAGCCGCCGGCCGAAGTGGTGGGCCTCATGTCGCACCTGGCCACCGCCGACTCCGATCCGACCTTCGCCGACCGGCAGGTGGAGCTCTTCCGGCGCGCAACCGAGCCGTACGCGGACCTGATGCGCCACATTGCCAACAGCGCCGCGGCGCTGCGGCTCCCGTCCGCGCGGTTCGACGCGGCCCGGTGCGGCGTCGCGCTCTACGGGCTCTCGCCCTTCGGAGAGGATCCCGCCGCCGACGGGCTTGAGCCCGCGCTGTCGTGGCGAAGCTACCTCGCCCAGGTGAAGCGGCTCGAGGCGGGGCAGAGCACCGGCTATGGGCGGAACTTCTTCGCGGCTCGGCCGACCTGGGTCGGGATCGTCCCCGTCGGCTATGCAGATGGGTTTCGTCGCGACCTCACAGGTACGGAGGTGCGCGTGAGCGGCGAGCCGTGCCGCGTCGTCGGAACCGTCTCGATGGACGCCTTCGCGGTCGAGCTCCAGGACCAGGAGCCGGTCGGGGCCCCGGTGACGATCCTCGGTCACGGTGTGCTCGCCGAGGATCACGCTCGCGTGGCAGGGACGATCAACTACGAGCTCGTGTGTGGGACGAACCGAGACCCGCGGCGGGCCAGGCGGACCGTGGTCGATGCGTGACCTCGTCGACGAGCTCTTCTCCGGCGACGAGGCCTGGGTCGTCGGGGGTGCCGTCCGCGACGATGCTCTCGGACGGCCGATCGTCGACCTCGACGTTGCCTTACGCGATCCCGAGCGTGCGGCGCGGAGGTTCGCGAGGCGATCCGGCGGCGCGCCGTTCCCGCTCTCGGAGCGCCACGGCGCCTGGCGGGTCGCTCTCGAGGACGAGCGCACCGTCGACTTCACGCCGCTGCCGGGAAGGATCGAGGACGACCTCGGGACCCGCGATTTCACCATCAACGCGATCGCCGAGCGGGTGGGCACCGACGAAACCGTCGACCCGTTCGACGGCTACGGCGACCTAGCGGCGAGGCGGATCCGCTCGGTCAAGGATTCCGTCTTCGAAGACGACCCGTTGCGGCTGCTTCGCGCGGTCAGGCTCGAGGATGAGCTTCCGCACGACTTCAGGATGGCTCCGGAGACCGAGGAGCTCGTGCGCCGCGACGCAGCTCTGGTGACCAGGCCTGCGGGGGAGCGGATCCTGGCCGAGCTGCGCCGGCTCTCGCCCGGCGGCTACCGGCGGCTCGACTCTCTGGGGCTGCTGGAGCGGCTCGGGGGCGCAATCGACGACCGCCTCGACCGCTGGGACTCCGCTGACTACCGGCTGGTCGCAGTCTTCGGCGGGGAGCTGCGCCGGTTGCCCGTCTCGAACGAGCTGCGACGCTTGTCGACGGCGCTCGTCCGGGCCGAGCGGCCGCAGGGCGATCCCCGCTCGATCCATCGTTTCCGCCGCGCCACGGAGCCCTGGTCCCTGGAGGCGCTCGCTTTCGTCGGCGCCTCGGAGCTCGCCCCGGCGATCGAAGACGCCCGGAACGCCGAGCCGGCGGAGCCCCTTCTACGCGGCGACGAGCTCGGCCTCCCGCCGGGACCGGAGATCGGGCGCCTGCTCGCGCAGATCGAGGAGGAGCGGGCCGCGGGTACGATCGCCTCGAAGGAGGAGGCGCTCGACTATGCCAGACACAACTCGGGAACGGTTCGCGAAGACGGCTGAGCGCATCGCGGCCCTTCAGGACGCACGAGCCGCGGAGCTCGAGGCGAAGGTCGTCAGCTTCGTCGCACCAGCAGGCGACGAGCGGGCGCTCGATTCGGGCAGCGGTGCGGGAGCGCTGGCCTTCGCCCTCGCGCCCCACGTGCGCGAGGTGGTCGCGGTCGATCTCGTGCCCGAGCTGCTGGAGCAGGGGCGCAGGCGGGCCGATCGGGCTCCGAACGTCACCTTCGTCGAGGGTGACGCGACCAGTCTCTCGTTCGAGCCGTTCTCGTTCGACCTCGCCGGCTGCCTCCGGACGCTTCATCATCTGGCGCGGCCCGAGCTCGCGGTGGCGGAGCTGGTGCGGGTCACGAGGCCGCGCGGCAGGGTGCTGGTCGTCGACCAGATCGCGCCGGTCGACCCGGTCGCGGCCGCGGAGCTGAATGCGTTCGAGCGGACGCGCGACCCGTCGCACGTGCGTGCGCTCGCCGACGTCGACCTCGTCCAGCTGTTCGAGTCCAACGACCTGGTCCTGGTACGAGCGGAGTACGAGCGCGAGTCGCGCGAGCTCGACTCCTACCTCGACCTGGCCGGCTGCGAAGGAGAGGCGCGCGCCCAGGCCGAAGGCCTGGCGCCACGGCCGTACGTCGCCGAGCTGGGCTGGTACCTGCTCGAGAAGTAACTAGGGCTTTCCCGCCGACGCCGCTTTGATGGCTTCGGGCCTCTGCTCCGATGCTCGTTCCGGCCGATTCACCCACCGGAAGAACGCGAGGAGAGCGAGGGCACTCGTCGCATACGCGACGGCCGACGCGGTGGCTGCGCCGATCGCTCCGAAGGGCGGGATGAGAAGGACGTCGAGCACGACGGTCACCGCGAGCCCTGCCGCCATCCCCCAGGAGTTGAGCCCCGGTCGCCCGATTCCGTAGAGGAATGCGGTGATCACCGCCGCGACGCCCTCGAGCGCCAGCCCGACCAGGATGATGTGTGCGGGGGAGATCGCGCCCGTGAACTCGGGCCCGTACAACGCGGGAATCAGGACTGTGGCGGCAACCCAGAGAGGCACGATCGCTGCGGCCGTGAGGATGCCCGCTCTCGGTAGCAGCCTCCGGGCCTGCGCGGCCGCGGCCGTCTGATCGAGCCGCGCGTACCGTGGGTAGAGGACGTAGGTCAACGCCAGGGGCGGGACTTTCAGAAGCTCGGCGAACTTCGAGGCGACGGCGTACACCCCGAGAACCGCGGGACCGGTGAAGACGCTGACGAGGAGGAAGTCCAACCGTAGGTTCAGCAGTGTCACGATGCCCCCGACCTGGGCGCGGAGCCCGTAGCCGGCGATTCGTCTCGCGAGGACGGCCGAGGGACGCGTGGCGCGGCGGAAGAAGCCCTTCTTCGCGAGGCGCGTCCACGCGAGGACGAACGTCGCCACGTCCGCGATCAGAAGGCCCCAGATCGAGGCGGCGTAGCCGTGTAGCCCGAGCGCCCAGAGTGCGCCGTAGGCGGGCAGGAACATGAGCTCCTCGTTGACGATCACGCGGTTGGCACCCGGCAGATCGTCCGTCCCCTGCGAGCACGACTTTGCGGTCGCGACGACGAGCTGGGTGAGAACGGTGACCCCGGCAACGAGCACGAGCCCGAGCGAGAGCTGCGAGAAGAGCAGGTGGCGTAGGAGTGGAGCGACGGCTGCCCAGAGCAGAGCGCCGGCCAGGCCGCCCAAGAGCGCCATTCCGACGATCGTCAGCGGCAGCCGCCGGTTCTTCCGATCCGGCCCTGCCAGGAAGTAGGTCGCTGCTCCCGGCAAGCCTGCGGAGATGACGACCCCGACCAGCCCCGGGAGCACCCGAAGCAGCGCGTAGATCCCGACACCTGCAGGCCCGGTTGTCCGTGCAACCACGAGCGTCGCGAGCGAGAGGGCGACGAGTGCAGCGACGCGCGCCGCGATGTTCGCGACGAGGGCGCTCCTGCCGGCGCTTACGGAGGCCCTGCTTCGTGCCATTCCCGTCCCCACAGAGAGAGGGCCGCCACGAAGGCGAAGAGCGTCCAGACGTGGCGGACGTGCAGAAGCTCGACCACCGCCATTGCGACCATCGTCGCGGCGATCGCGCCGACGATTGCATTCGGCCTGGCGACGATCGCCGAAAAGTCACGACTGAGAGGCCTCCTGGCCAGGGTCAGCGCACGCCACGTAACGCCGCCTAGCAGGAGGACCAGACCGACGAGGCCGAGGATTCCCCGCTCGTTGAGGGCGGCGAGGTAGTCGTCATGCGCTTCCTTGACGACGGGCGCCTGCTCCGCCTCGAGGCGCGGCTTCGTGGAACCCGGGCCGGCGCCGAGCGGCCCGCCCTCGCGGTAAAGGCGGACGCTCTCGTGCAGGATCGATCCACGTGAGGCGACGCTGCTCTCTTCGCGACCGATTCCATCTCGAAGGAAGGCATACCGACTCGCCTGAGCCCTCTCCTGGATGCGGGATAGGTGGACGTTGGTTGCGACCAGGTAGCCGCCGAGCACGAGGAAGCACAGCATCGTCACGGCGGGGACCGTTCCAGCCCGAACGTAAACGCCCAGAACCGCCGCGACGGTGACCGCGACGATGATCCCGACGATCCCGCTGTTGGAGCCGGTCGTAGCCAGGGCGGCGAGCAACAGCGCGTACCCGGCAAGCCGAGGCGCCCGGCGCCGTGGGCACTGCGTTGCCCAGATGATCATGATCGAGATCACCAGGTAATTCGCGGCGACGTTTGGATCGCCGAAGGTGAGCATCGTCCGGCTTCCGAACGTCGGCGTACGGCCGGTAAGCGCCGACGTACCCGTCGCGAGGCCGACAAACAGCAATCCTGCCCATACGAGCGAGCTGTAGGCCCACGTCCGCACGAGGATCTTCAGGCTGTCGGCCGACCGGCAGATGTTGACAACGGCCCAGCACCAAGCGAGCAGGACGACGTCCTGGGCTAGTGCCGTCGCCCCCGCAGTGGGCACTGTTCCGGCCATGGCGCCGATCGCTCCGCCGGTCAGGATCAGGAGCACCGGAAACGCATAGGGAAAACGCCACGTCTGACCGCTGCTCACGGCCCAGAAGACCGCGGCGGCGAGCGCGATTCCGATCAGCAGGTCGACGGGAGCGGAGTTCGCAGGACCGCCTGGCTGGATCAGCGGGAGCAACGCAACAACAGCGGCGCCCGCCACGACGGGCACGCCGGGTCGCGCAACCGCTTTCGACCGGCCCGCTGGGATGCGCCGGGATAGAGCGATCGGGCTGGTGAAACCTGCCGAGCTCATCGCCGCGCCTCCCCGCCGGGACACAGACGCTCGAACAGCTCGAGGTGCCGGCGTGCGAACGTTTCGTCGTCGGTCAGAGCCGCGACCTCGGCGATTCCTGCGAGCGCGGCATCGCGCCAGCTCTCCGGTGACCCGCCGAGTCTTGCGAGTCCGTCACGGAGGAACCCCCGGAAGAGCTCCGGGAACCACCCGCTGCCGTTCAGTGCGTACGCGACGCCCGCGCCCCAGCGGTCCGCCACGAGTCCCTGATGCCCGGCAACGCGGCGGCCCGCGCGCGTGCGCCGATCGAGATAGAGGGCGTACATGAGCCCGAAGCGGACGAGATCGCGCACCGGCTCGCCGGAGGCCGATCCAGCTTCCCAGTCGACCACCCCCGTGACGCGATAACGGTCGCAGAGGAGGTTCCCGCACCAGAGGTCTCCGTGGACGAAGGTTCGCGGAACCACGTTGTCCCGTAGTCGCTCGTAGATAGCGGCAAGCCTGTCCAGGTCGGTGTCGATCGCGGGCTCCTCGGGGAAGCGGCCTCGCAGTCGCGCAGCTACGCCGCCGTCAAGGTCCAGGTCCGCCGACCCACCCGCCGTCGCTCGCTGGAAGTCCCCGATCCAGGCGCCTACGGCTGCGAAGTCTGCAGCGACACCCGCGGCGCTTCGCGTGTGACGCCACTCGAGGTAGGCGGTGGTCATGGGAATCCCCGGCACGGCCGTCATCACGAGTGCGGCCCTTCCCTCGAACTCGACCAGGTCGACGACGCGCGGAACCGTCGCGACCAGCCCGTTGAGCTGAAGCCCGCCAAGCTCGCGAAGCAGGCGTGCCTCGGCGTGTACTGCGCGTTCGGCCGCTGCGGTGGTGGGCACCTTGACCGCAAGCTGCGGCCGGCCGTCCTCCGGGGAGACGAGCAGGATCGTGATCTTCGCGTTGGGGTCTTTCGACGAACCCAGGACCAGCGCCGTCAGGTTCGAGCCGCGCAGGTAGTGCCACAGAGCGCGTCGGACCGGTGACTCCGGCGCGCGTTCCGCGGAGGGCCTCGCCAGCGGAGCCGTCGAGGTCACACGCGCCTCCCGACGACCACGCGGCCGGGCGCGACCATGCGTGTGAGCCGCCACGTACCAAACGAGCGGAGGGCGCGGAACGCGAGGTGCATCGGCAGCGCCAGCGCGGTTCTCGGCGGCACAGCCAGAACGGTCTGGACGAATACACGCACGGAGGCCGGCTCGTCCTCGACGAGATAGGCCGGTGCCTCCGCGGACGGAAACGCGAGGTACTCGCGCTCCGGCACGATCCCGGCCTGGGCGGCCACCGCCGCGCAGCGGCGGACTGCGCCGGGAGCAGCGGCGAGGAGAACTACGGACGTGCCGGCAGGGAGGCGGCGAAGCCCTAGCTCAGAGGTGCGGCGAGCCGTGCGCGAGCGGGGAAGGTGCACCCGTATGGCTCCATCGGGGCCGACGGCCCGCCAGTTGCTCCGCCACCGCGCTTCCGCTCGCACACCCGCCTCCTCAGTTCAAGACCGCAAACGGCCGGAGCCGTGCGACCGGCCGGACGACGCCGTGGTGTGTCAGCACTTCCAGGACATCGTCCACTCCCCGGTCGTCGAGCTGCGGGACCTCGGTTGGCGTCGAGCTCGCATAGCCGAAGCGGAGAGTGACCCTGCCGCGCGGGTCGGGCTGAGAGAGACCCTGCTGGACGAACCGCTTGACGTTCGCGCCGGCGCCATGCGATGCGGAGTAGACGCTCGCGGCTGCCCGGTCGCCGGCTACGCAGAGGTACGACGACGTGCGGTTGGTCCCGGGTAGCAGAAGCGGTTGCCCGGTCGTCCCGAAGACGGGGTGATCAGACATCCGGGACGCCGGATACGCCCGAGCCGCGTTGTGGCGATGGACGAGCGCGGAGGTTCCGTCGATCTCCTCTTCGTAGATCGAGTTGTGCGGTGAGTCGACGATCAGACGTGTTTCGGTCCGCCCGAAGGTCTTTCGAAACAGCCTCCGCAGGCTCGCGTACGTCGACAGCCTGAACGCGAACCCGTAGTTCATGGCCATCGCGTTGGCGAGCAGAAGGCGCTCGCCATCCGTGCTTTCACGCTCGACGGGTGGATACTCGGGCGAGAAGAAGAGCGTCTTCCGCCGCCGCAGCTCGTCGATCGTCCGCGCTCTGGCAAAGTGATACAGCGGCTTCTGCACAGCCATTTGGACCTGCACGGGCCGTGGGTACCGCTTGCGCCGTCCGAACAGCAGGCCGAGCTCGCCCGGAAGCGACCCGCCTCCTCCGTGGAACTGCAGCGTGATCTGGCCCGCCGCCACGCCGAGCAGCTCGGCCGCGTCCGGGTCGAAGATCTCCTCGACCTCCTGGAGCTCGGCGAAATGGTTGCTCGGCCCGATCGTCCCGAACCTGATTCGAGAGAGCTGAACGACCGACCACGGCAGCTCGCGCCGGACCCGCTCGAGGCCGCCGTAGCGCTCGACGTCGAGGCGACCCCGTTCCTCGACCCGCTCGAGCTCGGCAGGATCGACTCCGAACCGGTCGACGGCGTAGTCGCCGCCTCCGGCTGCGCAGCGAACGACCTCGTCGGGAGTCAGGTCTCGCCGGTAGGTCGGCGGATACGGGTACCTCTCTCGGACCCTGCGGTAGAAGTCCGTCACCGCGGCGGCGTTCGGTCGTGGGAGGTCGGTCCCGACCAGCGTCATCCCGCAGTTGACCGACGCGCTCGTCAGCGTCGGGCGGATCACGCTTGTGGTGGCGACGGCGATGCTGGACGGCATCTCCTTGTCGCCCTTGAGGTGGAAGTCGGGCAGCGCCACGGCAGGAGCGGCGAGGTCCATGCCGACGAGGCCGGCTCGAAGCTGTGCCAGTGCCGCATGGTCGGCGGGGGAAGCCGTGCTGTCGAGGACGCGGAGACCCGATGCGTCGTGACGGAGATCGGTCTCGGCGGCCGTTTCTACGCGCACTCTGCAACCTCCGCGTCCGTGAGCAGCTCGGAAAGACACGCTCCGGGGCTCTTCCCCAGCGCGAGCGAGAACGAGGTCTGCCCCGTGACGAACGCGGACGCCACCTCGGTTACGGGCGGATGGGCAGGACCGACCCCGGTTCCCGCGGCGAGGGTCGCGGCGAACGCCCAATAGCGACGCAGCTCGGCGGCCATGTACGTGCTCGTGGCGAGGGCGCGCTCGGCCTTCGTCGAGCTGCAGCGGTGGAGCGTGGGGCGATCGCCAGAGCCTCGCTCGAGAACGACGACGGCATCGGGGTCGAGAGCCTCGACCCGGCCGGCCATTGCCGCCTCACGACGGCCGTGCGGCATGCGCCGTCCGCTTCCGCCTTCGACTCTCACGGGCTCGACCAGGCCCCAGAGGGTCGTTCCGTCGCCCACTGCGAGGTTGTCGCCGGTGGCACACGAGCCGAGCTCGAGTTCGTGACGGAGCAGGGTCGAGCGGCCGATCCCGCTCGGGGCAGTCACGAGAGGCGTCGACCCTCCGTTCGTCCAAGCCGAAGCGTGCATCGGAGCCCTGCCGCGCACCCCCGCCCACCAGAGCGCCGGGTACTGCATGAGAACCGCCCGGGCGAGCAGATGGAAGCGCGACCGCAGCACTAATGCCGCTGCCCGGTCCCTGGTGGGCGGTCGCCAACGGTAGGTGAGCTCCACGCTGTCGGGACCGCACCTGAGGCGCAGATCGAAACCGGACGTACACGCGTTCTCGACCACGACCTCACCGTCTCGCTGCCAGGCGCCGCGGCCGACGGGGTTCCACCCTCGAGTCTCGAAGGCGCTGCGCGCCGACTCGACGGACACGTTCACGGAGACAGCCGAAAGGTCGAAGTCCCGAAGCTCTCGTGCCGAGCCCTCGTCGATCAGCTCGGCGACCCAGTCGAGCGAGCAGTCGAACCCGAGACACTCGCCCGCGGTCCGGAGCGCGCGCATCATTCGCTCCCACTCGTCGTCTGGCGCCGTCGTCGTTCCGAGCCGAACCGAACGGCGAGCTCATAGGCCTCGGCCAGATCGCGCGCGA
>Ga0105245_10004875_pt1 | contig 11810 bp, 8 predicted proteins | sample KBSM54metaG_FD_81523 | JGI IMG/M metagenome (GOLD analysis project Ga0105245, IMG submission 81523) | Miscanthus rhizosphere microbial communities from Kellogg Biological Station, Michigan, USA - KBS M5-4 metaG | ecosystem: Host-associated > Plants > Roots > Rhizosphere > Soil | place: Michigan...
TCGCACGCACTCGCGACACGCCGAGTGCTCGAACTCGGTCTCACAAAACTGTTCGAGCCCGGCGCCTCGACTTTCATCGGAGCAGCGGGCTCGAAACAGTGTTTCTCAGTTAGCTAGCGAGTCAGTTGCTCTCGGTGTCCTCACTCGGCGCCGGGGGCGGAGTGCTGTTGGCCTTGAGCGCGCCGAGCTTGTCTTTGAAGACATCGCCCAACGTCGCGCCTTTGCCACTCGACTCACGCTTGAGCACTTGCACGTGCTCCGCTTCGACGCTCTCGCCAGGCTTGCGCATGGTGAGGGTCAAACGACGGTCCACCGAGTCGATGTTCTGAACTTCCGCTTTGACGCGGCTGCCCGGTTGAACATCGGCGTTTTGCGGGATCTCGTTGGCCGGGATCATGCCTTCGATGCCGTCGACGATGCGGATGAACGCGCCGTATTCCGGAACACTGAGCACGAGGGCGTCTTCGACGACCGTACCGGGCTTGTACTTCTGGAACAGATCCGGCCACGGATCGTCCCAGAGCTGCTTCACGCCGAGGCTGACCTTCTTCTCGTCATGGTTGATCGAGAGGATGATGGCTTCGACGTCGTCGCCCTTGTTGTACAGATCCGCCGGGTTGTTGACCTTGACGGTCCACGAAAGGTCGGTCTTGTGAACCATGCCGTCCACGCCGTCCTCGATGCCGACGAACACGCCGTAATCGGTGAGCGAGCGAACCTTGCCGCCGATCTTGTCGCCCGGCTTGTACTTGTCCGTGAACAAGGTCCAGGGATCGGGCTCGAGTTGCTTGAGACCAAGGCTGATGCGCTTGGCGCGCGAATCGACTTCGAGCACCTGGCACTCGACCTCGGCGCCCATCTCCAGGAGCTTCGACGGGTGCTTGACCTTCTTGGTCCAGCTCATCTCGCTCACGTGGATCAGGCCTTCGACGCCCGGCTCGAGTTCCACGAACGCGCCGTAGTCGGTCAAGCTCATGACCTTGCCGCGGACGCGCTTGCCGAGCGGATACGCCTCTTCGACGTGGTTCCACGGGTCTTCTTGGGTCTGCTTCATGCCCAAGCTGACGCGCTCGGTCTCGGCGTTGTACTTGAGCACCTTGACGGTGACCTCGTCGCCGACCTTGAACACTTCGCTCGGGTGATTGACGCGGCCCCACGACATGTCCGTGATGTGCAGCAAGCCATCGATACCGCCGAGGTCGACGAACGCGCCGTACTCGGTGAGGTTCTTGATGGTGCCGGTCACCGTCATGCCCTCTTCGAGGGTCTGCAGCGTCTTCTGCTTCATCTCGTCGCGTTCGCGCTCGAGGAGCACGCGGCGGGAGAGCACGATGTTGCCGCGCTTCTTGTTGAACTTGATGACCTTGAACTCGTAGGTCTGGCCGATGAGCTTCTCGAGGTTGCGGATGGGCCGGAGATCGACCTGCGAACCGGGGAGGAACGCTTTCACGCCGCCGCGGATGGTGACCGAAAGGCCGCCCTTCACGCGTTGGCTGATGGTGCCCTCGATGATCTCGTCGCGCTCGCACGCGGCGGAGATCTCGTCCCACACCTTCATCTTGTCGGCCTTCTCCTTGGAGAGGGAGATCAGGCCGTCGTCGCTTTCGCGACTCTCGATGTACACGTCGACGCGGTCGCCAGCTTTGACGGAGAAGGAGCCGCCGGCATCGACGAACTCGCTCTTGCTGATAACGCCTTCGCTCTTGCCGCCGATATCCACGATCACGGAGTCGTGGTGCACTTGCACGACGATGCCGCTAACGATCTGCCCCTCACCTCCTATCTCCACTCCTGCGTTGGATTCGGTCGCTTCGAAAAGCGCGGCGAAGCCGGAGAGGGAAGTTGTGTCAGGGGTTGTCGTTTGAAGATCAGTCATGGATAGAATCAATGCCTCCTAAATCGGAACGCTCTCGAGCGGGGTTTCTGGCCTGAGTACGGGGGTACACGGGCCCAAGCCTCGCGTCGGACGCGCTCTGGTAGCGCACGGGGTCGGTCGCGTCAAACGCGAAAACCGTCCGAACAACCAGAGCGTGCCGTCGCGCACGCTAGTGCTGGTCCGGAAACCGTCCCCCAGTCTAAGGCTTGGTCGGCCGCGCCGCAAACTGCGCTTCGAGTAGCTGGGCGAGCCACGCCACCCCAGCGTCAATCTCGCCTCGCTCCCAATGCAGCTTCACGCCGACCTCGTCCGGGCGCTGAGTGCCGATCTCACCGGCGGATAGGGGGCGCGCGACCTCGGCGCTGGCCGGCGCTGCCGCGCCCAACGCGGCAAACGCCGACAAAACAGCGTCTTTCTCGGCGCTCGCCCCGGGTTTGAGGCGCACGGCTAGGTCGGCCTCGAGCCCTTTGTCGAGCTGAAGCGAACCCGCGATGCGTTGGAACTGCTGCAAGCTGGCCGGGGCGTGCTGACCCAATTCGAGGGCGAACCCCCCTGCCCCCTCCGGCGGGAGTCCCAGCCGAAGGTAGACATCACTGCCGGCGAGGGCGCTCTGAAGCCGCACTCTGTCGGAAGCCACCACGACTGCGCCATCACTGGCCTGACCGATTGCGGCTCCGCTGCCGACTTGGATCACCCCCGCCTGCACGGTCGCCGGGGTTTGCTCCTCTTCTAGTGTGACGGCAAGGCCGTCAATCAGGCCGGTACGCGGGAATTTACCCCCGAGCACGACGACCCAGCCGCCGTCGGACACCCCGAAGACAATCTCGCGCAAGTCGCGCCCGAGCTCGACTCCGGTGTGGGCCCGAAAACGGTCGTGCCGCGCCTTCAGGTTGGGGGCGCCGATCACCCCCAAGTCGAACAACGGCAGGAGGTGCTTTCGAACCGGCTCCGAGATGGTCAGCGTCTCGATGTCGATACGCGCCGCGAATGTCGTCTCGGCGGGCAGGTGCTTGGCCGCGACCCGACCGTAGGCCACGAACTTGAAGTAGATGACCACCCCGCCGATGAACGCGCCGACGATGGTCAGCGCGAAGACCGCGAACACCGTGGTGTATTTCAAGCCGGTCCTCGCGGCGTGGGTCTCGTCTGCGCTCATCACGCGGCGGAAGCTACTGCCGAGTGCGACGTTCCGCAATCGGCGGTCGTCACCAGCGACACGCAGCGCCGTGGCAATTCACCAATTCGCCGAGTTCATCGCGGCCCAGAGCGAGACGCATCGTGACGTACTCGGCGGCGCTCGAGAGGCGCACGCGCTTGGCGAACTTGGCTGACCTTCCCGGCGTTTCCGCGAGCGCGCTGCGCAGCGATTCGAGCGCCTGAACCACGGCCAGAGCGGCATCCGCGTCGCCGAAGCGAAGCGAAATCTCGGCTTCCACGCCGGCGCTGGTGAGATCGGCGTCGAATTCGCAACGGTCAGCGCGTTCAGCCAAGTGTAAGAGCGGCTCGACACCGACGAACAATTGAGGCGGCAACGCGCGGGAGCGCATGATCCCGGAAATCACGCCTTTCTCCGCTGGCTCGAGGGGCGGGACCCCCAGCTGTGCCTCGAGCGTGCGCTCTTCGCTATCGAGCTCCGCCTCGGACACCGTCACGATCAAATCGCTGCCGCGCGTGTAGATGCGCGCCGGCGCCGAGCGCGAGGCGGGCGATGCGCGATCGTAACGACGCAGCGTCCCCCCGAGATCGAGCGATGGCTGAAACGGCGGCGTGCTCGCGACACGGTGCGGGTCGAAGTCCGCGAAGCGGCCGCTCAACACGAAGACGCTGTCAGCCGCGCCCAGTGAACGGCTCGGCCGAAGCCCGAGCCACAAGGTATCGGTGTGCGAGAGCGCGGTGAGCAGCAACGCATCGGTGGCTTTGTCGGCGCCATGTAACCCCTGCACGGCGCGCTCACCGAGTTCGGTCATCGTGCTTGCGCCCAGCGTGTCGCGCATGCGCTTCAAATCGAGGCGCAACACGATGTCCAAATCGGCGGGCAGCGCATCGAGCGGCCGTGCCAGTGTCGGCGCGCTCGGCGGCGGGCCAATGTGCCGCGAAGAGCAAGCGAGGAGCGCGAAGCCGATGAACGCGGTGCGGAGGGCACCGCGCGCGCCGCGAGTCATTCGAGCCCGCGTAGCTCGGCCTCGACTTCACGCACTCGAGCCACGATCTGCGCGACGACGAGGTCGATGCTGAGCGTCGAGCTATCGATGACTTGCGCGTCGGATGCGCGCTTCAATGGCGCGACGGGGCGCGAGCTATCCCGCTGATCGCGCTCGATGACTTCCCGACGAACATCGGCCAAATCGGCGTTCGCGCCGCGCGCCGAAAGTTCTTCGAAGCGGCGTTGCGCGCGCACATCGACGCTCGCGGTGAGAAAAAATTTTGCTTCCGCGTTGGGGAAAACCACCGTGCCGATATCGCGGCCTTCGAGCACGACGCCCCCGGCACTGCCGGCTTGACGCTGCATATCCAGCAGCGCTTCGCGAACTCTGGGAATGGTCGAAACCTTGCTCGCGCCTTGGCTCACGCTCGGCTCACGAATCGCGAGCGAGACGTCTTCACCGCGCAAGCGGATCGCAAACCCGCCTCCCGGAGCGGTACCGAGTTCTACCGCGCGCTCGTCGACCAGGCGCTCCGCGAGTTTCGCGATATTTTCGACGTCATCCCACGCCACGCCGCCCTGCTGCGCGGCGAGCGCCACCGTTCGGTACAACGCGCCGGTATCGACCAGCAAATAGCCGAGAGCCTCGGCCACCCGTTGGGTGACGGTCGATTTGCCTGCACCAGCCGGGCCGTCGATGGCCACCACCGGACGCCTCATCGCACCACCTCGATATCCGCGCCCAGCGCCCGCATCGTGCCGACGAAACGCGGAAAGCTGACCGCCAAGCAATCGGCATCCTCGATCGTCGTTTCGCCGTCGGCCGTGAGTGCCAAAATCGCCGCTGCCATGGCCAGCCGGTGGTCCCCTCCACTGTCGATACGAGCCGCCCGCAGTGGGCGCTCGGGTTGGCCCTCGATCACGAGCCCGTCTGGGCGAGCCTGCGCTTGAACACCGAACGCGGCCAACATGGCCACGAGCGATTCCACGCGATCGGGTTCATCTTCCCGGAGCTCGGCGACGTCGGCGATTTCGGTGACTCCGCGCGCACGCGCCGCGAGCGCACACACGATCGGGATTTCATCCAGCGCCCGCAGCGCGACTTCACCGCTAATGGTGGTCGCCCGCAAGCGCGAACCGGCGGCGTTGATGTCGCCCCAAGGCTCACCCAGCGAATCACCCTTGGGAGTGACAGCGAGCCGCCCGCCGAGCGCCCGGATCACCTCCAGGATCCCGCCGCGGGTGGGGTTCAGCCCCGTGCGCCGCGTGGACACGGCCGAGCCCGGGATGAGCTCCGCCGCGCCGAGCACGAACGCCGCTGCTGAAATATCACCCGGCAAATCCACCTCGAAGCCGCGAATGGCCAGGGGATCTGCCGGTGGATGCAAGCTCACCATGGGCCCTGCGGCTTGCACCGGCATCCCGAGATCACTCATCAGCCGCTCGGTGTGGTCACGGGAAACGACCGGTTCGTGAATCACGGTCGGGCCCGCGGCGAACAAACCCGAGAAAAGGAGCGCGCCCTTTTCGTGATCGTTCGGCGCGGTCATCGCGTAGTCCAGGGCTTGTAGTCTTTGGCGCGGTTCGAGCCCGGCGATGTCGAGCGGCAAGGCTTCGTCGCTCGGATCGCGAGGGTTGACGGTCGCTCGAATGCGAGCACCGCGTTCACGCAGCGGCTCCAGGATGGCGCGCATGCGCCTGCGGGAAAGCGAAGGGGTGCCAACGAGGCGCGAAGCGAACGGCTGCGCCGAGAGCACGCCGGCCAAGAGCCGAGCCGTCGTGGCCGAGTGACCGCAGTCGATCTCGGAAGAGGGCGCCTTGAGCCCATTCAGGCCGACACCGCGCACGCGTACGGTGCCCTTTTCGTCGTCCTCGATGCGAACGCCGAGGGCGCCGAGGGCGCGCAACATGCCGAGGTTATCGTTGCCGTAAGCAAAACCGTGCAATTCGCAGGGACCATTGGAGAGCGCGGCCAACAGCAACGCGCGGTGCGTGATGCTGCGATCACTCGGCACCGGTACGCTACCCTCGAGTGGCTTTTGCTGCGGACGAACGAGTAAGCGGGCGCGGCTCATGGATTCTGAGAAATGGCGCGAGAACCGAGGAAATCAGGGATTTTATCGAGCAGAACGCCCACTGCGGCCGCATCCACCCCGAGCACGAAGGCGGCTTCCTTGCCCTTCGCTTCGGCCTCCAATTTGCGCACTGGTTGCGGGATACCGATTAGAGCCATCAGCGTGGCGTACGTCCCGAGCTTTTGCGCCAGGGCCTGAACGTTGTCCGCCCCCGCCTTGGCACCCGCATCATCACCGTACACGAGTGTTCCCGCGAAGTTGATGCCTGGGTCCGCGAAGTTGCCCACGAGGGCCAACGTCTCGAGGCCGTTCAAGAACGGCAGATTGCTGCTCGCAGCCTCCGGCAAGGCTTGCGCGCGCAGATCAGCGCCCGCAACGATCGGCGCGGGAGACGACGCGAGCAACTTATCCATCCAGGGCAGCGTCTGACGGCGAACGCGGCCTTCGCTCACGCGATCGAGCGCCCGCCTGATGCCGGTGTCGTCACCGAACAACGCGGTGTGATCCGTGAGCACGCAAAAGCCCACGCCCGCCGCGGTGAACAGCGTATGCCCCGCGTATTTCTCTTTCTTGAGGGGCACGCCTTGCGGCGTGCGCTCGACGCCGTTTGCGGCCGCTTCGATCTTCGATTTGTCGAAAGAGCCGACCGCGACGCCCGCCAGATCCGCGCCCTGCATCGCATAGAAACCCACATAAAGATGCGTCAGATCGCGCGACGGTTGGTAGCCAGCAGACGCCGGCACGGGCAGCCGTTGGTTCAATAGCGCGATGATCTTCGCGCCGAACGGTGACGCGAACAGCTTCGTGGTGTCGACCGAAGCAATGCCCACGACGTTCCCGGGCAACAGGGCGAGCGGTTCGCGATCGATCTCCGGGGCGCCGAGCTCCTTGCCGGCGCCCGTCTTCACGATCAGGTCCTCGTTGCTGGAACAACCGGCGAGCGCGCTCAGTAGCGCCGCCGCCGCCGTCAGCCTGCGAACGTGCCTTTCGAGCTTCACGCGAGCACCTCGGCGAGCGCCTGTAAGAAGCGGTCGTTCTCCGCTTTGGTGCCGAGCGTGACGCGGATCCCTTGTGGGATGCTGGCAAACGGTCGCACGATCACGCCTTTTCGCAGCAGCGCGTCGTACGTCGCCCGGCCGTCCCGCTTGAGGCCGACGAGCAGGAAGTTCGCCTGACTCGGCGGGACTTCGAGGCCCATGGCGGTGAGCGCAGCGCTCACGCGCTCCCGCTCGGCGGTGTTCAGCTCACGGCTATTTTTCACGTGCTCGACGTCATCGAGTGCGGCCAAGGCGGCGGCTTGAGCCAAACTGCTCACGTTGAACGGCGCTCGCACGCGGTTCATGTAACCCACCAGGGTTGGCGGCGCGATCCCGTAACCCACGCGCAGCCCGGCGAGACCATAGATTTTGGAAAACGTGCGCAAGATGATCAGCCGCTCGCGTTCGCTGCGCAGCGTGAGCGCATCCGGGAAATCTTCTGCGGTGGCGTACTCGATGTACGCTTCGTCGATCACCACGATGACTTCCGGGGGCACCTCGCGCAAGAAACGGCTGAGCGCCGCTCGGTTCACGTAAGTGCCGGTGGGGTTGTTGGGATTACCCACGAAAATCAGCCGTGTTCGTGGCGTCACGGCGGCGGCCATGGCGTCCAAGTCGTGCACCCAATTGCGCGTCGGCACCGCGGTAAACGGCACGCCTTGCGAGAGCGCCGCGATGCGGTACACGATGAACGCCGGCTCCGCGAAGACCAGGTGATGCTCCGACGTGCAGAACGTGCGCACGGCGAGATCGAGCAGCTCGTTCGAGCCGTTGCCTTGGATCACACCGTCGAACGCAATGCGATGCTCGGACGCGATGCGCTCACGCAAGCGATAGGCCGAGGCATCGGGATAGCGATGCACTTCGTTGAAAGCGGCGCGCGCGGCGGCCATGGCTTTCGAACTCGGGCCGAGCGAGTTCTCGTTGGAAGCGAGTTTGATCGCATCCGTGATGCCGAGCTCACGCGCGAGCTCCTCGACGGGTTTACCGCCTTCGTACGGCTGTAGCTGTTCGATCGTCGGAGAAACCAAAGGAGACATGGCGCCCGGAAGCCTACACGGGAACGCGCGCGCCTGGCGCGACAAAGCGCCTGGTTTCGAGCGGCCGATTCGGCGTCAGCCGGAGACCAACGGAAACGAGCCCAGCACCTTCAAATACTTGGTGCTGCGCTTGACGGCCTCGAGTGCCGTCACCACCTGGCGCTCGGTGACGTGCCCGCCAATCTCGACGTAGAACACGTAGCTCCACGTCTCACGCGGAACGGGGCGAGAATGCAGCTTTTTGACGTTGATGCCGCGCTCGGCGAAATGCTTCAGCACGTCGAACAAGGCGCCCGCGCCGTCATCCACGCTGAACAGCAAACAAGTCACGTCGGTGCCGGAACGGCTTGCCGGACGCTGACTGGCCACACAGTAGCGGAACTTCAAATCCGGTAAATCGCCGACATTTTCGCGTAGCAACGCGAGGCCCGCGCTCTGCCCGGAAGGCTCGGGCACGATCGCCGCGGCTTGCGGATCTTCTGCGGCCAGCGCGGCCGCCACCACCGGCGAGCGCACGTCGATCACCGCCGCACGCGGCAGGTCCTTATCGAGGAAGCGCGAGCAGCTGGCGCGCGCGGCCGCTGTCGCGAACACCTTTTCGACGTCGCCGATAGCAGTGGCGCGCGTCATCAGTTGATGCGGCGAAGGCAACGTGCGCTCGGCCACGATCACCAAGTCGGTGTGTGACAGCGCAGTGACCGACGATTGCACGAGGCCGTCGACCGATGACTCGAAGGGGAAGGCTGCGTACGCCGCACGGCCGCGCACCACTTCCTCGAGCACCTCTTCTACGCTCAAGCACTCGGCGAAGTGGGCGCCGTTGCCGAAGTAGCCGATCGCCATGTGATGGCAAAACGAACCTTCGGGGCCGAGGTAGGCCACGCGCGCCGGTTGCTCGATGCCGCGCGCGGAAGCGCGAATTTGCCGAAAAATACCCTGCAAACTCTCTGCCGGCAGATCGCCGTTCGAACTCGCGACGAGCCCGGCGAGCCACTCCTTCTCGTTCACGTCCGAGGCTGGGTCGGCTTCGATTCGGCTATGAATGTCTCGCGACAGGCGCGCCCGCGCGTCGAGCCGCTGCACGATCTCGTCGTCCAGTTTGGCGATCTGCTCTCGCAGCTCTTCGACTTCGCGTTTGCGATCCATGGCAGCCTTTCGTCAGGGAGTCGATGTCGAACCAGAGGGTTTCGCGGGCTCGGCTTTGGTTTCGGTTTTCGTTTCGCTGCTCGCGGGCGTCGAACTGCTGGAGCTGCTCGAAGAACTGGAGCTACTCGAACCACCGCTCGAGGCTTTGCTCGAACCGTAGCCGTCAGCGTACCAGCCGCCGCCCTTCAAAATGAAACCAGCGCCACCAGACACCTGGCGCTTGGCTTGTTCTTGTCCGCAGTGCGGACAGGTCTTCAGTGGCGCAGCGCTGATCGACTGCTCAGCTTCCCAAGCATGGCCGCAGGCGCCGCATACGTATTCGTAAGTCATCGAACGGGAACCTCTTGGGCAGCCAAATGTGTCGCTCCGGGCCGGATGTCAACCGAGCGAACTCTTGAGTCTTTCTCGCCGGAGGCTGACTCGCAACTCGCCGGGGCAACTTTAGCGATAGGGTTTTGGCCGCCGGGCCGCCTCCCTCCACCGCGGCGAAAGAGCCCGAATGTTTCGAAAAATGCAAAAGGCTCGCAGATCGAGCTTGTGCGCATCTGTTCAGGGGCGTAGATCGACAAGCTACGGCGTGACCATACATGCCGTGACGTTTGGTGCCACCTGAGGGCGCTCTGACCCGAGCTACTGGGTGGACGGCCTGCTATAAAGCCTACTCGATCGGCTGAGGGAAAGTTTATCGATGCACATCAAGAAGTTGGAGATCACGGGCTTTAAGTCCTTCGTGGACCGCACGGTGATCCACTTCGACCACGACGTGGTCGGCATTGTCGGGCCCAACGGCTGCGGCAAGTCGAACATCGTCGATGCCATCCGCTGGGTTTTGGGCGAGCAGAGCGCCAAACACCTGCGCGGCCGCGCCATGGAAGACGTCATCTTCAACGGCTCGGAATCGCGCGGCCCGAACGGCATGGCGGAGGTGACCCTCACCTTCGACAACACGAACCCCGAATACGCCGCCTCGCTCCCCATCGAATATCGGGACTATCCCGAGATCGCCGTCACCCGCCGCCTGTATCGAGATGGGACGAGCGAGTACCTGCTCAACCGCACGCAGGTTCGCCTGCGCGACGTGACCGAGCTGTTCCTGGGTACCGGTGTAGGCACCAAGGCCTACTCGATCGTCGAGCAGGGTCGCATCGGCCAAATCGTCAGCGCGCGCCCAGAAGACCGACGCATGTTCTTGGAAGAGGCCGCGGGCGTCACCAAGTACAAGCAGCGCCGCAAGCAGGCCGAGCGCAAGATGGAGCTCACGCGGCAGAACTTGCTGCGCATCAACGACATCGTCTCCGAGATCGATCGCTCGCGCGCGTCGCTCAAGCGTCAGGTCGCGAAGGCCGAACGCTTCATCGAGTATCGCAAGGAACTCGACGACCTCGTCCTGCACGACGCTTCGCATCGCCTGCTCGAGCTGATCGTCACCGAGCGTGTCGAAGCCGACGGTTTTTCCGCGGCAAATGAGCGTTCGCAGGGTGCTCGCAGCTCGCTCCGCGATGCCGACGTCGTGCTCGATGCCTCGCGCGAAGAGGCGTTGGCCATCGAGATCCGCGCCGATGAAACGTCGCGCCGCGCGTTCGAAGCCGACAACGAAGTGAGTTCGCTGCTCGCAGACTTGGAGCGGTCACGCGATCGCCTCACCCACCTGAGTGAACGCTTGGACGCGGTGCAGACCGAGCTCGAGCTGAATGAAGTGCGCAGCAATGGCCTGCGTGATGAACAAGCCGCGTTGTCGTCGCGCGTCTCCGAACTCTCGGGTGACGAGCGCGCGCGCGAAGCGGACGCGCTCGCCGAAACCGAAGCCCTGAGCGGTTTGCAAGCCGAAGAGGCGCAAGCCTCCGAAGAAGTGCATGCTCTTCGCCGCCAAGCCGGCGAGCTCAGTGCTCGCTCTGCCGCAGCCGAAGCCCGTTTGGACGGCATCGCGCAGCGCTTGTCAGAAGGCCGCATTCGCCAAGATCGCCTGGTCGCCGAGCGGGACAAACTGACGGGCGAACTCTCCGACGTCATCGCTCGCAAGCAAGCGCTCGAACGCAGCGTCGCGGAGCTCGCCGAGGGCAAGAAGTTCACTCAAGAAGAGCGCACCGCGCTCGAGCGTGAACTCGAAGGTCTACGCAGCCGCACGCTCGAGAGCGAACGCGGTGTGGACACAGTGAAGAACGAGCTCGGCCTGAAGCGCAATCGCTTGCGCGCTTTGGACGACCTGCATCGCCGGCTCGAAGGCGTGGGCGGCGGCGCTCGTGCCCTGCTTTCCAAGGGTGATCCGCGCGTCCTCGGCATGGTCGCCGACCGCATCAATGCGCCCGAGCACCTCACGCTCGCGGTTGCCGGGCTGCTCGGGACTCGGCTGTCGTGCATCGTCGTCAGCGATCAGAACGCGGGCGTCGATCTGCTGGCGGAACTCCGCCAAGGCGAACGCGGTCGTGCCGATGTCATCGCCATGCGCCCGGCCTATGTGGCCGGCGGCGCACGCAACTCGTGGGACGCAGACGA
>Ga0105245_10004876_pt1 | contig 11810 bp, 8 predicted proteins | sample KBSM54metaG_FD_81523 | JGI IMG/M metagenome (GOLD analysis project Ga0105245, IMG submission 81523) | Miscanthus rhizosphere microbial communities from Kellogg Biological Station, Michigan, USA - KBS M5-4 metaG | ecosystem: Host-associated > Plants > Roots > Rhizosphere > Soil | place: Michigan...
CCGCGGGCGCGGGGCTCGGTTGCCCCCGGCCGCCGCGGCGGCGATATCGAGGTTCTTAAGGTAGTGACGGAAGTCCTTGCCGAGGGATTCGTGCCCCAGGGCGTATTCGACCGTGGCCTGCAGGTAGCCGAGCTTGCTGCCGCAGTCGTAGCGCTTGCCCGTGAAGCGGTAGGCATACACCGCCTCCTCCCCCATGAGGGCGGCGATACCGTCGGTCAGCTGGATCTCCCCCCCTGCCCCGCGCCCGATTCTCTCCAGGTGCTCGAAGATCGCCGGCGCCAGCACGTAACGGCCCACCACCGCAAGGTTGGAGGGCGCCTGCGCGGGCTTGGGTTTCTCAACGATGCTGCGCACGCGGCTGGTCGCCGAACCGTCGCCCTCCACCTCCACGATGCCGTATTTTTCGGTCTCGCTGCGCGGCACCACCTGCACGCCAAGCACACTCGCGCGCTTGGCCTCGTACACCTGCGCCATCTGGGCCAGGCAGGCGACTTCGCTGCGGATCAGGTCATCGGCCAGGTGCACGAAGAATGGTTCGGCGCCGACCGCCGGCTGCGCGCACAGCACCGCGTGGCCGAGACCCAGCGGTGCCGGCTGGCGGATGTAGATGCACGAGGCGTAGGACGGCAGCACACTGCGCAGTTGGTTGAGCAGGTCGCTCTTGCCCTGCTGCTCGAGCATGGTCTCGAGCTCCTGGTCGGAGTCGAAGTGGTCCTCGATGGCGCGCTTGGAGGCGCCGGTGACGAACACCAGCCGGCGCGCGCCGGCGGCCAGCGCCTCCTCGACGGCGTACTGGATCAGTGGCTTGTCAACCACCGGCAGCATCTCCTTCGGGCTCGCCTTGGTCGCAGGCAGGAAGCGCGTGCCGCGCCCGGCCACCGGAAACACTGCGGTGCGGATCACCGCCTTGGAGCTGCTCCTCATCGGGGGTCTTTCACAGTCCTTGGATTCAGGGAGAGGGTAATTTCATCGGCAGCCTGCGCCGCACGGCAGCCGCCGCGGCGCCAGGCGATGGCCTAGGAGGCGTGCACGGCATGGTCGGCGCGCTCGGCCCACTTGAAGACTGCCGGGCGCATGCTGTCCCAGGAGTGGCATTTCGGGCAACGCCAGTACCAGCCGACACTGTTGAGGCCGCAGTCCTCGCACTGGTAACGCCCGCCGGCGTCCCCGATGCGCGTCAGCAGCGCGCTGAGGGAATTGGCCTCGGCGGCCGATTCCGCACCCCAGCCCAGCTCCGCGGCGATGCCCGGCAGGCGCGCCACTTCCTGGGGCGGCACGGCGGTAGCCATAAGCCAGGCCAGCTGGCGCGGGCTGACGCGGCCGCTCTGGCGCAACCGCCGTCCGAGTTCGTTCAGCACGTCTGTATTGCCCGCGCGCTGCGCCAGCTCGAGCACGGCCGGAATGATCTCCAGCGCCAGCCCCGGTGCCATCTCCAGCGCCTGCAGGTACAGCAGCAGCGCACCGGCAAGGTCCCCGGCGCGGTCCGCGATGCGGGCGGTCAGGATGTCAGCGCGGGGCAGCGCCGCCTGATGCGTGCGGGCCTGCTTCAAGAGCGTGCCGGCACGCTCGGCCTCCCCCTGCAGCAAGGCCTGCTCGGCGAGCTCACACAAGTAGTGCGCCGCCACCTGTGCCCGCTCGAGCTGCACGCTGGCGGGCAGCTCATGGAACACCTTCAGCGCCTTGGCCCAGTCACCCTGGGCTTCGTAGATGCCCACCAGGTGATCCAGCGCCACGCGCCGGTATTCGCGCGAGGCGGCCACCTCCTCGAGCACGCGCTCCGCGCGGTCCATGAGACCGGCGCTCTGGTAATCGAGCGCCAGTGCGAACGCCGCCTTGTCGCGCGCGCCCGCGCCGCCGTGATCGCGCAGGCGTGAGTGGATGGCGATCGCGCGATCGACCTCGCCGCGACGGCGGAAGAGACTGCCCAGGGCGAACTGGATCTCCGCCGCGTCACCGTCGGCCTGGGCCATGCGCGCGAGGATCTCGGCCGCGTGATCAAAACGGTCGTTGATGAGGTGATCGAGGCCCACGTAGTAGTCGCGCGGCAGGCGCACGGTGCGCGCCGCGCCGTTGCGGCGGCCGAGGAAATATGCGGCGAGGCCGACGAGAATGAAGGCCAGCGCCAGGAACATCGGAGGCAGTTCGAACACGCGCCAGCGACGATATCAGGTTATTAAAGGGAGGGATAACCGCGCGACGCCCGCCGCCGGGCGCCGCGCGCTATGCGGTGCTTGCGCTCAGTCGCGGATCGGGTGGTCCGCCCCGTCATTGACCCGCTCGCGCAGGTCCTTGCCGGGCTTGAAGTGCGGCACGTGCTTGCCCGAGAGCGCCACCGCCTCGCCGGTCTTGGGATTGCGTCCCTGCCGCGGCGGGCGAAAGTGCAGTGAGAAGCTGCCGAAGCCCCGGATCTCGATGCGCTCGCCCTGCGAGAGGGCATCGCTCATGATCTCCAGAATCTGCTTCAGCGCGAGCTCAACGTCCTTCGCCGGCAGATGCTTCTGCTTGGCGGTGATGATCTCGATGAGTTCCGACTTCGTCATGAGCTCAGCGGCTTTCCCCCGAACCGATCTGCTCCTTGAGCAGATCCCCGAGGCTGGTGCCGGAGGAGCTTCCGGACTCGGAGCGGTAGCTGGACACCGCCTCGGCTTCCTCATGGGCTTCCTTGGCCTTGATCGACAGCGAGATGGTGCGCGACTTGCGGTCGACGCCGGTGAACTTCGCCTCAACCTCTTCGCCGACCTTGAGCACCGCACGCGCATCTTCCACGCGGTCGCGGCCCAGTTCCGAGGCCCGCAGCTGTCCCTCGATGCCATTGCCGAGATCGATGACCGCACCGCGCGCGTCGACGTCCTTCACCACGCCGCGCACGATCGTGCCCTTGGGGTTGTCGGCGATGTAGGCCGAGAACGGATCCTTGGCGAGCTGCTTGATGCCAAGCGAGATGCGCTCGCGCTCCGGATCGATCGACAGCACCATCGCCTCCAGCTGCTGTCCCTTCTGGTAGTTGCGCACGGCCTCTTCGCCGGGCGCATCCCAGGAGATGTCCGAGAGGTGCACCAGCCCGTCGATGTTGCCGGGCAGGCCGATGAAGATGCCGAAGTCGGTGATGGATTTGATCTGGCCGCCGACCTTGTCGCCGCGGTTGTAGTTCTCGGCGAATTCCTTCCACGGATTTGCCTGGCACTGTTTCAGGCCCAGGGAAATGCGGCGGCGCTCCTCGTCGACGTCGAGCACCATGACCTCCACTTCCTGGCCGGTGTGCACGACCTTGGCGGGATTGACGTTCTTGTTGGTCCAGTCCATCTCCGAGACGTGCACCAGGCCCTCGACGCCGTCCTCGATCTCCACGAACGCGCCGTAGTCGGCGATGTTGGTGACCTTGCCGAACACGCGGGTGTTGGGCGGGTAACGGCGCGCAATGTTCTGCCAGGGATCCGCTCCCAGCTGCTTGAGGCCCAGGCTGACGCGTGAGCGCTCGCGGTCGAACTTCAGGATCCGCACCTCGACCTCGTCGCCCACCTTGACGACTTCGGAGGGATGCTTGACGCGCTTCCACGCCATGTCGGTGATGTGCAGCAGGCCATCGATGCCACCGAGGTCCACGAACGCACCGTAATCGGTGAGGTTCTTGACGGTGCCCTTCACGACCGCGCCTTCCTGCAGGTTGTCCATGAGCGCGGAGCGCTCGGCGGAGAACTCCTGCTCCACCACCGCGCGGCGCGACACGACGACGTTATTGCGCTTCTGGTCGAGCTTGATGACCTTGAACTCGAGCGGCTTGCCTTCGAGGTACGAGGTATCGCGCACCGGGCGCACGTCGACCAGCGAGCCGGGGAGGAAGGCGCGCACGTTGTCGAGCTCGACCGTGAAACCGCCCTTGACGCGACCCGTGATGACACCGGTCACGATCTCGGACTTATTGAATGCCTCTTCGAGTCGCGTCCAGGTGCGCGCCCGCTTGGCCTTCTCGCGCGACAGGCGCGTCTCGCCGGTGCCATCCTCCACCGAGTCCAGCGCGACTTCGACCTGGTCGCCGGCCTTGACCTCGACCTCGCCGCGTTCGTTCTTGAACTGCTCAAGCGGAATGACGGCCTCGGACTTGAGGCCTACGTTGACGATGACGACGTCATCGGTGACATCGATGATGAGCCCGGTGAGGATCATCCCCGGACGGATGCGCTGGTTAGCGAGACTTTGCTCGAAGAGCTCGGCGAAACTTTCTGTCATACCTTCACTTCGCACGCCCCAGGGCGTGCCTGTACTGAACCCTCATCCTTCAGGTCCAGGAAAAAGTAACGGGCACCCGCGTCCTGCGTGCGCCAACCTCAACCTTCCGTGCGTATCGCGACGAGCGGCTACTTGGGCCACAAGCCTCGAGCGGCTCCCAACTCCAGCACCCTGCCCACCACCTCCCCTACCGGCATTGCGGTAGAGTCGATCACGCAGGCATCGGGCGCGGGCTTCAAGGGTGCAACCAGACGGGTCTGATCCCTCGCGTCCCGCTCGGCTATCTCGCGCGAAAGGGCGGGAAGGCTAACATCGGATCCCTTGTCTTTCAACTGCTTATGCCGGCGGAGGGCCCGTTCCTCGGGGGTAGCCGTCAGGAAGATCTTGAGGTGCGCCCCGGGGAAGACCACGGTGCCCATATCGCGTCCATCGGCCACCAGACCGGGGGGTACCGCGAAGGCGCGCTGGCGGCCCAGGAGCGCGCTACGCACCTCCGGCCACGCAGCCACCCGGGAGGCCCCGGCGCCCGCGGCTTCGGAACGGATCTCGGCCGTGACGTCCCGGCCGGCGAGGCTCACCCGCTCGGCGCCGTCCGGGGCGCTGCCGAAGTGCACCTGCATGGTGGCGGCCAGGCGGGCGTGGGCGGGGCGGTCCTCGGGCGGGGTCCCGGCCAGGCGGCCGGCGAGCGCCACGAGGCGATACAGCGCGCCGCTGTCGAGCAGGTGCCAGCCGATTCTGTGGGCCACCAGGCGGCTGATGGTGCCCTTGCCCGAGCCACTCGGGCCATCGATGGTGACCACCTTGCACTCGCTCGGGGCGCTCATCGGCCGCAGCGTCCTTCAGATAAGTTCAATCTGCAAGCCAGCCGCACGCGCGAGTTCCACGAAGCCGGGGAAGGAGGTCGCGACATTGGCGACATCCAGGATCTCGAGGGGCGTGCGCGCGCGCAGCGCCGCGATCGCAAACGCCATGGCGATGCGGTGATCGCCGCGGCTGTCGAGGACGCCGCCGCCCAGGGCGTCGGCGCCGCGCAGCCACAGACCATCGGGGAGCAGTTGGTTCTCGACGCCGAGCACGGTGAGTCCTGCGGCCATGGCCGCGAGCCGGTCGCTTTCCTTGACCCGCAGTTCCGCGGCGCCGCGCACCACGCTCTCCCCGCGCGCGCAGGCGGCGGCGATGAAGAAGATCGGGAATTCATCGATCGCCAGCGGCACGAGCGCCGGCGGCACGGTGATGCCGTGCAGGGCGCTGCGGCGCACCTCAAGGTCGGCGACGGGCTCGGCGTCGTCTCCGGCAGGCGGCGGGCGCTGGCGGATGCGGATATCGGCCCCCATTTGCTGCAGGATCTGCAGCAGCCCGGTGCGGGTCGGGTTGATGCCCACGTTGGTGAGTACCAGCGGCCGCTCGGCGGCCAGGCAGCCGGCCACCAGGAAGAAGGCCGCGGAGGAGAAGTCGCCGGGCACCTCGATGTGCGTGCCGCGCAGCGCCTGGCCACCCTCGAGCGCAAGCGCTGCGCCCTCCTTGACTACCTGCACGCCGAAGGCACGCAGCATGCGCTCGGTGTGATCGCGCGAGGGCGCCGGCTCGGTGAGACAGGTGCGCCCCTGGGCGCTCAGCGCCGCGAGCAGCAGCGCCGACTTCACCTGGGCGCTCGCCACCGGCAGCGGGTACTGGATGGCACGCAGCGCGCGCGCCGCCTCGATCTCAACCGGTGGCCGCCCCTCGCGGGTGCGGATCAGGGCGCCCATCGAGCGCAGCGGCGCCGCCACCCGCTCCATCGGACGGCGCATCAGCGAAGCATCGCCGATGAGCGTCGAGCCAAAGGGCTGCGCGGCGAGCAGCCCCATCATCAGGCGCATCGCCGTGCCGGCGTTGCCCATGTCGAGCGCGCCGGCGGCAGGCGTGAGACCGCGCGCGCCCACGCCCTGCACGCGCACCTCGGTAGCACCGGGCCAGCCGATGCGCACCCCGAGCGCGGCGAGCGCCCCCGCGGTAGCCAGACAATCGGCACCGTTCAGAAAACCGCTGATGCGCGTTTCGCCCTCGGCGATGGCCCCCAGCATGAGCGCCCGGTGCGAGATCGACTTGTCCCCGGGGACCGCCAGAGTCCCGGCGATGGCACCGCCCGCAGCCAGCCGATAGCGCGCAGCGGCCGCTGAGCTCACTGCACCGCCCGCGGATAGGAGCCGAGGATGCGGAACAAGGAGGCCCGCAACTTCAGTGCGGCGAGTGCCTTGGCGACGTGCCGGTCCTCGGCATGCCCTTCCAGATCCATGAAGAACACGTAGTCCCACTTGCGCCGGCGCGAGGGCCGCGACTCGATGCGCGTCAGGCTCACACGGTGTTTCGCGAGCGGCTCCAGCAGCCGGTACAGCGCGCCCGGCGCATCGGTGTGGCCCACCGAGACCAGCAGCGTGGTGCGGTCCTCGCCGCTGGGCGAGAAGAGCTTGCGCCCGAGCACCAGGAAACGCGTGGTGTTGTCGGCGCGGTCCTCGATCTGCATGGCGAGAATCTTCAGTCCGTAGACCTCCGCGGCCGTATCCCCCGCGATCGCGGCGCTGCCGTCTTCGTCGCGGGCGCGCCGCGCGCCCTCGGCGTTGCTCGACACCGGCACCTGCTCGATCCCGGGCAGGTGCTCATCGAGCCATTCGCGACACTGCGCCAGCGACTGAGGGTGCGAACACACGCGCGCGATGCGCGCCAGCGAACCCATGGTGCCCATCAGGTGCTGGCGGATGCGCAGTTCCACCTCGCCGCAGATCTTCAGCGGCGAGGTGAGGAATCGATCAAGCGTGTGATTGACGGTGCCCTCGGTGGAGTTCTCGATCGGCACGACGCCGAAGTCGGCATTGCCCGCCTCGACCTCGTGGAACACCTCATCGATCGAGAGCAGCGGCAATGCCCGCACCGAGTGACCGAAATGATTCAGCACCGCGGTCTGCGTGAAGGTGCCTTCGGGACCCAAGAATGCCACCTTGAGCGGCTCCTGCTGCGCCAGACACGCCGACATGATTTCGCGAAACAGGCGCAGCACTTCCTCGTCGCGCAGCGGGCCGGCGTTGCGGGCGCGCGCGAGGCGCAGCACCTGCGCCTCGCGCTCGGGCCGGTAGAAATCCACGGCACGACCGCCCGCGGCCTTGGAGATGCCGACCTGCTGGGCCAGGCGCGCGCGCTCGCTGATGAAGCGGTGGATCTCCTCATCGACCGCATCGATGCGCGCACGCACCGCCTCAAGATCCGCCCGCAGCGGCTTGGCGCCCGCGGTCCCCGCGGCCCCCCTGCGCGCCGGCTTCTTTCTGGCAGCCATAGAGTGCGGAGCTTCCTTCAGAGCAGGCGCGCGGACAGCACGCCCTCGATGGCTCGCAGTTTCCCGAGCACGTCCGCGTTCACCGCCCCGTCGGTGTCGATGAGCGTGTAGGCATACTCACCGCGCGACTTGTTGAGGAGATCCGCGATGTTGAGCCTGGCAGCCGCCAGGCAGGTGGAGATCTGTCCGACCATGTTCGGCACGTTGCTGTTGGCGATCGCCAGCCGCGTGGTGTTGGGCACGCGCGACAGCACCGCCTCGGGGTAGTTGACGCTGTTCTTTATATTGCCGTTCTCGAGGAAATCGCGCACCTGCTCGGCCACCATGATGGCGCAGTTCTCCTCCGCCTCACCGGTGGAGGCCCCCAGGTGCGGCAACGTCACCACCTGCGGGTGATCCTTGAGCATGACGCTGGGGAAGTCGCACACGTAGGCGTGCAGGCGCCCGGCGTTCAGCGCGGCGATCACCGCGGCGTCATCGACGATGCCGCCGCGCGCGAAGTTCAGCAGCGTCCCGTCCGGCTTCATCAGGGCCAGACGGGTGGCATTCACCAGTCCGCGGGTATGGCCGTTGAGGGGGACGTGCACGCTGATCGCGTCGGCGCGCGCGAACAGGTCCTCCAGCGACAGCGCCTGCTCCACGCTCGAGGACAGCTGCCAGGCGCGCTGCACGGTGATCTGCGGGTCGTAGCCGAGCACCTTCATGCCGAGTGCCAGCGCGGAATTGGCGACCTCGACCCCGATGGCGCCGAGCCCGACGACTCCGAGCGTGCGTCCGGGCAGCTCAAAGCCCACGAACTGCTTCTTGCCGGCCTCCACCGCGGCATCAATCGCGGCGTCATCCCCGCTGAGGCCGCGCACGAACAGCCACGCCGGAGCGAGGTTGCGGGCGGCCAGGAACAGCCCCGCCAGCACCAGCTCCTTGACCGCGTTGGCATTGGCGCCGGGGGCGTTGAAGACCGGGATGCCCCGGCGGCTCATCTCGGCGACCGGGATGTTGTTGACGCCGGCGCCGGCGCGCCCGATGGCGCGCACCTCCGGGGCCACCTTAAGCCCGTGCATGTCCGCGGAGCGCACCAGGATCGCATCCGGGGCGGCGAGGTCGGCGCCGATCTGGTAGCGCTCGCGCGGCAGCCGCGCGAGCCCCTTGGGGCTGATGTGGTTCAGGGTGAGGATGCGGTAGGTCATGTGCCTCAGCCGTGCCGCCGCTCGAATTCCTTCATGCACGCGACCAGGGCGGCCACGCCCTCGGGCGGCATGGCGTTGTACAGGCTCGCGCGCATCCCGCCGACCGAGCGATGGCCCTCGAGGTTGACCAGACCCGCCGCGCGCGCCGTGCTCAGGAACAGCGCGTCGAGCGCAGGATCAGCGAGCGTGAAGGGCACGTTCATCCAGGAGCGGCAGCCCTTGTCCACCGGATTGCGGTAGAACCCGGAGCCGTCGATCGCCTCGTAGAGCGCGCGCGCCTTGGCTTCGTTGCGGGCCGCGATCACGGACAGCCCACCTTGCTCCTGCAGCCACTTGAACACCAGTCCCGCAAGGTACAAGGCGAAGGTGGGTGGCGTATTGAGCATCGAGTCCTCGGCCGCCATGGCGTGGTAGTCCCATACCGACGGCGTGCCCGGGCGCGCGCGCCCCAGCAGCTCCTCGCGCACGATGACCACCACCAGCCCGGCGGGACCGATATTCTTCTGGGCACCGCCGTAGATGAGCCCGAACCTCTCCACCGGCACGGGCCTGGAGAGAATGCTCGAGGACATGTCGGCGATGAGCGGTACCGCGCCGCTGTCGGGCACGTAGGGAAACTCCACCCCGCCGATGGTCTCGTTCGCGGTGTAATGAAGGTAGGCGGCCGCCGGGTCAAGGCGCAGCGAAGCGGCGGCGGGCACCGTGGTGTAGTTCGTCGCCGACTCATCCGCGGCCACGTTCACGTGCGCCAGGAAGCGGCGCGCCTCGGCGATGGCCTTCTTCGACCAGGCCCCGGTATTGAGGTAGTCAGCGCGCGCCTCGGCACCGGCCAGGTTCAAGGGTATGGCGGCGAACTGCCCGGTCGCCCCGCCCTGCAGGAACAGCACCTTGTAGTTCGGCGGCACCGAGAGCAACTCGCGCAGCCGCGATTCGGCCGCGCGCGCCGCGGCGACAAAGGTGCCGCTGCGATGGCTCACCTCCATGACCGACATGCCGCAGCCCTGCCAGTCGGTCAGCTCATCACGGGCCTGTTCGAGAACCTGCAGGGGCAGCGTGGCCGGCCCCGCCGCGAAATTGAAAACGCGCACGAACACCCTCTTCCGGGTCGTCTGAACACCATCGGGGAACGCTCAGGATCTTAGCAACGCGCTCGCGCGCGGCGTTAGATCTTTTGCGTCTATGACTCCGCGGCAGGCTCGCCCGGCTCATCCGCCGCCGGCGCCGGCATCTCCCCGGTTGCGCCCGTGTCTTCGGCGCCCTCCAGGGTCTCGATCTGCTCGATGCCGACCAGGCGCTCGCCCTCGTCCAGGCGGATCAGGCGCACGCCCTGGGTATTGCGGCCCTGCACGGAGATCTCATCCACCGTGGTGCGCACCAGGGTGCCCGTGGAACTGATGAGCATGATCTCCTGGCCCGCCTTCACCTGCAGTGCCGCCACGGTGAAACCGTTGCGGTCCGAAGTCTGCAGCGCGATCACGCCCTGGCCGCCGCGGCCGTGGGAGGGGAAATCCTCAAGCGGCGTGAGTTTGCCGTAGCCGGTGGCCGATGCGGTGAGCACGTGGCCCTCGCCGACGACGAAGAGCGCGATCAGGTCATGGCCGGGCCCCAGGCGGATGCCGCGCACGCCGGTCGCCTCGCGGCCCATGTGGCGCACCTCGTTCTCGTGGAAGCGGATGGCCTTGCCGCCGCTGGACACCAGGATCACCTCGCGCTCGCCGTCGGTGATGGCGACGCCGACCAGCTGGTCGTTATCGGCCAGGTCTACCGCGATGATGCCGCTGGTGCGCGGCCGCGAGAAGGCCGCCAGCGGGGTCTTCTTCACCGTGCCCGCGCGGGTGGCCATGAAGACGAAGTGCTGCTCGTCGTACTGCTTCACCGGCAGCAGGGCGTTGATCTTCTCGCCCTCCTCCAGCGGCAGCAGGTTTACCATCGGCTTGCCGCGCGCGCCGCGCCCCGCCTGTGGCAGCTCGTACACCTTCAGCCAGTAGACCTTGCCGCGGTTGGAGAAGCACAGCACCGTGTCGTGCGTGTGGGCGACAAAGAGCTTCTCGACGAAGTCCTCATCCTTCACCGCGGTCGCGGTCTTGCCGCGGCCGCCGCGGCGCTGCGTCTGGTACTCCGTCAGCGGCTGGCTCTTGGCGTAGCCGGTGTGGCTGAGCGTGACCACGACATCCTGCGGCTCAATCAGGTCCTCGGTGGTGAGGTCCAGGTGATCGCGGTTGATTTCCGTGCGCCGCGCATCCCCGTAGGCCGCGCGCACCTCGAGCAGCTCGGCGCGCACCACCTGCGTCAGTCGCTCCGGGCGCGCCAGGATGTCGGTGAGATTGCGGATGCTCTCGAGCAGCTCGCGGTACTCGGCGATGATCTTGTCCTGCTCCAGCCCGGTGAGGCGGTGCAGGCGCATGTCGAGGATCGCCTGCGCCTGTACCTCCGAGAGGTGGTAGCCGTCGGCCTTGAGCCCGAATTCGGCCGCGAGCGTCTGCGGGCGCGTGGAGATAGCACCGGCGCGCTCCAGCAGCTCGGTCACGGCCCCCGGGCGCCACGAGCGTGCCACCAGGGCAGTGCGTGCCTCGGGCGGGGACGGCGCGGCCTTGATGAGCGCGATCACCTCGTCGATGTTGGTGAGGGCGACTGCGAGGCCCTCGAGAATGTGGGCGCGGTCGCGCGCCTTGGCGAGATCGAAAATGGTGCGGCGCGTGACAATCTCGCGCCGATGCCGGATGAAGGCCTACAGCATCTCCTTGAGCGACATCAGCTTCGGCTGACCGTCCTGCAGCGCCACCATGTTGATGCCGAACACCGTCTCCATCGGTGTCTGCGCGTACAGGTTGTTGAGGACGACTTCGGTGATCTCGCCGCGCTTGAGCTCGATCACGATGCGCATGCCGTCCTTGTCGGACTCATCCCGCAGGCCATCGCTGGCGATGCCATCCAGCAGCTTCTCGCGCACCAGCTGCGCGATGCGCTCAATGAGGCGCGCCTTGTTGACCTGGTAGGGCAGCTCGGTGACGATGATATGGTAGGCACCGCGCGAAGCCTCCTCCATGTGTGCCTTGGCGCGCAGGACAATATGCCCTTTGCCCGTACTA
>Ga0105245_10004879_pt1 | contig 11802 bp, 17 predicted proteins | sample KBSM54metaG_FD_81523 | JGI IMG/M metagenome (GOLD analysis project Ga0105245, IMG submission 81523) | Miscanthus rhizosphere microbial communities from Kellogg Biological Station, Michigan, USA - KBS M5-4 metaG | ecosystem: Host-associated > Plants > Roots > Rhizosphere > Soil | place...
GGATGTTACATCGGCGGCAACGTCGGCGGGATATTTGGCCGCCGCTCGGCGGATTTCGCTTTTGGGTCACTCGATTCAGACAACAATTCTGGCTTTGCTGGTGGCGGTCAAATTGGCTGCGATTATCAATTCGCCGGCGGATGGGTGCTCGGCATCCGCGATATGTTTGATGGGTCAAGCCTGAGCAGGCAGCGAACTTTCTCCTTTCCAGGTGCAGCAGGCACGGTTGACTTCAAGAATAGTTGGTTCGACACCCTGACCGGCCGCATCGGCTATTCGTTCACTCCCGCCTGGCTGTGGTACTTCCAGGGTGGCGCCGCCTGGGCCAAGAACAGTGCCGACCTCACCATTGCTGGTTTTGACGTTGGCAGTGCCGACAGGACCCGAACAGGCTGGACGGTTGGTGGTGGCGTTGAATGGATGTTCGCGCCGCATTGGTCGGCATTTCTGGAAGGCAACTACATGGACCTCGGCTCGACCAATCGCAATATAGTCACCCCGAACGTCGTTGCCTGTGCCGCTGGTTGTGCCTTCAGTACCAAAGCGACCGCGACCACTGTCCTGGTCGGCGTGAACTACAGATTCAATTGGGGCAAGGCACCTTATTAAGCTCCTCAATCAGATCTTGCAGGCGTATTCAAACGAGGGGACAGCATGAAAAAATTCATGATTGCAGTTTGTTCGATTGTTCTTGCCATTGGGGTCACTGGATGCGTCGGCAAAGCTCCGGTCGGAAAAGGTAAGGCTCCGGTCGTCCAAACGCGGGGTTGATGACCGTTAAGCCATTCGTTGGCGAAGGGCTCGAAGTGGCGGCAAGCTGTCTCAACCCGGCTTGCCGCCACTTTTATGCGGGACGCCCGCGCCGATAGATATCGAAGAACTTAAGACGATGTCCGCTTTTGACCCAAAGCGGACATAACGCATCGCTTCACGCAGCCAATTTGAGCCGGTACGATAGCCTGCTGATCGCAGCCTGTAGCGCGGAGGACAATCATGACTAAAGCCACACGAACTAATTAGGTCATAATGAAAGTCGACCGTCGCTTAAAAAGGCCTTCAAATAACAACCCCGGACGCCCATCACGCGCGATGGCGGAAGAGGCGGTTAGAACTTTGATTAAATGGGCTGGCGATGATCCAGCCAGAGAAGGGCTTTTGGGAACCCCGGCCCGGGTCGTCCGCGCATATGAAGAATGGTTTTCCGGCTACTTTGAAGATGCGCGTGACTATTTGCAGCGCACATTCAAGGAAGTTGGGGGCTATGACGAAATGGTGGTTCTCCGTGACATCCGCTTCGAAAGCCATTGCGAACACCATATGGCTCCCATCATTGGACGCGTTCACATTGGCTATCTTCCTCGCAAACGCGTTGTTGGTATTTCGAAGCTCGCGCGGCTTATCGACGTCTACGCGAAAAGAATGCAGGTCCAGGAAAAAATGACTGCTGAGATCGCGGCCTGTCTCAATAGTGTGCTGAAACCCTCTGGGGTGGCTGTTGTCGTCGAGGGCGCGCACGAATGCATGACGACGAGGGGCATTCACAAATCAGACGTCACGATGGTCACAAGCCGAATGCTGGGCGTGTTTCGGACCAGCGAAAAAACCCGACAGGAATTTCTCTCCGCAATAAAACTAAAGCACCGAATAGGGGCGTTTTAAGTGCGGTTGGCCCAAGAGGTTCCGAACGCTGAACCAGAACGTGGACGCAGCTGATTTTGCCGGTTTCTGGCTGCGACACCAACGCATAGGTATGCGTAACGTCTAACCTGTTCCGGGTGCTTGAGCCTACTCGGCATCAAGTTTGTTCGTGCATCGACTTCTAAGATGAATGCTGATTTTGATCTTCCTGGAAAGCCAGACTGTTGTTGGGCAGCAACCACCTCGCATCAGTCCTATCTGACGCTGCGAGAAATGCGGCCTGATCTGCGTGAGGTGATCGCCCAATGCGAGCGGGCGCGCCAGATGCACGATAACTGCCGTGTGCATATGCCGGGGTGTATTAAGCGTTGGGTTTAAGGCGGATGACAAGATACATCGGAACAATAGCTTGTGCGTTGTTGCTCGCGACTGCGGGACTGAGCGTTGGAACGGACAGGACCCGCCAACCCGCGCATCGCGGCGCAGTAAAGAAAAACCAACACGCGCAGCCGCGCCTTGACTATCGCAACCGGACTTCAAACTGGCCTTACGGTTCCGGGTACAACTTCCCTTATCCAGATCGCCCTTATGGATATCCCGGTCATGGCGGCGAATAGAGACTAATGATGACGCCTGCCAGGTCCACTATCGGATTGAGCGACCGATGAAACGCTTTCATGGAGGCCTAAGAAATCGCCAGTAGAAGGCTCCGAACACTAAGACAATGCCAATATTCACTGCCAGCCGTTCCCAGAATCGGTTTCTGAAGAACGCCAAATCTACACCGACTATGATGGCTGCCATGGCCACCACGTAAAGCACTACCGTTACCTGTCGTCCCATGCTGAAGCGGATAATAGCTTTTTACTGAGATCCGTTGAAGCCACGAGGGCCGCTAGGCGATCCGCAACAGCTCGGTCGCTGTCGTAAAACGAGCCGACACCGGTTGGACCAGCGAGGTAGCTATCGAACGGCTTGAGCAGGTGCGATAAGGCGACCGGCGGTTTTCCGCGTTTTGCGTGAGCATCCAGCAAATAACGCGGATGTTGCACGGATCGTGCACGATGGTGCTGACGTACGTTCCGTATTCATCGTACTGGCAACGGATGAGCCCATCCCGCTCGAGCGTTATTTTGGTGTCGGGCACAGTCTGGCCTTCCGGCATGTACACCGTCGCCCGGGTGATGGGGTGCTGTAGCTTCTGGATCGCGACGTACGCGTCATCGCTCATGTTGAGAAACACCGCTGTGCTTGTTCCGGCAAAATAATTTGAAGTTTTTAATTTTGCGTTTCTCATCGTAGAACAGATCATGACGCCCGGTTGGTAAAATGGGATGCATGTCCTATTTTGATAGGCCTCCGTCGCGCAACCGGCGTCAAGTCAAACCCGCTACTCTGGGCTGTCAGGGAAAATTTTCAACGATCGACCGGCAGGTTCTTGAATACATCCTCACGACATCGACGCTTGTGCGCTACAAATTTCCGCTATTGGCACTTAGCGGACATCACGTGCATCGAAAAGCCGTCTCGCAATGCACGGTTCTGACTGTTACAGTTCAGACGGATTACTATCGACTGATGCGCCGCCGAAAACGATGCCACAAGCATGAATTATTGTAGATAGCGATAACGTGCGAGGAAGTAGCCAATAATCTAGTCGCGCGAGTGGATGAATCGTAATTCTCCGACGGTGTTCTAGTAAGCAACTCGATGTTTGCCGATTGTTTTGAAGTGAGCTTAATAATCCAGTGAAACAACAGACGTCGGGGCTGAACATTCTCGTGTTAACGGTTGTTGAAAGCATGTTGTGCAGGGCAGGTCACAATGAGCCATTCAAGCATTGCTCTCACGTCGATGATCTACACGGTCGTGACGATCTTGGTTGTATCGCATCCCCAAATTATGCAACTAGAAAAAGTGTACTCGGCGGACCCGAGCGTCGGGCGTTCTATTGGACATCCTATTGGCCTATTGGCGCGGCCAAAGACCAGCGGCTGTCGCTTGCCGCATCAAGTCGCTCAATTCGTATGGACGATTGAGGAATTCGCAGCCCCGATCTGACTGAGGCCTTTCTGACAGCAGTTGGAACTGATCAGCATCCACCTTGAACAATCGTACGAAATACGCGCCGAGAGAGGGTTCAGCGGTCTCATTTGTAATCGTGCTCATCGTCCTCTCCCACTCGGCGGCAGTTGCAAGCGTGAGAGTAGTGGGTCCACGACGAGGCATCAGTGATCAACATCACATAGAGGTGAATATTCTCGCTACTTCAATGTCCGCTATTGGCACAAAGCAGACATCGTCTAGTGCACGGCACATGTCTGCTTTTGGGAGTAAAGCGGACATCGCCTATTGCACTGCACATGTCCGCTTTTGACCCATAGCGGACATCGCACGCCTACGCGCAATTCAGTCAATTCGAAGCGCGAGACACTATGCAGCGCCCTCCAGAAAGAACTCGCCTTCTCCGCTAGTGACTTTTTTCGAAGCTCGTGCATTGCTGGCACTCGCCGGGGCGAACCGATGAACCCTTCCGACCAATCTTCTGACGCTTATCATCAGTCTGAAATCGCTGATGAAATTGATGAGGCCGCACTCGCGGAGGTAATGCGGGTGACACCCCTCGGCGCCGCCGTTCTCGCCGGAACGGCTGTTGCGTTGCTCGTGCTCGGCTATCTAGCGATCTATCTGATGGTATTCTTGCCACGCGGAACGGTGGGCTAGCGCCGCTATGACCGACCGACCAGCCGAAATTCACGAAAAGCGAATTCTCGGCACCGAATTGCTATGGGCGTTTGGTGTGGGCGTGCTCGTTGCCGCCACGCTCAGTGTGATTGTGTTCACCGCTCTGAGTAGAGATATCAACCCACCCAGCAACGTCGAGCGGAGCGATCCGAAGACGTTGCACTTGTCGGGCGAGTTCGCTGAACACAATCTGGGCACGACGGTGGGTCCAGACGGCAGGGTTACGGTGCGGATCATCGCTACTCAATTCATGTTTGTTCCGCGTTGCATCGCAGTTCCGCGCGGGCGCGAGGTCACGCTGCGCTTTGCATCGCCCGACGTCGTTCACGGTCTTCTGATCACCGGGACCAATGTGAACACCATGGTGGTGCCGGGCTTCGTCGCACAGGTGCACACCGAATTCACCCGTGGCGAAGATCTGCTGATGCGCTGTCATGAGTATTGCGGTCTGGGCCACAGCGAGATGTGGGCCACCGTTCAAGTGATGCCAGACGATCAATTCAAGCCGGGGCCGGACGGGAGGGTTTCCTGTGCGCAACGTTGAGCGACTTTGCCTTGCCCATTTCTGGGTGGCGTTCGCGGCATTTCTCGTCGCCTGCTTCCTCGGCGCCTGGCAGATGTGGGTGCGCAGCCCATGGGGCGCCAATGTCGGCACGCCGGGACAATATTTCATGTCGGTGACGGCGCACGGCGTCTCGATGGCCTATGTGCTGACCACCTTCTTCATCATGGGTTTCGGCTATTTCGTTGCCGTTACGTCGCTCGGCCGTCCTCTCCCCGGCAAAGTTTGGGCGTGGGTCGCGTTCTGGATGGCGATCGTTGGCGTCGTGATGGTGCTGGTCCCGATCATCATGGGGCAGGCTTCGGTGCTCTTCACGTTCTATCCGCCGCTCACCGCAAGCCCCTGGTTCTATATCGGGCTGGTGCTCGTCGTGGTTGGCTCATGGGTCTGGTGCGTTCTCATGCTTGTCGCGATGCGCGAGTGGAAACGCGAAAATCCAGGGCAGCCCGTGCCGTTGGCGATGTTCGCAACGGTCGCAAACGCGGTAATGTGGCTTTGGACCACCGTCGGTGTGGCCGCCGAACTGCTTTTCCAGGTCATTCCGGCATCGCTGGGCATCGTGCAAACCATCGATGCAGGTCTGGCGCGCACGTTGTTTTCGTGGACGCTGCACGCCATCGTTTATTTCTGGCTCATTCCGGCATATATCGCGTTTTACACGCTGGTCCCGCGCGCGGCGGGCGGACGCCTCTATAGTGATACGATGGGCCGTCTAACCTTCATTCTGTTTCTGATCTTTAGCTTGCCGGTCGGAATGCATCATCTAATGATGGACCCACAGCACGGCAACGGCTGGAAGTTCATCCAAGTGCTGCTCACCGTCTTTGTGTCAGTGCCGACGCTGCTGACGGTTTTCACCATCACGGCATCGTTGGAAATCGCCGGACGGCTGCGCGGCGGCCGCGGTGTTTTCGGCTGGATTGCAAAGCTTCCCTGGGAACGGCCGGCCGTCCTCGCAACCGGCCTTGCGTTCGTCATGCTCGGCTTCGGTGGTTTCGGTGGGTTGATCAATAATGGATATGGCATGAACGCTATGATCCACAACACGTCGTGGGTCACCGCGCACTTTCATCTGATCTTTGGCGGCTCCGTCGTCGTCATGTACTTCGCGATCGCTTACGAGATATGGCCGCGCCTGACTGGCCGGGAGCATGCGTCGCCTGCGCCGCTCCGTTGGCAACTCTGGCTGTGGTTCATCGGTATGATGGTGATGACCTTGCCCTGGCACTGGCTGGGCCTGCAAGGCCAATGGCGGCGCGTCGCCAATTTCAATTACGACGATCCCATCATCGCTGCCTGGGGACCGTGGGTCCTCGTCTCTTTGTTCGGTGGTCTCGTGTTGCTTGCCTCCGCGCTGCTGTTCGTGCGCAATCTCGCGGTCCTTCATCGCAGCCCGCTGCCGGTCACTCAGCGTCCCCTGTACGCACTGGCGGTGCATCCGCCGCATCGCGTTCCGGCTGCGCTCAACGGCTTTGGACTCTGGAATGTGTTGGTCCTTGTCTTGATGCTGCTGGCATACGGCTACCCGATCGCCCAGTTCGTGATCGAACCGTCACCGGCGGCGATGGTGCATCGGTTGCATTAGGAGCGCGCCATGGCGCATACGTCTGAGTCCGAGTCCCACGCCCTCGATCAGCCATGGCGGATTTGGGCGAGCGTCGCCATTTTCGGCATTGTGCTCAGCGGCGTTGTCTTAGGCGTCGTGATCATTCCCGTGGTCCAAGGCCGCAGCGACGGGATCGACGCCTACACCGCGATTTGCCGGGCGCTCGGAATATTGCCGGGATCGCCCGCACGGCAACAGGTTACCGATCGCACGCCACCGGCACCGGTTTCGCAAGTGGTGTGGACACCCGACCTGCTGCAAATTCTCGCCAACGCAAAACCGGAACGGGGCCGCGCCAAAGCGCAAGAGGTTTGCGTCGCATGTCATGGCGAGCAAGGCGTGTCGGCGGCTCCGGAGTATCCGCATCTTGCCGGCCAATCTGGCGCAGCGATTTACAAGCAGCTTAACGACTATCGGACCGGGAGCCGAACGCACCAGCTGATGACGGACATCGCTAAGGCTCTGGATGAGCCGACGTTGGCCGATGTTGCCGCCTATTACGCGGCGCAGCCAAAGCGCAATCTAAATCTGAAGACGCTCGCGGAATCGCCTCCGGCGATCGTTCACCTAGTCGAGCTTGGCGATCCAAGCCGCAACATTCCGCCTTGCGCGGCGTGTCATCGCCCCGGATCGGGTGGTCCCATCGAGGCTCCGATCCTGGCCGAGCAAGGACAGGAATACATCGTACGGCAGTTGAAGCTCTATGCCTCTGGCGAGCGGCGCAACGATGTTTATGGACGAATGAGGACCATCGCGGCGAAGCTAACCCCGGGCGAGATCGATGGACTGGCCGCATATTACCGAGCCGGATTTAGATAGATCTGAAGTCCGTTATTGGCACTTGCCGAGTGCACTGCACATGTCCGCAAGCGGACATTCGCCAAAATTGGGCTACGCCTCAGGCACGTTTGGTGTCCGCTATCACGAGACGCTCGATTGTGAAGGGTGTGCATCTTCTCACACCAACATGACACTGAGCTCAGAGATTCTAGGCAGTTGTAATCCTGCAACATGCCGCGACGATGTGAAAACTTCCGCTTGGATGCTCTTAATTGCAGCGAGAGCGCGTGTACTATTTTACCTTGGGTTTAATTGCTCGCGAGCCCGAAACTTGCCGTGTTTACTCACATTGTTTTGCTCGCCAGCAAGCAGGTGCCACCAGCAACGGTCAAAGACCTCGTTGCGGAAACGCGACGAACTTATGCTGGCGCACTGGAGGTCGGAGAAGACCTGATGTGCATCGAAATCGGCGAAACAATCACCGTGCAGAAGCTGGAGGGGTAAGTTATGGCAATGTCCGCTATTGGCACAATGCGGACATCGGCTTGTGCGCTGCACATGTCTGCTAATGACCCAAAGCGGACAAACAGCCTCTCGCCCTTTTCCGGCTGCCGGTCTATCTGATAAGATTTGCAAAAAAGACTGTCGGACTCGTGTGGAGGATTGGGTGCGCAGGCGAGATTTCATCAGAGCCTTAGCCGGCTCGACATTGCTTTCGCCGCTCGTCGTGCGTGCGCAGCAACCGGCGATGCCGGTGATTGGATTTCTTGACCCCACTTCGCTTGACAAATACGCGCCGTTCGTCGAGGCGTTCCGCAACGGCCTTCGCGAGGTCGGCCTCATTGCGGGCCACAATCTGGCAATTGAATTTCGTTGGGCAGAGGGCCAATACGCGCGGCTGCCGGAGATGGCTGCTGATTTGGTGCAGCACAAGGTCGCCGTCATTGTTGCAACCGGCATTACGGCGACACGCGCCGCCAAGGCAGCGACTTCGACCATCCCGATCGTTTTTAATACCGGAGGCGATCCAATCAAATTTGGTCTGGTCCGCAGCCTCAGTAAGCCAGGTCAAAATGTGACCGGCGTTGCATCGTTAGGCAAAGTACTCGTAGCGAAACAATTGGAAATCTTGCATGACCTCGTCCCCCAAGCTGACACGATTGCTTTTCTAGTAAATCCGAACAATGCCGTCGCGGATCTCGACACGAGCGACGTGCAAGCGGCTGCAAATACACTGGGAAGGAAGCTGGTTGTCGTCAAAGCTGGGACCAAGGATGACCTCGACAAGGCCTTTGCTGCCATTAATGGACAACATGGCGGAGCGCTCGTAGTCCAGACTGACCCATTTTTTCTGGGCCAACGGGATCAAATCGTAGCGCTCGCTGCCCAGCATGCGGTGCCGGCAATTTACTATTTGAGAGACTACCCGGCTGCAGGCGGACTGGTAAGCTATGGCACCAGTCTTTCCGATGCTCTACGGCTGGTCGGCAGATATGCCGGTCGCATTCTCAAGGGTGAAAAGCCGGGCGACCTACCGGTTCAACAATCGGTGAAAACCGAATTTGTAATCAATCTCAAGACTGCCAAGACACTTGGGCTTACCGTACCTGTCGGCTTATTGAACGCTGCCGATGAGGTGATCGAATAGCGCGAACAATGTCCGCTATTGGCACAAAGCAGATATGGGCTAGTGCGCTGCACATGTCGGCTCTTGGGGGTAAAGCAGACATGCGCTTTTGCACCGCAAATGTCTGCTTTTGACCCAAAGCGGACATTGAAGGCACGGCCATCTGCCTCCTATATCTAAACCTGGTTGGCCTTGCGGAGGGTACATGCACACCCATTCGATTGATGATTTTCGTCATTCGCACGTGTTTCTTGGAGACGCGCACGAACGGAATGAGCGGAAAACGTGGGCTGTTATCGGCATCTGCGCCGCCATGATGGCCGCTGAAATTGTCGGCGGCCTTTGGTTCGGTTCTGTCGCACTGATTGCTGACGGCCTGCACATGTCCACACATGCCGGCGCGCTCCTCATTGCAGCGTTGGCATATACTTACGCACGACGGCATGCCGAGGATGCGAGACTATCATTTGGCAGTGGCAAACTTGGTGATCTCGCCGCGTTTACGAGCGCGATAGTCTTGGCGATGATTGCGCTGCTTATCGGCTACGAAAGTGTGGATCGGTTGTTAAATCCCATACCGATTGCCTTTAATCAGGCCATTCCGATTGCGGCGATTGGGTTAGGTGTCAACCTGCTTAGTGCTTTCCTATTGCGTGACGACCATGACCATCATCACGGGCGCGCCCATGATCAACACCATGTGCACGATCATCACGCCCATATCCACCGTGACCATAATTTGCGCGCCGCTTTCGTGCATGTGATGGCAGACGCCGCCGTGTCAGTCCTCGTCATCGTGGGTTTAGTTGCGGGTCGGCAATTTGGCTGGGTCTGGATGGACCCGCTGATGGGTTTGGTCGCTACAGTCGTTATCCTGAGTTGGTCGTGGACACTCACGCGCTCTGCTGGCGCAGTTCTTCTTGATGTTTGCCCAGACCCTGAACTGTGTCGCAAAATCACATTGCGCCTTGAGCAAGGCAGTGACCGCCTGTCCGATCTTCATCTCTGGCGTTTAGGACCGGGCCACCTTGGAGCGGTGATTTCATTGGTGACCCATGAGCCACGCGCTCCCGACACTTACAAAAGGCGATTGCAAGGGCTTACAGGGCTTTCACATGTGACCATCGAAGTGGTGCCTTGCCCGGACCCCCAGCATTGAGCGTGCCACCCTTACTGATGCATTTGATGGCGGTGCAGCAGCGGGCCGCCTCCGCCTTGGTAACCGCGCAATTCGTTATACCGGGCGATTTGCTCAGGTGTGAGTATCTCGACCGTTGACAGATGGTATTTCAAATGAGCCGCCCGCAGCGCAGCTTGCGTGGTGCCGATCCCCTGAGTGGCCTCTTCTAAGCGCGCAAGCGTGACCGTGCGGTTTGCAAAATCATTATTCAGACCGCGCTCCTGCGCAATTAGCGATGTACCGAGCGGGATTGTCTCCGCTTTCATCGCTTCAAATAGCGCCTTTAATTTTGTTACCTGCTCAGGCGACAAGTGAAGCTCATTTGCGAATTCGATTGTATGGATTGGGCCCGGATAGCCATTCAACTCTGCGGCAAGCGCGAGACCCATCCCGCGACCAGCATTTAGGTCCGCAATTTGTTGGTCAGAAAGGGTCTTTACTGAACGGTCTTGCAATCCCGCATAGGGCTGTTGGGCCAAAGCTGCGCCAGTGAGGACAGCAACGGCGGCAATGGCAATCACGAACCTCATACTCGCCTCCTGGTTGGCTGGGTTTGAATGCATGTGCGGGACCGTACCGCTTCGACCCTATGTCCGCTATTGGCACAAAACGGACATGGACTTGTGCGCTGCCAATGTCCGCTACTGGGGGTAAAGCGGACATGACGTTTTGCGCTGCAAATGTCTGCTTTTGACCCAAAGCGGACATTCGGGGCGCGTTTGCAGTCTAAATAAACGGGGGCATGTGTGCCGCTCGAAGATCGCATCGTGGTTGGACGACGATTAAAGCGTGAAGACGGATTTCTAAACTGAAACACCAGAGGCCGGTCAATGGCGACCACGGAGCCGTAAATTGTCAGTGCACTAATAACCGGCGCTAACTAAGTGCCTCCCGCGATTCGTGGACGGACGGTCTTGTTCGCATCGCGACCAAGTTGAGTTGAAAGGACGTTATGACGGGCGATGAAAGAAAAAGCCCGGTCACGTTTGTGCGTGAACCGGGCAGGAGATTCGTAATGCAAGTCAGAGCTACCACGACGCCAGACTGCGATGCAAATTCAGCCTCTCACGGCCAAACGCATTCTGGTGGCCTAAAACGATTGATTATTCGAGGAAAGGTAACATTTTACGTGTGCCCTTTTTGGTACGAGTGGGCCGAAAGTTGTGGTTCCTGAGTGTTCGGCTATAGCTCCCCGCGTCCGCCCGTATTAAAAAATGGGCAACGGATTACGCCCGCCAATCTGGCGCAGGCGCCAAAACTAATAGGGGGACCGTGATGGGACGACGCTCGTTTAGTCTGGTTACTGCTGCGGTGATTGGCTTGGCTGCAAGCCAGGCATCGGCCGCTGATCTGCCAAGAAAGGCTCCAGCCTACGTACCGCCAGCGCCGCCTCCAATTACTTGGACCGGATGTTACATCGGTGCCAACGTCGGCGGAGTATTTGCCCGCCGCTCGGCCGATTTCGGTTCTATTGGATCGCTCGATTCCGACACCAATTCTGGCTTTGCTGGCGGCGGTCAGATTGGCTGTGATTATCAATTCGCCGGCGGATGGGTGTTTGGCATCCGCAATATGTTTGATGGGAGCAACTTGAGTAGGGGTCGAACAATCACCTTCGCTGACGGCACCGCTGGCACGGTTAACTTGAAGAATGATTGGTTCGA
>Ga0105245_10004880_pt1 | contig 11800 bp, 8 predicted proteins | sample KBSM54metaG_FD_81523 | JGI IMG/M metagenome (GOLD analysis project Ga0105245, IMG submission 81523) | Miscanthus rhizosphere microbial communities from Kellogg Biological Station, Michigan, USA - KBS M5-4 metaG | ecosystem: Host-associated > Plants > Roots > Rhizosphere > Soil | place: Michigan...
AAGGATCGGCGGAGGTCGGAGAGGAGGTTCATTGGGGCTCCGTGAAGGGGTAGGCTCTACCTCTTCGTCGAACAGGAGAGCTTAAAATCGACATGCAACTGTCATCCTCAGCGAGCGCAGCGAGCTGGGGATCTACTCACCCATCCTGGCAACCAGTCAAAGACAATAGATCCTCCGGGCGCTGCGCGCCCGGAGGATGACGGTTCTACAGATGGGATGCTTCCTTATAGAAGGGGGTCTTCACCACCGTCGCGGGGACGCGCTTGCCGCGGATCTCGACGTCAAAGGTCGACCCCTCCTTGGCGAGCTCGGTCGGGACGTATGCCGTGCCGATCGGGATGCCTAGCGTGGGGCTCAGGGTGCCGCTGCAGACGCCGCCGCTTGACTGACCGCCGGCGAAGACCGGGTAGCCATGCCGGGCGATGTTGCGCTCGGGAAGTGTGAAACCGACGAGCTTCTTTCTCACGCCGTTGGCCTTTTGTTCGTCGAGCACCGACTTACCGACGAAATCGCCTTTCTTGAGCTTGACCAGCCAGGCCAGGTTGCCCTCGAGCGGCGTCACGGTGTCGTCGATGTCGTTGCCGTAGAGTGCCATGCCCATCTCGAGTCGCAGCGTGTCGCGCGCGCCGAGTCCCGCGGGCGTGACGTCGCCGGCGGCCATGAGCGCGTCCCAGAGGCGCAAAGAATACTGAGTGTCGTGATAGAGCTCGAAGCCGTCTTCGCCCGTGTAGCCCGTGCGCGAGACGATCATGGGCATGCCCGAAACTTTGCCTTCAGCGAAGTGGTAATACTTGATAGTCGACAGATCGACGTCGGTCAGCGGCTGAAGAATCGAAGCGGCCATCGGACCCTGGAGCGCGAGCAGCCCCATATCGTCGCTGACGTTCGTGAGCTCGACTCCGAACTTGTCGGCGTGACGCGCGATGTGCGCGAAGTCTTTGTCGATGTTCGACGCATTCACGACCATCATGACCTTGTCGGGAAAGCGGTAGACGAGGCAGTCGTCCTCGATCGTGCCGCGATCGTTCAGGATCGTGGAATAGTGCACTTGACCGATCGTCAGGGCAGCGACGTCGTTAGTTGTCACATAGTTCACGAAGTCGACGGCGCGCGGACCGCGGATGATGAACTCGCCCATGTGCGATACGTCGAACAACCCGCACCGCTCGCGGACGGCTTTGTGCTCCGCGGTGATGCCTTGGGGATACTGAACGGGCATTTCCCAGCCGGCGAACGGGACGAGCTTGGCACCAAGTGCTGCGTGTTTCTCGTAGAAAGGAGTACGCTTGAGCGTCGAGGGAGCCGTGGTTGTAGTCATGGGCGGAATATGCCGGACTGGCAGGATTGGGTCTAGTGTTCTCGTACTCACATGTCTTGCCGTTGGCTCCGCCGCGGCACAATCAGGCCCCGACACGGTGGGGGCCAAGCGCTTTGGCCACACCACAGTCGTCCCAAGGGCAACGGCGAGCCGGCGCGTCGGCGAGATCGTTTTGGACGGCCGCCTCGACGAAGCCGCCTGGCGTGCCGCGCCCCCGATCACGGATTTCACGCAAAGCGACCCTGACGATGGCAAGCCGCCGACGCAGCGAACCGAAGTTCGCTTTCTATATGATGACGATGCGCTCTACGTCGGCGCGAAGATGTACGACACCGAGGGACCGACGGGTGTGGCGACGCGCTTGGTGCGCCGCGACGCCAATTTCGACTCCGACATCTTCGACGTCGAGATCGATTCGTATCACGACCATCTGAGCCGCGCGATCTTCCAGGTCAATCCGGCCGGCTCGAAAGCCGACCAGATCGGTGTCGGCAACCAGTGCTGCGACGTGTCGTGGGACCCGGTCTGGCAGGCCGCGACGCACATCGATGAAGACGGATGGACGGCCGAGCTGCGCATCCCGTACAGCCAGCTGCGCTTTCCGCACGACACGACTCAAGTCTGGGGGTTGCAGGTCGCGCGGGCCATCAAGCGGAGGGAAGAGGCGGACGTCTGGGCCTATACGAAGAAGAGCGACCCAGGCGGTCCGTCGCGCTATGGTCATCTGTTCGGCGTACGCATTCCCGCGTCGTCGCAGCACATCGAGCTCCTACCGTACGCCGTTACGAAATCCTCTTGGATCAGCGGCGCCGAAGGCGATCCATTCGACCGGCGCGGGAAGCCGTCGATGCGCGTCGGCCTCGACCTCAAGGATCGGTTGACCTCGAATCTCACACTCGACGCGACGTTCAATCCCGACTTCGGGCAAGTCGAAGTCGATCCGGCAGTCCTCAACCTCTCGGCGTTCGAGACATTCTTTCCGGAGAAGCGGCCGTTTTTCGTTGAAGGGTCGCAGGTCTTCGGGTTTTCGAACATGTCGTGCAACTTCTGCGACAACACGCAGGACATGAACGCGTTCTACTCGCGGCGCATCGGCCGGCCGCCGACAGGAGCGTCGCTCGCTGAACAGAACTATCAGTTCGCCGACGTGGCCGACGCGACGACGATTCTCGGCGCGGCCAAGCTCACCGGCCGAACGTCGCAGGGTTACACGCTGGGGCTGCTCAACGCCGTTACCGGACGCTCGAACGCGAACGTGATCACGGCGGGCGGTGTCCGCGGGAAGCAAGAGGTCGAGCCGCTCGCCGACTATTTCGTCGGTCGGATGAAGCGCGACTTCATGAACGGTGACCTCGTCGCAGGCGCCGTGGTGAGCGGCGTCGCGCGCAACATCGACTCCACGTTTGCGCCGTTGCTCGCGCGGCACGCCGAGTTGATCGGGCATGACCTGTTCTATTCGACGCCGAATCACGTCTACAATGTTCGAATGCAGGCGTCGGTGACGAACGTGTCCGGCGATCCGCGGGAGATTCTACTCCGACAGCAGTCCAGCGCGCGTTACTTCCAGCGGCCCGACCGCGGCGCCGGCAATGGTGGCTTCTTCTCCAATCGACTCGACTCGACCGCGACGTCGCTGAGCGGGGGCGGCATTTACGCGCGCGCGGGGAAGGACAACGGTTTCACCTTCGGCGAAATCTCCTTCGACACCCGCACACCGGGCTACGAGTCGAACGACTACGCCTTTCAGACACGCGCCGACTACATCTTCACGAGCAGCAACTTTGGTCTGAACTGGACGAAGCCGACGAGTTGGCACCATGGGATAGTCGCGCTGGCCGGCGGTCAGTTCATTCGCAACTACGAGGGCGACCTGACGCAGGTTGACTATCACATCTTCGCCCAGGCTACGACGCCACAGTTCTGGAACGTGCACGCGTTCGTGATCGATTTTCCTTCAGTGATCGACGACAGGCAGCTTCGCGGCGGCCCGGCCGTTCGCACCACCCACGGCCACTACGCGAATCTCAACGTATCTACCGATTCGAGACATGCGCTCGTTGCCAATCTCGGCACGAGCTATAACTGGGACGAGGCGGGTAGCAATGCGCCGAACGTTAGCCTCGGCGTAACGTATCGACCGAGCTCGCAGGTGAGTCTGTCATTCTCACCGTCGTACTCGCGGTCTCACAACTACGCGTTCTACGTCACGTCGGTAGCGGATGCGACAGCATCAGCCTTCTATGGTTCGCGATACGTGATGGCCGTGCTCGACGAACCGCTACTAAGCCTCGAAACGCGGGCCAGCTTCACCTTTACGCCGACGATGACGCTCGAGGTGTACGCGCAGCCGTTCTTCGCCGCCGGCCGCTACTCGAGCTTCGAGGAATACGTGGCGCCACGCTCGAAGCAGGTTGCCGTGTACGGGCGCGATCGCGGGACGATCAGCGAGATTCGAGACACGACGGGGCGAATCGCGCAATACGCGGTGGATCCCGACGCGGCCGGACCGGCGCAGCCGTTCACGTTCGACAATCCGAACTTCAGTCAGCAGTCGCTGCGCGGGAACGCAGTGTTTCGGTGGGAATACCGACCGGGCTCCGTGTTGTATCTCGCATGGACACAATCGAGAGCCGCGGGTGCTGGCTTTGGCGACTTGGAATTCGAGCGCGATCGGTCAGCGCTCTTTCGGACAAAACCCGACAACATCTTCCTCGTAAAGGCCAGTTGGTGGATTCCCCGCTGAGCGACGGACACCTTTGCCATCGAGTTGATTGGTGGTTGGCGCGTTGGGGTCATTGCGTGGAGGCGGGCCGGAGAACAGCTTCAGGAAGCCCTCCTATTTCAACCTTTAAATCCACGATATGATGAACCGCGCCGCGATTTCTTTCGCGACACTCGCCGTGGGACTGGCCGCCGCGGCATGCTCGACGAGCAAGCCCGCGCCCGCACCGGCGCCGCAACCGACGAACCCGAACGCCGGCCGCGGCGGGCCCCCGCCCACCGTACCCGGGCAGGGCACCCCGGACACGACAGGGCGTGGCGGAGCGCCGCCTGCAGGCTTCCCGCCGGCCGCGGCAGCCGCGCCGCGTCCATACAATCGCGTGATCACGGCCGAGGCGAAGACCAAGACCGGAATGTTCAAGGTCCATCGCGTCGGCGATCGCGTGTACTTCGAGATTCCGGCGAAGGAGCTCAATAAGGATCAGCTCATGGTCGGCCGATTGGCGCGCGCGGCTGCCGGGAATCAGACACCGGGCCCGACGACGCCCGGCTTCGGCGATTACGCGGGCGATCAGTTCACCGAGCGCACCCTGCGCTGGGAGCGGAATGGCAACCGGATGATCCTGCGCAGTCCTTCGTACGCGATCACGGCAGACACGACGCAGGCGGTCTATCGTTCCGTACAGAACTCGAATTACGGACCGATCATCGCGACGTTCAACGTCGAGTCGTACGGCCCGGACAGCGCGGCGGTGGTTGACGTGACTCGTCTCTTCACGACGAACGTCCCGGAGTTCGCGGCGATCCGGAACCCGGCGCCGACGGGTGTGGACCCGCAACGGTCGTATGTCGAGCGCGTTTCAGCGTTTCCTGATAACGTCGAGATCGAAGCGACACAGACGGGCACGCCGGCGGGCGGTGGCCCTGCCCTTCCCGGCGCTCTGCCTGCTCAGCGTCCGGCGCAGAGCGTCGTCGGGCACTGGAGTATCGTGCGTCTGCCCGAGCATCCGATGAAGCCGCGCTATGCGGACGAGCGTATCGGATTCTTCAATGTCGGCACGGTGGATTTTGGGACGAACGAGCAAGTGGCGAAGCGGAAGCGCTTCATCACGCGCTGGCGCTTGGAGTGCTCGGACCGCAAAGAGGGCAACCTCTGCTATCCGAAGAAGCCGATCGTGTACTACGTCGATCCGGATACCCCCGAACAGTGGAAGCCGTGGATTCGAAAAGCGATTCTCGACTGGCAGCCCGCGTTCGAGGCAGCCGGCTTCAAGAACGGCATCGTACCGGGCGAGGTGCCGGCGGAAGACGCGGATTGGTCGCCGGAAGACATTCGGCACACGATGGTCCGGTGGCTGCCATCGACGGTCGAGAACTCGGTCGGTCCGAGCGTGCAGGACCCACGCACGGGTGAGACGCTCAACGGGTCGTCGATGATCTTCCACAACCTGATCGAGCTGATGCAGTACTGGTATTTCACGCAGGCATCGCAGCTCGACGCACGGGCGCGGACGATTCCCTTCCCCGACTCGCTCATGGGCAAGCTGCTCGAGTTCGGCGTCGCGCACGAGATCGGGCACACGCTTGGCCTGCAGCACGACCAGATCGGCAGCTCGACCTATCCGGCGGATTCGTTGCGCAGCCCGTCGTGGACGCACCGCATGGGGCACAGTCCGAGCATCATGGACTACTCGCGCATGAACTACGTCGCGCAGCCGGAAGACAAGATCCCGCTCGACGACATCCTTCCGCGCGTCGGACCGTGGGACAAGTACTCGATCATGTGGGGCTATAAGGAAATTCCAAATGCCAAGACGCCCGACGACGAGCGCCCGACGCTCGAGGCGTGGTCGCGGATGCAGGACACGGTGCCGTGGTATCGCTTCTCGGGCGGCAACGCGTTCGGCGGCTACGGCACTCTGAGCGAAGCCGTCGGCGACGCCGATCCGGTGAAGTCGAGCGGTCTTGGCTTCAAGAACATCGCGCGGGTGATGAATTACGTCGCGTCCGCGGGGACACGGAAAGGCGACGACAACTCGCTGCTGCAAACGCTCTACGACCGCACTGTGGGCCAGTGGGCGACGGAAGCCGCGCATCCGGCGACGATGATCGGCGGCGGCACCGTACAGTACAAGTCGGGAAGCCAGCCCGGCGCGGTTTACGTCGCGCTGCCCAAGGCTCGCCAGAAGGCGGCGATGAAGTTCCTCAACGACAGTGTGTTCAAGACGCCGACGTATCTCATTCATCCCGAGATCGCGTCGCGCGTCGAGGCAGGCGGCATGCTCACGCGCGTGGGCAACGCGCAGAACCGCGTGCTCGCCACGGTGCTGCAGGACCAGCGCCTCAACCTGCTGATCGAGGCGCCGGCGGTCGCGAAGAATCGCGACGATGCGTATTCGCTGGCCGAGATGCTCGACGACTTGCAGAGCGGAATTTGGTCGGAGCTCAAGTCGGCGTCGCCGAGGATCGACGCGTATCGCCGGTTGTTGCAGAACAACTATCTGACACAGGTCAACAACAAGTTGAATCCATCGGCGGCGCAGATTGCGCAGGTGCAGCAGCTGGCGGCGCTGGGGTTGAACATCCAGCTGTCGTCGGAGGACACGAAGTCCGAGCTGCGCGGTGAGCTGATGTCGCTGCGGCAGCAGGTCCGCGCGGCGATCGCGAAGGCGGGCGACCGCGAGACGGAGTTGCACCTGACGGGTATGGATCACCGCATCGGCGACATTCTCGATCCGAAGCGATAGCCGTTTTGGGTGCCAGCGAGCGCGAGGTTGTCTGATGGTGCGGGCGGCGAATCGATTCGCCGCCCGCGTTTTTTCGGGGCAGACATTGCATCTGTGCTGCCGCGGAATCGAGCCGGCTCAGGTGTCACGCTACGTTCCCGTCGTCCTATCGGACAGCGAAGTTCGGGCGATCGTGGGACACCTCACCGGTGCGCCGCAACTCTGCGTGACGATCACGTATGGCAGCGGTCTTCGATTGTTGGAATGCCTTCGGCTTCGCGTGAAGGACATCGATTTCGACCGGCGAACACGCGTTGCAGCTGAACTGGGGCGTTAGCTGGCGCTTGATCGTTGGAGCTGATCCACGTACGTTCGAGCAGTTGGTCCACGCGCAACCCGCTGACATGTCGATGGCATCGTCTCGTGCCCTGATGCGCCTGCTTACTGCGGCGTTCCTGTTGCTTCTCGCGAGCGACACGAACGGACGCGCGCGTATCTCGGTGCACAGCCATCACAGCGCGCACCCAGGTATCGCGACAGCGAACCATAGTGCGCTGCTGGCGACGACGCCCGTGCGGAAGGACGTCGATACCGCGCCGCCGCCGTTGTTGGCGTCCGAAGCGAGCCTGCACGACGGCCAAGTTCAATCCGCGCCGGCGCCGACTCGCGATTCCTCGTCGTTGTGCTTGTTCGAGCACACGACGGGCCAAGCCGCCCGACCACCTCCGTTCCAGGCCTGAAGTCCGACGGAACGATCGCAGGCACTCGCGTGCCGCGCATCGCACTGTCCGCGAACACGTCGCGGCAGTGAATCTCTCACGTCCGAACTCTCAGACTGGAGCACCCAATGTACGAGTCATTTCGCTGGCCGTCTTGCGTGAGGCCCCGCATGGATCGCAAGCCACTCTTTGTAATCGTTCATACTCTGTTGTCGCTGATGATCTGTCTATGTCTCGCTTGCGCCACACGCCATGAGGCTGGCGCGCCATGCCCCGCCATCGAGATGAGCGCGGTCGCGGATACGCAGACGGATTCCACGAAGACCGGCACTCTGAACGACACTACGACAATCCTGATGTCTCGGACTCCTCTGGTGGCTACCGGCGATATCACGGGCGCCACTGCGTCGCAGACCGAGGGCCAATGGGTTCTCAACTTCACTGTGACCGATGATGCGGCGAAGCGCGTTCATGAATTCACCAAGGAGCACGTCGGCGGAAGCCTGGCCCTTGTTGTCGACGGGAAAGTCCACGGCACGCCTCGAATCGCCGATGCGATCATCGGCAATAGATATAGAATCGACGGCTTCAATCGAGCAGACGCGGAGCGGCTGGCGACCGCGATAAGCAACGACTGCCGTCGCTAGACGCCGGCGGCCCCGCCCAGCGCGGTAGAGTCTGACGCGGACCAGCCTAGTGGGTCGCAGCTGTGGCCCACGGCTGGGCCGCGCAGCTTGAATCCGGAACGCTACGTTGGGCGTCGCACCCTATGCACTGTAGTCCGCTGAGGCTATGACGCACGAGGACGTATCGTGATATGGCGGGGGAAGCTCCTGGCGCCGAAGCGCCAGCTAACGAGCGCTGAACCTGACAGAGGCTCGCTCCTGATTGGTGCGGGCTTCGCCCGCACTCTTATTTAAATCCTTTGCAGCTTAGCTCGGCGTTAGCCCGACACCCACGTTGCACTGTCGCTTACAGTAGCCCCGTCACTTCGAGGTTGCCCACGATGCGCCATTCGTCCTCGCTCCTGATGTCCGTCGCTCTGGCTGGCCTGTTTGCATTTGGTACCCCTGTGACAAGCCTCGCGCAAAGCGCTCTGGGTTTTTCGCCTCTTGATTCCGTCGCGGCGCAGCTCGTCGAACTCGAGTTTCAGCGTCTTGCTCTCAAGGGCGATGCGAATGCAGTCGGCCAATCGCGGCAACGGGTGGACTCTCAAATCGCAGCGCTGCACGAGCGCCTCCGCGCGCTACCAAATGGCACCGCCGCCGACTCCGCTGCGACAGGTCGCGTGCTACTCGCATTGGATACACGCGCGGAACACCTGCGCGCCCAATTACGGCAGGCGCGGCTCGCTTACACTGAGGAATTTGCCGGCGTCCGTCAGCTTCGTGACGCCGAGCGCGCGGTGCTCGAGCGTGCGAGCGCGATTCGGCGCGGGCTCTAGGAAGCGGGGCAAACGCAATCCGACGCGCGGGCTGACCGACGCGACCTCCGGTTACCGTGCGGGCTAACGAACGCTGAAGTTGTCGAACCGTTTTCGGATTGCGCGCGGCGCTGCCGCGCGCTTTCATTGATTCGTTCGCACCTTAGCTCGGGCGTTAGATGGCGACCAGCATTGACGCATGGCGGGTCCAGATGGATAGCACACGCGCGATTCATGTATTGGTCTTCGACGGTTTTGCCGATTGGGAGCCGGCTTACGCCCTCGCGGAGTTACGGCGCTGGGGGAAGCGGGCTGTGCGCGTCGTCGGCTTCACCTCAGCTCCCGTTGTCTCGATGGGCGGGCTGCGAGTGTCTCCCGACATGACGCTGGATGCGGTCGGAGTTGACGACGTCGAGCTGTTCTTGATGCCGGGTGGTGATATGTGGGAGAACTCGACCTATCCACGCGCTGCTCTCGAAACCCTGATCGAGCGACTCGTCGAAACCGAGAGGCCCGTGGCGGCAATTTGTGCGGCCACGCTCGCGCTCGGACGCGCGCGTGTGTTGGACGAGAGACGGCACACCAGCAACATGCGCAGCTATTTGCCGACGCATGTGCCGGAGTATGCTGGCGCCTCGCACTACGTCGAGGTCGCCGCTGTGCGCGACAAGCACGTGATCACCGCGAGCGGGCTCGCGCCAGTTGACTTCGCGCGAGAGGTTTTCGCCGAGCTGAAGATCTTCGGCGCGGCTGACGAGGCACTCTGGTATGCCATGTTCAAGGAAGGCCGACTCCCCGAAGCTGCCATCTAACGTGCGTTGCAGCTGCCAAAGGAGCTATTGATGTGCGCGCTGCGCGCGCACTCTTATTTGAATCGGGGCGTTAGGCGGATCCAAGATTCCAGAACCGGATGACCATTCGCATCGCAACGATCGTCATGGCGTGCACTGTCGTCTTTTCCATTGGATGTCACAGGTCCGCCAGCCCGGCGATAGTGCCAGTACCCAGTGGTCTTGACAGCGCTGGCGAGGTCCGTTGGCTCACCCAACAGCGCGCCAAGTGTCGTGGGCGGCTGATCAAACTTCTTGATGAGGGAGGAGCCGCCCGAGATTTCGATTCCGTCGTCACGGGCGCCACGGTTCGATTCCGCTCCGTACTTGCCGGCGTCGAGTGTCGGCCCTGACGGTCGGTGTGGTCCGCCTGGCCATCCAACGAAGCTTCGGCGCGTTGAGAAGAGTCTCGGTCCGTCGCCGTCGCGACCATCCGCCCAACACGCGCTGCAACTGACAGGCACGAGAACTAAGGAAGTCATTGCGGTTGAGAGCCTGTACTACAATTCTTATCACGACCAGCGTGGCGCCCGTTGGGCCGACCGCCCGCGGCTGAGCTGGGGCGTTAGCCAGCAACAAGGCTCCGCAGAGCACGATGTCATTGCGCCGTCAACAGTCGAGCTGAGCAAGTGGAGGCAGGTAGGATGGCTCTCGTGTCAACGGACACACTGAAGGCAATTCTGAACGCGTTCAACGACCACGATCTCGACGCGATCATGCAGTTCTTTGCCGATGATTGCTCGTTCGATATGCCGCGCGGTCCGGAGCCTTGGGGGGCGCGTTTCGTCGGTAAAGCAGCGGTCCGCCAAGCGTTAGCGACGCGTTTCCAAGGTCTGCCGGACGTCCACTACGGCGAGGATCGACACTGGATCAGCGGCAACTTCGGCGTGTCGGAGTGGCTTCTGACTGGTACCGCGCTCGATGGGCGGCCAGTCCGTGTGCGTGGATGCGACCACTGGGAGTTTGAGAACGGCAAGATTCTCCGGAAAGACTCTTATTGGAAGCTCGTTGAGATGCGCGCATGAGTCTCGTGCAGTCTAGGGCCAGCACAAGTGATGGATCTCACGTTCCCCTCGTCAGTCGGCTTGAGCGCGCCCATCCGAGAAGGGGAAGCCACATCCGCGCTGTCATGCGATCCTCCATGCGCATGTGGTCCAGTACCGAACATCGAACGCTGAAACTCGGGCGCTATGCCGCATCCACGCTACATGATTAAGTCATTGAGTGTTTTAATGCTCCTGGTTCCGTCGCTCTGTGCTCGGGCCCAGAGCGCCCGGATTGGCTTATTCATGGATGCCGTCCTCGGAGCTGGGCCGCGGACGCAACAAGCCGGCACTGTCTGGTTCCGCCCAGAATCCCGGCTGTATGGTCGTGTTAGCGTCGGGCTCACGACGCCGCTTCGGGATCGCGTTGCCGCTGTTTTGACGTTCGATCGCGCCGGCGTGATCAGCCTGCCCGCGTACGGGGACGGGTGTCTAATCGCCCCTGACCGCAACGGCTGCGCACAATACTTCTGGTGGCCTGCGGTATACTCTGCAGGCGTGGGGTTGCGTGGCCGCCTCGGCGACGTCGCGCAGGTTGCGGTCCTCGGTGGCGTCGGGGTCACGCGTGAACCGAGCCGGTTTGTACGAGGGGACGTTGAATGGCGCGTCGCGAGGCACGCGGCTTTGGTCGTTGGCGCGGAGCATCGTGTAGCGCGTCGAGCTGACGGAATCGATTTGTGGTGGAGCCCGATGTTCGGCGGCATTCGCTTGCGCTAAGTCTGGCTCGGCCACCATGCGGCATAACACACGCTGCAACTGGCGGGCGCGAGGCCGAAGCGTTAGGCGACACTCGGCACACTGTCTCGTTCGCACATCGCTAAGCGGTACGAGACGCGGCATCGGACGCCATCTGATGGCGTTGGCGCTGGATCGCGCGCCGCGAGGAAAGGCGGCCTTTGGCGCACAGCCCCAGAGCGTCGCGTTTTTCGAACACATCGGCTGCCGTCGTGCACTCACTGGCTTCGTAGCAGCCGTCGACGTGCAATCAAGTGTGGGTGAATCCCGATGCGATTAGGTCCT
>Ga0105245_10004881_pt1 | contig 11800 bp, 8 predicted proteins | sample KBSM54metaG_FD_81523 | JGI IMG/M metagenome (GOLD analysis project Ga0105245, IMG submission 81523) | Miscanthus rhizosphere microbial communities from Kellogg Biological Station, Michigan, USA - KBS M5-4 metaG | ecosystem: Host-associated > Plants > Roots > Rhizosphere > Soil | place: Michigan...
CCAGTCCGGCGAAGAGACGCTCAGCCGCGATCGCGATCGGCGCATCGAGCTCGAGCGGACGCTCGCCGAGTTGAATCAGGCCGAGCAGGACGCCCGCGACAAGGCGAAGGAAAAAGCCAAGAAATCGGACGACTCGGCGGCCGCGACCGTCGTCGCTCCCGCTCCTTCCACAGGGGGCGCGGAGACTCCCGCGGCGAGCGTGTCACCGACGTCTCTGACGCCGACCGCGGATCTCGCGACCAACCTCGCGCGCCTGACCGCGCTGCAGCGATATCTCGCTGACCTGCAGACCCGGCTCAAGCCGAGCCATCCCGACGTCGTCCGAGCGCAGCGCCTGATCGCGGACATGCAGCGGGCGATCAGCGCAAGCCAGGGCGGCGCACCCGGGGAAATCGTCTCGGTCGATCCGGCGGCCGCCGTCCGAAGCGCCAGAATCACCCAGGTGCGCGGGCAGATCGACAACATCGACAAGGAAATCGCCCGGAAGTCCGCGGAGCAGGAAAGGCTGAAGGCGCAGATTCAGACGCTGCAGAGCCGCGTCGAGAACGAGCCGACGCGCGAATCGGAGTTGATCAGCCTCACGCGCGACTACGAAACGTCGAAGGCGACATATCAGAGTCTGCTCGCGCGCCGGGAGGAAGCCGGCATCGCCGCGGACCTCGAACGTCAGCAGGTCGGGCAGCAGTTCAAGACGCTCGACCCGGCCCGGCTGCCGGAAAAGCCCTCCGGGCCGAATCGTCAGCGGATCAATCTGATTGCAGCCGCCGCCGGGCTCGCGCTCGGCATCGGCCTGACCGTGCTCCTCGAAATCCGCGACCAGAGCTTCAGAAATGCCGTGGAGATCGTGCCGGTCCTGTCTCTGCCCGTGCTCGCCTCGGTGCCGGCCATCATGACCCGGACCGAGCGGCTGCGCTCGAGGCGCCTGGTGCTGGCGGTGATGACGCTCTTCCTGACCCTGGTCGGGTCCGGCGGCGCGGTAGCATACAAGTACGGCTTCATCGACTTCGCGGCTTTCAAGTTCTGGTAGACGACTGCCCATGTACGAGAGCTTCTACGGTCTGCAGGAGCGTCCGTTCGATCTGACGCCGGATCCGCGCTACCTCTTTCTGACGCCGAAGCATCAGGAAGCGCTGACCAACCTGCATTACGGCATCACCCAGCGCAAAGGGGTGACGATGGTGCTCGGGCCGGCCGGTACCGGGAAGACGACGCTCGTCCGCGCCGCACTCGCGGCGGTCGCGGAGGGCGGCGGACACTGCATCTCTGTCAGCAACCCGACCCTGACGCGCGCAGAGTTCGTCGAGCTGCTCGCCCGCGGGTTCTCGTTGAGCCCTGCGGCGGCGGGATCCAAGACGACCCTGCTCGCCGAGCTGGAAGTCAGGCTGCGCGAATATCTGGCGGCCGGCATGGCGACGGCGCTCGTCATCGACGAAGCGCAGGGGCTGTCTGATGAACTGCTCGAAGAGGTCCGCCTGCTCGTCAACCTCGAAACCGACACGGCGAAGCTCCTCCCGCTGGTGCTGGCCGGCCAGGACGAGCTGTCCGAGCGCCTGGCCAGGCCGTCGTGCGCGGCGCTCAAGCAGCGCGTGGCGCTGCGCTGCCACCTGCTTCCGCTGAGCGCGCGCGAGACCGCCCAGTACATCGCCAGCCGCCTGCGAATGGCGGGCGGCGTACCCGGCGACGCGTTCACCCGCGATGCAATCGACATCATCCATCAGCGCTCGGGCGGTATTCCGCGGACGATCAGCGTGATCTGCGACAACTCGCTGATGTCGGGCTTCGCCGTCGATCAGCGCCCGGTCGGCCGTCAGCTGGTCCTCGAAGTCTGCCGGGATTTCGACTTCGAGACTCCGCTCGCGCCGCCGGTGCCGCAGCTTGCGCCGCGGCCCGCGGCCCCCGTTTCGCTGAAGCCTGCGTCGCCGCCGCAGTTCGCCGTGTCGCCGCCGGCGGCGGCAGCACCCGTATTGCCGCCGGCGCCCCGGCCGCCTGCCGAAGACGGCGCCAAACCCGAAGGCACCGACGAACGATTGTTCGCGACATTTGGCCGCCCCGCCCCGCGGTCGTGGTTTTCGCGATGAGGATGCGTAAACCATGAGCCGTCTGACCGAAGCCTTGCGGCGCGCCAACGAAGGCGCGACGGCGGCGCCCGTGGACTCCCACGAGTCGATCGACACCTTTCCGATCGAGGCGGAGCAGGCTGAGCCCGTTCGTGCGGCCGTGCCGATGGGACCTGTTGACGAGGAGGTCCCGCCGCAGTCCGGCGAACAGACGCTGACGCGGCGAGCCGATTCCATGGGCCGGCGCGTGAAGACCGACTCGTCGGGCCGATCGATACAGGTCGATCCGGCCGGCACCCGCGTCCAGGACCAAACGCCTCCGCCGGCACCCGCCGGGCCGGAGGCCCAGCTCGCGGTGTTCACCGAGTTCAACAAGAAGCTCGTCGAGCGGCTGGTGGTGCCCAACGGGGCGCCGCACACGATGATCGAGGAATACCGGAAGCTCGCCGCGGCGCTGCATCACGCCCAGCTGGCTCACGGCACCAAGGTGATCATGGTCACCAGCGCCAGCCCCGGCGAAGGGAAGACGCTGACGGCGTCCAACCTGGCGCTGACGCTCAGCCAGTCGTATCAGCGCCACGTGCTGTTGATCGATGCGGACCTGCGCAAGCCCACGGTCCATTCCGTCTTCGGCGTCGAAAACGCAGCCGGGCTGATCGATGCCCTGCGCCAGGCGCCCGAGAAGACCGACCGGCACGTGCCGCTGGTGCAGGTCTCCACGCGGCTCGAACTGCTGCTGAGCGGCGGCGTGACGCCCGACCCCATCAGCCTGCTGACGTCCGACACGCTGCGAGGCCTGCTGAAGGACGCGTCTGAAGCCTTCGACTGGGTGATCGTGGACACGCCGCCCGCCGCGTTCCTGCCCGACTGCAACCTCATGTCGTCGGCCGTGGATGCCGCGCTCATCGTCGTTCGGGCCTTCGTGACGCCTTATCCGCTCGTGCAGCGGGTGGTCGAAGCCGTCGGCCACAACAAGGTGCTCGGCGTCGTCCTCAATCACGCCGAACAGTCGCCGCAATCCGGTTACTACGGCTACGGATACGGGTACAGCTACGGCGGCTACGGATATGGCTACAGCGGCGGCCTCAACCCGAACACCAAGCCCTGATCGTTTTCGATCGGCCCGCGTCGACGACAGCGCTTGCGAGCATTCAATCGCGGCATCCTGATGCGCGTCGGGTAACAATTACGCGGCCAGTACGCGAAAACTGAAAAATCCGGCGCTGAACGGCCTGCGTGCGCCAGACTCCGGCGCAGTGAAACCTGTGTAAACTCAACAAGTTAATCGATAAGAGTCTGTGCGACTCTTTGGCACTTCGTTTGCTCATCCGTGGTGGTCATCGCTACCAAAGTCGCACAAATTAGCAGCGCGCTGATTCTCTTCAGCGTGCTTGCCATTCAGCCAGCCGCTGCGCAGTGGGCACCGCCGATCGGTATTCCTGCGCCGTCGTTCGGCATCACCAACGTTGCGCCGGCCGTTCCCAACCCGTGGACGGCGAGTACGCCGGGGTTCTATTACGTGGAACCCACGAAGACGGCGTCGACTGACGCCAGCAATACGTACGGCACGCCGGCCAAGCCTCGGAAAACCATTCCGACAACGCTGCCGGCGGGCTCCGTCGTCGAGTTGCACGGGACCTACGACGCATCGCACAGCAGCCCCGCCACGATCGTTTCCAACGGCACCGCGACCGCGCCCGTCTTTATCCGGGGCGTGAGCGCCACGAGCCGGCCGGTCGCGCACCGCTCGTGGGAAATCCGGGGGAGCTACCTTGTCGTCGAGAACATCGAGTTCGGCCCCATGGCGGATCAGTCCGATACGGGCTCAATGGTGGTCCTGCTACCTTCGGACCACGTGTCGGTGCGCCACAACGACGTGCACGGCCTGCCGGTTCAGGGCGGCGGTATCGGGGTCGTCAACTGGGAAGTACCGTACGGAGTCGTTTACACGGGCCCCGGCTATCTCGACAACATCGTCCTCTGGGACAACCTGGTTCACGACAACGGCGACTTGAACGCCACCTTCGACCAGGACGTTCACGGGATCTCGGTGACCGACCACGTCCGCTATCTCTGGGTGGTGGACAACCAGATTTATCGCAACAGCGGCGACGGGATCCAGATCAACGCGCAGGACACCATGGTGGCAAGCACGCACCATATCTACGTCGGCCGCAACGTGTCGCATCACAACAAGCAGAGCGGGTTCTGGGTCAAGAGCGCGTCGGACGTGATCTTCTCGCAGAACGAGTCGTACGGGCACCGGCCGAGCAATTCGTCACTCGGGCAGGGCATGGGCGGCCAGTACGGGCCCGACTGGGTGTGGTTCCTCTATAACCACATACACGACTGCGAGTACGGCATCACGCAGATGTCCGACAACCAGGAGCACTCGCGCTGGTTCCTCATCGGGAACATCATCGAGAACATCCACCACTCGCGAGCGAGTGATCCGAGCGATTCGTGGGCCCCCTCGGCCATCATGATGTCGGGTGGCTACGAGCGGCATATCATCAACAACACGATCTACAACACCGACTCGGGCGTGAACATCTCGACGCCGGTCGGGACCCTCGAAATCGCCGACAACGTCATCTCGACGATTACGCAGCCGCTCGGGAGCCACGTGCTGATCGGATTCGCCCAGATCGCGGGCATCACATCGTTCCACCACAACCTGCTGTTCGGAGATCCGCGGGTGGATTGGGCCAACGGCCAGGTCCATCTTACGGCGGCGCAGCTGGCGATGGTGCAATCACTCACGACCGATCCGCAGTTTGTGAACGCCGCCGGCAGCGACTTCCATATCCTGACGACGTCCCCTGCGAAGAACGCTGCCGAATTCAACGCGGTCCACGCGACGTTTCAGGCGCGGTACGGCGTCAGCATCGCGTTTGACGCTGCGGGCCGCGCGCGCCAGGGCACGACGACCGACATGGGCGCGTATCTCGCCAACCAGGTGGCGGCCCCGACGGCGCCGGTCCATCTCTCCCTGACCTTGAAACCGTGAAGGGTTTGTAAGGGCCGTTCGGGTTCGGCATCCTGATATGCTCTGAGGAGATGGTGGCCTGCCGAACCCTACGAGCGGTCGCTCTTCTCGCCGGTCTCAGCGCGCTGGGCCCGCGCGCGGCATCGGCGCAATGGACGCCTCCGATCGGCATTCCTGCACCGTCGTTCGGCATCTTCGAAACCGCGCCGCCGTCGCCGTCGCCATGGGCGAGCCCGACGCCGGGTTTCTACTACGTGGATGCCTCGAAGCCCGGCAGCACCGATTCGGGTAATGCCAACGGCACGCCGGGCCGGCCGCGCGCGACGATCCCGATCGACCTGCCGCCCGGCGCGGTCGTGGAGTTGCACGGGACGTACGACGCCTCGCACGCCACGCCGGCGACGATCGTCTCGCGGGGCACGGCCGCCCGGCCGGTGTTCATCCGCGGCGTGAGCGCCGACAGCCGCCCGCTGGCGCGCCGGTTCTGGGAGGTAAAAGGCACCTACCTCATCATCGAAAACATCGAGTTCGGCCCGTTGCCCGACCGGTCGGATACCGGATCGCTCGTGATCCGGCTGCCCGCGAGTCACGTGGCGCTGCGCAACAGCGACCTGCACGGCACGCTCGATGCCGGCGGCCTGGGCATCGTCAACTGGGAAGTCCCGTACGGAGTCGTCTACACGGGATCGGGCGTCATCGACAACGTCGTCATCTTCAACAACACGATCCACGATAACGGCAACGTGAACGCCACCAACGACCAGGACAACCACGGGATCGCCGTCACCGATCACGTCAACAACCTGTGGGTCGTGGACAACCAGCTATACCGCAACAGCGGCGACGGCCTGCAGATCAACGCCGGGACGGGGCAGGGCGCCACGACGCATCACATCTATGTCGGACGAAACGTTTCCCATCACAACAAGCAGACTGGCTTGTGGGTGAAGCAGGCGACCGACGTGATTCTCTCCGAGAACGAGACCTACGGGCACCGCCCGGGCAATTCGTCGCTCGGCCAGTGCATGGGCGGTCAGTACGCACCGGACTGGGTGTGGTTCCTCTATAACCACGTGCACGACTGCGATTACGGCATCGCACAGATGTCCGACAACGGGGAAAAGTCGCACACGTTCATCATCGGCAACGTCATCGACAATATCCATACCTCACAGCTGAGCGATCCGACGGATGCATGGTCGCCCTCGGCCATCTTCATGTCTGGCGCCTACGAGCGGCATGTCGTCAACAACACGATCTACAACGTCGACTCCGGGGTCAATATCGCGTCGGCGGCCGGATCGCTCGACATCGCCGATAACATCATTTCGAACGTCACGCAGGCGCGGGCGAGCCACGTGAACCTGTCATTCGCGGCGCTGGCCCCCAACGCGACGTTTCACCATAACGTGCTGTTCGGCGATCCGCGCATCGACTGGGGAAGCGGGCAGGCGCACGTGAACGCCACGCTGCTCGCCGCTGCCCGATCATTTGATGCGGATCCGCAGTTTCTCGACGCGCCGAACCGGAACTTCCACGTCGCGTTGAGCTCGCCGGCGGCGAACAACGGCGAACTGAACGTCGCCTACGCCACGTTTCAGCAGCGATATGGCTTCAGCATCGCGGTCGACGCGGACGGCCGCGCGCGGCCGAAAACCGTGACGGCGGATATCGGCGCGTATCTGCCCGGTGTGCCGCCGGCGAACGCACCGGCCCCGTCCGATCCGGCTCCGCCGTCGGTCGAGAACTGCGGGCCGACGTCGATGCCTGCTGCGCCGCCCGGGTTCAGGCTCGTGAGCCAGGGAGGCGGATTCCTCAGTGTGGCCTGGTCGACGCCCACGGCCTGCGGCGTGCCGACCTCGTACATCCTCGAAGGCAGCGCCGCGCCGGGCGAGGCAGGTCCCAGCTTCGAGGTCCCGGCCTCGCAGACAACGTACCAGGGCGGAATGCAGCCGGGGACGTTCTACATGCGTGTGAAAGCCCGCAATACGCAGGGCATCAGCCTTCCCTCGAATGAAATCGAGGTCGGCGGCGTGCCGGGCGCGCCCGGATCGCTCAGGGCTGCGGTCAACGGCGCCTCGGTGACGCTGACCTGGAGCGCGCCGACGACCGGCGGCACGGCTGGCGGCTTCGTCGTCGAAACCGGATCGGCGCCCGGCCTCGCGGACATCGCCTCCGTGACGCTCCCCAGGAACTCGACATCGACCGCGCAGGTAGTCCCGGCGGGCACCGCCTACCTCAGGGTCAGAGCCATCAGCATCGCCGGTGTCAGCGACCCGTCGAACGAAGTCAAGGTCACCGTTCGGTGATCGGCCGCGCAGCTTCCATATCATCGCGTGCCGCAGCGGGTCTCGCCGTGTTTCAGGTGGCCGTCGCCGCGGGCCTCTCCGTACTGCTGTCCACCTGGACATACCTGATCGGCAAGGGCCTGATCATGTCCGCCGGCGAGATGGACATGGGGATGGACGACCTGCCTGCCGACACCATCCGCCAGGTGGCCGCCAGCTTCGTGGCGTCGTTCGCGATATGGGCGGGCCTTCTGGTGCTGGCGGCAGGTATCGCCGCTGCGGTCGCGGACGTTCTGTACCGCGATGATCGTCAGGGATACGGCGTGGCGCTGCGCCGCACGGCTGTGGCCACGATCTGGTTCGTGGTGTGGGCGGCGGCTGTGCTCGTCCTCAACAGCATCCGCCACGACGAGATTCGCCATCCGGCTGCGGCGGTGCGTGCGTACGCGCAGGGCAACCAGCACTGGTTCAGCGGATCGTCGGCGGCGGCACCCGGGAAGATTGAGCGCGAACCTCTGGCGGGCCGGGGACGCCTGCGCGGAATCGCCGTCCTGTTTCCCATGCTCTGGAGCGTGGCGCTCCCGCTGCCTGCCGGGCGGCGGCGAATGAGCCGGCCCGCGTTGTGGGGAACCGCGATTCTCCTCTCGTGGGTGGCCTGGTGGGGTGTCTGGCGGCTCCTGCCGTGGACCGCGATCGAGGCGTTGACGGGGTAGCGCATCGTGAACCGCTCGACGTGGCGAATCGTAGTGTGGGCGGCGTTCCTGATCGCCGCGGCCGTGCGCCCGGGCATCGACGCGATCGATCGATGGATCGTCGGGGTGTGCTGGAACGTTCCGAGCGAGTGGAACGCGGTGGCCGAGGCGGCCATGCGAACCGGCGTCGTCGAATCGCGTATCGGCGGCGGTCCGGCGCCCTGGCGGCAGGCGAGCGTTCTTCCGCTCGAGGGGTCGCGCCTGGCGGTCGTCACCGTGTCCGACATGACTACGGCGAAGTCCACGTTCATCAACGAGCAGTACGATGTTCTTGGTATCCTGGCACGGACGACGTCGGATGCGGCGCTCGTCACCGACGAGACCCGCGGCTACAAGCCGCTGAGCCACATCTGGCCGCTTGTCAGCCGGGAGGGCCGGTTGCGCACGCTCATCGCGATGGCGCCGCTGCGCTCGGAGCCGCCGCGGCTCGGCGTATTTGCCTACGTCGCGCTGGGCGCGAGCGAAAACGAGCTGCTGTTCGTGTGCCGCCTCGACGCCGCCCCCGGTCCGACGTGGGGTGAACTGGTCGCGAACCGCGACGGCGCGAAAGACGACATGGCCGTCTTCGAGCGCGGCCAGCGCGGCGAGCCGCCCATCGTGACATTCGCCTGGGACGCGAGCGCCGGAACGTACCAGGTCACCGCCACGCAGAAGGGTCGCGCGCTCGTGTCCTGGTGGACACCCCGCGCCGGCGAACACGTGACGGTCCCTCGCGATGCCCCCATCGACGATACGATCAGGCGAGTCGCGGCGGGTTTCCGGCCCACGGGGCCATGACCGCCTCTCCGGCCGACGGCGACAAAAGGTCTCTAAAGAGCTGACTTCCCGGCCATTCTGCAACCTTCGATTCAGCGCATTCGCCTAAATTATTCAGTGCCAGTGTTTTAGACAGCCTTCCCGGAAGCCGGTCGCGGAGACGACTTTGCTCAGAATTGAGGCAAGGAGACGTGTCTGCGAAGCCCGAGTGAACCGATTTCGCCAGTTGGGACTCCGGCCCCGATCCGCCTGATGCTCGTGGTGAGCAACCTCGAGTACGGCGGCGCGCAACGCCAGGTGGTCGAGCTGGCCAATCATCTCGATCCTGCGCAGTTCGACGTCCGGATCTGCTCGCTGTCGTCGTACGTGCCGCTGGCGGACGACCTCCGCCGGCGTGATCAGCTCCACGTGATCACGAAGCAGTTCAAGTTCGACGCGACCGTCGTCCCCCGCCTGGCGCGGTTGCTCCGGCGCAGCCGGACGGACGTCGTGCAGAGCTACCTGTTCGACGCCGACATCGCCGCGTTTCTGGCGGGACGTCTCGCAGGCTGCGCGCTCGTCGTCGGGTCCGAGCGTAACGCCAACTACGTGATGAAGAAGCGCCAGGTGATGCTGTACCGCTGGACCCGGCCTTGCGTGGACATGCTCATCGCGAATTCGCACGCGGGCGCCGAGTTCAACCAGCGTGTGGTGGGGTATCCGTCCAGCCGTTATCGGGTGGTACACAACGGCGTGGACACCGGGCGATTCGCGCCCGCGGCGGCGGATGCCATGCGCGGGGAACTGGGCATCGCGCACGATGAGCTGGTGGTCGGCATGTTCGCGAGCTTCAAGCACCAGAAGAACCACCCGCTGTTCTTCCGGGCCGCGGCGCGCGTGCTCGAGCGCTTCCCGCGCACGCGTCTGCTGCTCGTCGGGGACGAGCTGTACGCGGGCATGCACGGGTCGGACGAGTACAAGCGCGAGGTTCTCGATCTGGTCGAGGCGCTCGGGTTGCGCGACCGCTGCATTTTCGCGGGCAACCAGGACGCGGTTCACCGCTTCTACGCCGCGTGCGACGTGACCGTGATGTCGTCGCACTTCGAAGGCACGGCGAACGCGGTGCTCGAGTCGCTCTCCTGCGGGGTTCCGGTGGTTGCGACGGCGGTGTCCGATACGGCGATGATTCTTCCGGATGGTCGCGCCGGCTATGTCGTGCCGCCGGGAGACGAGCGTGCGATGAGCGAGCGTATCGGGGCGCTGCTGGGCGACGCGGCCCTCAAAGCGCGCATGGGACACGCGGCGCGGGATTGGATTCTCCAGGAATTTTCGAGCGAGCGCCTGGCCGAGAAGACGGCCGACGTCTACAGGCGTGAACTTCAGAGCGGGCGATTGCGGCGCAGTCCGGTCGCCGTCGCCCGGCCGCGCCCCGCGGATCACCACGCCCGATCATGAGCGTCCCGCGCATCTGCATCGTGTCGCACGCGGCGTTCCGGGCGCTGACCGGCAGCACGACCGGCCATATCGGCGGCGTCGAGCACCAGACCAGCCTGCTCGCAAAATGGCTCGTCGCGAGAGGCTACGCCGTGGATTTCGTCACGTGGCGCGAAGGCGAAGAGGCCGAAGCGATGGTGGACGGCGTCCGCCTGCTTACGGTGTGCCGGCAAGACGAGGGGCTTCCCGGACTGCGATTCGTCTTTCCCCGCTGGACGAGCCTGATTGCCGCGCTCCGGCGGTCCGACGCGGACGTCTACTACCACAACACCGCGGAGTGCGTGACCGGCCAGGTCGGCCTGTGGTGCCGCGCCGCCAACAGGCGCTTCGTGTTCTCGGCCGCCTCGCACGCGGACTGCGACGCGGCGCTCCCGTGCCTGCCTCGGCTGCGCGAACGCGTCCTGTACCGGCTGGGCCTCCGGCTGGCATCAGCCGCCGTGGTGCAGACCGAGATGCAGCGGCAGATGATGGAGGCCAACTTCGCGCGCGCCTCCGCGGTGGTCCCGATGCCGTGCCCGGAGCCCGATCCGCGGCACGTGCTGCAGCCCTCGGCGGGCCCTCTGTCGACGCGGGCGCTGTGGGTCGGCCGGCTGAGCGACCTCAAGCGGCCCGAGCTGTTTCTTGCGGCGGCGCAGCTGGCGCCCGGCCTGCAGTTCGACCTGGTCGGTCCGCTCGACGGCGACGCGTACGGCAACCGGATCCTCGAGCAGGCGAAGCGCATCCCGAACGTGACGTATCACGGCCCCGTGGCGCGCGCCGACATGGCGCGGCTCTATCAACAGTCCGGATGCCTGGTCTGCACGTCCCACCTCGAAGGGTTCCCGAATACGTTCCTCGAGGCGTGGAGCCAGGGGCTTCCCGTGGTCTCCACCTGGGATCCCGACGATCTGATTCGTCGCCGCGGCCTGGGCGTGGCGTGCGAGGGGACGCCATCGGCGGTTGCGCAGGGCATCCAGTCGCTCGTCGGATCGATCGACGCCTGGAGCGCCGCGTCAGCGCGGGCGCGCTCGTATTACCTGGCCACGCACCGGCCCGACGTGACGTTCAGGGCTCTCGAGCGCGCGCTCGTCGGCGAAGGTGGGGCAGTCGTGCCCGCGCCGGCGGACGCGGCTCGAGTGTCGAGTTCCACGTCATGATCCGGTCTCTTCACCCCGGTCCCGTGCCCCGTGATTCGTGGCGGCGCTTCGTGTGCCATCCGGATCCGGATTGTCTCGAAGGTCTCGCCGCCAGATTCTGCGAAGCGGGGCCCGCCGACGCCGCGCGCCTGTCGCGCGCCTTCAGCGAAGTCGTCAGCAGCATCCGCATCGGCCGCACGCACAAGCTGACGCGGCCCAATCGCCTCGCCGGACCGACCGGCGCCCTCTGCGATCGGCTCCAATCTGCGGCTCGCGACACGCTGCAGTTCCTGGACGTCGGCGCCTCTGACGGCATCACGACGCTGGAGGCCGTGCGCATGCTGGAGGCGCGTCTCGGGCGGCCGGTTCA
>Ga0105245_10004883_pt1 | contig 11796 bp, 8 predicted proteins | sample KBSM54metaG_FD_81523 | JGI IMG/M metagenome (GOLD analysis project Ga0105245, IMG submission 81523) | Miscanthus rhizosphere microbial communities from Kellogg Biological Station, Michigan, USA - KBS M5-4 metaG | ecosystem: Host-associated > Plants > Roots > Rhizosphere > Soil | place: Michigan...
GGCGCGACCCGCCGCCGGCCGTCCAGCGCCGCACGCACGTGCGGCGGCGGCCTGAGCGCCTCCCAGCGCTCAGCGCGCGGTGGCAGCAGGTCCGCGTCCGTCAGGAAGGCGGCAAGCCGATGTTGCGGCGGCGCTGGTGCCGTGTACCACCACCCCTCTGGTGTCGCCTCGACCAGGGTCGTCCCGTCGCGGCCGCGGACCTCGGTGCCCGCGAGCTCCCACACCACCGCGACGAGGCGATCGACGCGGTGGCGGCGGGCGCCCTGCGCCCGGGCGACGGTCGCCGTCCGCCCGGTCGCATCGACGATGACGCGTCCGCGCGCCGCCGGGGCGCCATCCCGAACGAGCGTCCACACGTCGCCGCTCCTGGTCGCCCGCCGGACGCGAACGTCGTCGAGTACGCGCACGCCGCGCTCGCGCGCGGCGTCGAGCAGGCCGCGGTCGAACGCGGTGCGGTCGAGGTGCCAGCCGTGTCCGAGCGGGTGGAGCACGAAGTCGTCCTCGTCGAGCTGATCGCTGCCCCAGGCGCTGCTGATCCCGTACGAGGGCCGGTGGCGCTCCGCGCAGAACGCGCCGGTCCCGAAGACGTCGGTGACGACGCGCTCGCCCCCGGGCGGCAGGCTCTCACCCCGTCGGGCGCCGTGCGTCGCCGAGGCGGCGACGAGGGTCACCGAAGCTCCACGGCGGTGGGCGGCCACCGCGGCCGCCGCTCCCGCCGGCCCGCCGCCCACCACCACGACGTCGTCGGCGGAGGTCATGCGCCCGGGAACCATTGGTCGGCGCCGTAGTCGTGCTGCGGCTCATTGGGGAACCCCACGTAGGACTCGACCTTGAACGTCGTCGGAAACCCGGCATCGCCGGGCCCCGGGCGCTCGGTCACCATTCCCATCCGCGGCCAGTCCTCGACCATCAGCCGCAGCGTGGGTGGGCGGGTCTTGCGGGCGATGAACCGCTCCCACCCCCGCCGGCGGTGGAACGCGGCTTCGCGCTCGGAGCGCGGTCGCGTGCGGTCCATGACGACCTGGTAGTCGTCCTCGCTCAGCACTTGGACCGGCACGCGCGCCACCCAGAAGGCGGGAAGCCCCGTCGAGATGCTGGCCTGGTACCCGCTCCGGCAGCTCGACGCGTCGCCGTGCCAGGGCACGCCCAGCCAGCGCGTGATCGCTCCGGGCGACAGCCCCTGCACAGGCCCGTCCGGCGCGAGGACCTGCTCTTGGGTGAGCTCTGGGCCCCAGTCGCGCTCGTCGACGCTGGCCGAGTCGACCCGCAGCCGCCACGGCCGGTCCCATGTCGAGCGCCGCCGCAGGATCCAGGGCGCCTCGAGGCCGGGGTGAAACGCTCCGCCCAGAACGGACTCGAGCGCGGCGCGGTCGAGCGCGTGCGGCTGCTCCGCGACCGGCAGCTGCTCGGGCCGGGGCGGCCGGCGAGCGACGCGGCCGCGGTCGTCGTCGAAGCGCCCTTCGGCCCAGGCGCCGAGCTGCGTGTACTGCAGTTGCGTGACCGCGAGCCACTGGCGGTTGTTCCGAGCGGGGATGGCGACGTGGTCGCCGTAGAGGTCGGGAATGGCGTTGGGCTGGGCTTCGGTGAACGATGGATCTCGGAACTGCTCGAACACGCTGCGCCGGTACGCCGCAGCGCGGGGCGAGGCGTCGGCCAGCCGCTCGACCGTCCCCGGCGCAAGCCAGTCGTGCCCGCTCCCGAAGCCCTCGCCTTCGAAATAGCCCTCGCTCACCCACTGCATGTCCGACAGGCGCGCGAACAGCGGCAGGATGTCCTCGGCGAAGCTCACCGGCGGCGCGTCGAGCGCGCCGCTCTGCACGAACATCGACCGTGCGACGTCGTAGAGCGTGACCAGGCCGGTCGCCATTGCGGGGGCGTAGTTCGGCGGTGTCGTGATCACCCATGCGGGGTCGGCCTCCAGGCGCCGGCCCCCGAGACGCACCGTCGCGCGGATGAGGCCGTCGCACACGTCGTCGGCCCAGCCGTCGTTTCCCGCGTAGGACGTGAGGCTCGCGTGACCGTGGCGGTACGCCGCTCCGTTGCCGGGGAGGACCACGAGGCGGCCGGCGCCGTCGGTCAACGCCTCGCCGAGCGACACGGGCTGGCCGAGAAACGCGCCGCCATCCAGCGCGAGGGGGCGCGCGCCGGCTCCTCGGACCGTGCGCTCGCCGGGCACGATGAACAACCCCGCGCGTTGCGCACCGCGGAAGCTGTCGTTGCGGCGCGCCGATGGCTGGGCGTCGGGGATGTCGAAGGCGGTGCTGAACGCGTACCACGCCGGCTTGGCGTTGGCGACCGTCACCCGCCATGTGATGTCGGCGTCGTGCGCGGTGAGCTCGCGCACTGGACGGCCGGACGCGTCGAGGCCATAGATGCGAAAGCGCGCTGCCTGACGCGCCATGGCGCCATCGGCGTCCTTGAATCCGCGCGGCGCGCTCGGCAGCGCTCCAGGCACCTCCGGCCCGAAGTACATGGCGTCGGGGCTGTTGCCCACTCGGCCGATCCCAAGCGCCGGATGGATCGCGACACGCGCGATCCGGTCATCGTCGTCGCCGCCACAGCCGGCCGTCACCAGGCTTGGCAGCGCCGCGAGTGCCGCGGCGGCGGAGCTCCGCTGGAGGAACGCACGGCGGGACGTGAGCTCCACGCCACAACCCTACAGGCGGGGGCGCTCCTGGGCTTTGTGCCCGCCGCGCGGGCAGAAACCGCTGATTTCCAGGCAGAACGTGTCAGCACCAACCAGTTCAGAACCGGCATGTTGGCGTGGGCATGGCGCCCACGACGTGGTCAGCGGTTGACGACGGACATGTTCGCCTCGTCGTGGCGCTCGCCGGTGGCTGGGGTGAGATCGTTGAGCCGTTGGATCTGCTCCGCGCTCAGCTCGACGCCGTCGGCGGCGGTGTTCTCCTCGACGCGGGAGACGCGCTTGGTGCCGGGGATCGGCGCGATGTCGCCGCCTTGCGCGAGCAGCCACGCCAAGGCGACCTGCGCCGGTGTGGCGTCGACCTCGGAGGCGACGGCCCGGACCTCGTCGACGATGCAGAGGTTCTTCTCGAAGTTGCCCTCGGTGAAGCGCGGGTTGGTCTTGCGCCAGTCGTCGTCGCTCAGTTCCTCGGCGGAGCGGATCGTCCCGGTGAGGAAGCCGTGCCCGAGCGGCGAGTAGGGCACGAAGCCCACGCCGAGCTCGCGCAGCAGCGGTAGGAGCTCGGCCTCCGGATCACGGGTCCACAGTGAGTACTCCGTCTGCAGTGCGGTGATCGGGTGCACGGCGTGGGCGCGACGGATCGTGTCGGGTCCGGCCTCGGACAGGCCGATGTGCAGGACCTTTCCTTCCGCCACCAGCGCCGCCAGCGCGCCGACGGTCTCTTCGATGGCGGTGTTGGGGTCGACCCGGTGCTGGTAGTAGAGATCGATGCGGTCGGTACCCAACCGCTTCAGTGAGCCCTCGACCGCGGCCCGGATGTTCGCCGGGCTGCTGTCAAGGACCCCGGGGCCTCCGCCGGAGTGGGAGACCAAGCCGAACTTCGTCGCCACCACCACATCGTCGCGACGCCCCGCGAGGGCGCGGCCGACGAGTTCCTCATTCGCGTACGGGCCGTAGATCTCGGCGGTGTCGATGTGGGTGACGCCCAGCTCGAGCGCACGCCGGATGGTGCGGATCGACTCCGCGTCGCTGCTGCTCGGATCGAGGTAATAGCCGGACATCGCCATCGTCCCCAGTCCGATGCGGGAGACGTCAAGTGTGCGTAGCGAAGTGTGTCTCATGGCTCTCAGCAAAGCGCGGATTTCGCGAAGGTGAGAGTCCCTGCTGAGAGAGGTACTGGCAGGGTCCCCCAAGGGGTGAGAGCCGGATCTACGCTTAGCGGCGTGGAGACGAAAAAGGAAATCCGCGAGTTCCTCACCTCCCGTCGTGCGCGGATCACGCCCGAGCAGGCCGGGCTGACCTCCTATGGCGGTCGTCGCGTTCCCGGACTCCGCCGCGAGGAGGTCGCCGTCCTGGCCGGCGTCAGCGCGCCGTACTACACCCGCCTGGAGCGCGGAGATATCAGCGGGGTCTCCGCGAGCGTGCTGGAGGCACTGGCTCGGGCGCTCCAGCTCGACGACGCCGAGCGTGCCCACCTCTTCGACCTCGCCCGCGCCGCGCAGCCGACGCCGGCGCGACCCCGTCGGCGCCAGGCCAAGCAGGGCGTCCGGCCCGAGATCCAGTGGACGCTCGATGCGATCACCGGCGCCGCCGCATTCGTGAGCAACGAGCGCCTCGACATCCTCGCCGCCAACCAGCTCGGACGCGCGCTGTTCTCCGAGCTCTACGCAGCACCGTCGCGGCCGGTCAACACCGCCCGGTTCGTGTTCCTCGACCCGCGCGCCGAGGCGTCCTACGGCGACTGGGACCGCGTCGCCACCGAATCCGTCGCGATTCTGCGCTCGGCCGCGGGCCGCGACCCGTACGACCGCGACCTCTCAGACCTCGTCGGCGAGCTCGCAACACAGAGCGAGGCGTTCCGCACCCGCTGGGCCGCGCACAACGTCCGGTTCCACAACACTGGCGTCAAGCTCTTCCACCATCCCGACGTTGGCGAGCTCCACCTGAGCTACAACCGCCTGGACCTCGCGGCAGACCCCGGGCTGACGCTCTTCACCTACACCGCCGAGCCCGGCTCGCGCTCCGAGGAAGCACTGAAGCTCCTCGGCAGCCTGGCAGCGACGGTCGACCCTGCGTCGGCGCGCACGACCGACCAAAGCTGAACTGTTGGTTCGTGACAAATCTCACGCGGGTGTACGGTCCGTCTGCCGCAGCAGCCGCCGTGCGGCCACTCACGACCAGCCGTAGAGCCGACGTGCGGCACCTTCGAGGGAGATGAGATGTTGCGGCCACCGTCTACGCGGGTCGCGGGTTCGATGGCACTCGCTGCTGAAGTCCGACTGATCGTCGCGCAGCGCGTGATGCTGCCCTGCTATCCCAGCGACCGTGTTGCCGCCCCTCGTGGGGAGGTGCCTGCGTGCGACGTCTGATCGGTGCGCTGGTCGCAGGTGGGGTCTTCCTCGTGCTGTCGTTCTCCGGGACCGCGGCCGCCGCGCCGGCGATCCGATGGCACAAGTGCGCCGAGTCTGCCCAACGGGGTTTTCAGTGCGCCAAGATCCGCGTGCCGCTCGACTACCAGCGTCCGCGCGGCGGCGATATCACGCTCGCCCTGATTCGCCACCGCGCGAGCGATCCGGGGCGGCGCATCGGCACGCTCTTCTACGAGCCCGGCGGGCCGGGCGTGCCGGGCACGGAGTTCCTGCCCGCCGTGGCCTTCGACGGCTTCCCGGCTGAAGTGCAGGCGCGCTTTGACATCGTCAGCTGGGACCCGCGCGGAGTGGGTGCGAGCACCGCGGTGCAGTGCTTTGCCAGCCAAGCTGCCGAGGACCGCTTCTTCGCCGGATCCCCGACGAGGAACGTCGACGGCTTTCCCGTTGGGGAGGGCCAGATGACGACCTGGATCGACCACTACCGTCGTTTCGGGGAACGCTGCAAACGCCGCAATGGTCGCCTGCTCACGCACGTGTCCACCGTTGACACCGTCCGCGATCTCGATCTGATGCGCCGGCGAGCCGGCGAGCGCAAGATGACCTATGTCGGCACGTCCTACGGGACCATTGTGGGCGCCGTCTACGCGAACATGTTCCCCGGTCGGGTTCGGGCCATGGCGCTCGACGGCGTTGTCGACCCGATCGCTTGGTCGCAGCCGCAGCTCCGAGAGAACGGCGGCCTTTTCCTGCCCGGCGGGTTGCGCTTCAAATCGGACGTCGAAACGGCCAAGACCCTCGGTGCCTTCCTCGACCTGTGCGGGAGCACGGACACCACGCACTGCGCCTTCTCCGCCGGAAGCCCCGCGGCGACACGACAGAAGTTCTCCGAGCTGCTGGCGCGGCTTCCCGTGGACCCGACGGCGGGCCAAACGACGTACGCGCAGGCGATCTCGGGAACGATCCACGATCTCTACTTCGTGACCAACTGGAAGCTTCGAGCAATCGAGCTGCAGAAGCTGTGGGAGCAGGGGCCGGCGGCGGTCCCCCCGCCGGCCGGTCGCGGCGAGGAGCAGGAGATGGCGATCGCCTGCGGCGAGGTTCCCTCTCCACCGGCCAGCGCCTTCCCGGCCATCGACGCCTTCGCGCAACAGCGCTCCGGGCTGGTCGGGCCGTTTTGGGCCTGGGACTATGAGCCGTGCTCCACCTGGCCGGTCCGAAGCGCCCACCGCTACAGCGGGCCGTGGGATCGTCGCACCGCCACGCCGGTGCTGGTGATCGGCAATACCTTCGACCCTGCCACCCCCTTACGGGGAGCGGTCGCGATGTCGCAGCAGCTTGGTCGGGCGCGCCTGCTCACGGTGGACGGCTACGGCCACACGGCGCTGATCAATCCGAGTGCCTGCATACAGCGATATGAGGCTCGCTATTTCGTCAGCGGGCTCCTCCCGCCCAAGGGGACCAGATGCGGGCAGGACGAGAAGCCGTTCGGCGCCTGACCTGCATCACCGCTTGACACGGAGGGCCCAGCCCTTGCAGGACCGCGGCGATCCCGGTTGACTTCACCGCGGTGCAGCCATGACCGGCACCCCGGCGCAAGCGCAGCTGCGAGACATCACGTGGGGTTGGTGGCTGGTCGTCCTCGTCGGCGTGCTGAGCATCGTGGCCGGCGTGATCATCCTGTTCGAGCCGGGCAGCAGCCTCGCGACGCTCGCCGTCATCGCCGGGATCTTCCTGCTCCTCGACGGGATCCTGGAGCTCATCGCGTCGTTCATGCGCAGCACCACCAACCGCGGGCTGGTGGCGCTCCTGGGCGTGCTCACAGCGGTCATCGGCGTGCTCCTCATCCGTCACCCCGTCGGCGGCGTCACCGCGGTCGCGCTGCTGATCGGCATCTGGCTGATCGCCATGGGCGTGATCCGCTTCGTCACCGCGTTCGACGAGTACCGGCACCGCGGCTGGCATGCCCTCGCGGGCGCCCTCGAGCTGATCGCCGGCATCGTGATCGTCGCGAACCCGAACATCGGCTATACGACCCTGGCGATCCTGGTCGGCATCGGCTTCATCGTCAACGGCATCGGGCTGACGGCCCTCGGCTGGGGCATTCGCGACATCCGCCACGCGGCCAGCTGACTCGAGCCGCCGCTGAGGACCGAGGCGAAGAGGGCCCCCGCGCTCAGCGCACGGCCCAGCGCGGTGACGAGGGTCAGTGCGACGAGGCCGTCGTTCATCGCCTCACGCGGTTCACTGCGGACGAGTTCCAGACACCGGAGGCTGCGGTCTCGCGCGCATAGGCGCTGAAGTCCCGCGGCTCCCGGCCCAGCGCGCGCTGGACGCCATCGGTCACGTAGGCGTTGTTGCCGAGGACGTCCCGGAACAGGTAGGTCAGGAACTCGACGAAGTCCGCGGGCACCTGCTCGGCCGCCGCGGCCGCGTACTCGTCGATCGCCACCGGGACATAGCCGATGTCGCGGCCGGTGGCGCTGGCGATCTCGCCGACCGCGTCCGCGAAGGTCATCAGCCGCGGGCTGGTCAGCTCGTACAGCTCGCCGGTGTGCCGGTCGTCGGTCAGCGCCGCCACGGCGACGTCGGCGATGTCGTCGGCGTCGACGAACGGGTCCAGCTGGTCGTCGGCTGGCAGGGCGAGCTTGCCGTCGAGGATCGACTCCAGCATGAAGTCCTCGCTGAAGTTCTGCATGAACCAGGCGCACCGCACGATCGTCCAATCGGCGCCCGTCTCCTGCACGGCCTGCTCAGCGAGCTGCGCCTCCTCCTCGCCCCGGCCGGTCAGCAGCACCTGCCGCCGGACGCCGTTCTCCAGGGCGACCTGCGCACAGGCGCGCACTTTCTCGACCGCGCCCGGGATCGCGATGTCCGGGTAGTAGGAGATGTAGACGGCCCCCGCGCCCTCGAGCGCGGGCGCCCACGTCGAGCGCTCCTCCCAGTCGAACGGCGGCGCGCCGGAGCGCGAGCCGATCCGCACCGGCAGACCCCGCGCCGTGAGGCGCTCGACGACCCGGCGGCCGGTCTTGCCCGTGCCCCCGAGGACCAGCGTCGGCTTGTGCGTGTTCATTGCTGCTCCTTCCGTTCGTTCAGTCGCTTCAGCACGTCGACGAAGCCGAGCGAACGCCGGCGACGGCCGGGACCGCCCTATCCGGGGTGCGACGGCCGCGGCGCCTGGCGAGCCAAGCCAGCGGGGCCAGCACGAGGCGCTGCAGCCAGCGCGCGGGGAACGCTCCCTGCACCTCGTCCTCGAACTCCTCGGTGAAGAGGGCGAGGTCGAGCGGCTTCGGAATGCCGCCCAGCATCGTGCGACCCTCCTGTGCCAGTCCGACGGCGGTCTCGAACAGCTGCTCCATCTTCAGCGCGGGACGCACCTCGACGCGCACGAACGCGTCGTCGTCGCCGACGTTCGCGAAGTCGTGCTTCTGGCCGGCAGGCACGACAACCACCTCGCCGGGCCCGGCGACGATCCGCTTGCGTCCCAGCTTGAAGCGCATCGTGCCCTCGACGACTGCGAACCGCTCCTCTTGGAGCGGGTGGATGTGCTGGCCCCCAGGGACCCGGCGGTACGCCGGGAGCTCGAGGTCGATCGCCAGCAGCTCGCCGTTCGTCTCCGCCGCGGTGCGGCGGACGGTGATCCGCTCGCCGCTGGCGGGGTTCTCGAGTGTCTGTCCTGAGTAGGCCATGTCGTTCCTTCTAGTCGCTGTTTGCATCTCGTCCAGGATCCGACGCCGGCACAAGACTGTCTATGACCATCAGGCGCTGATTCATGCTCGGACGTCCAGGAGTCTGGATGTCAGGGCTGTGGCCTGCCAAACTGGCCTCATGGACGCGATCGACCCCTTTCCGCCGTCGGATCCGCTCGGCGAGGCGCTTCACTTCCTGCGCATGAACGGCGCGTTCTATTGCCGCTCAGAGCTGACCGCGCCGTGGGGCCTGACGATGCCGCCGATGCCGGGCTACGTCTGGTTCCATGTGGTGACGTCGGGCCGGTTCTGGCTCGAGGCCGGCGAGGGCGACTCCAGCTGGATGGCGCTCGGCGACCTTGCGCTGGTGCCGCATGGGGAGGGGCATGTCCTGCGGAGCGAACCCGGAGCTACCGCCCCGGGGATCCTCGATCTCGAGCGCGAAGTGGTCAGCGATCGCTACGAGATCCTTCGTCACGGCGACGGCGGCGCGCCGACCGGTCTGATCTGTGGGGCAGTCCGGTTCGAGCACCCGGCGGCTCGCAACCTCATCGAGATCCTGCCGCGCACGATCCACATCGAGGCATCGAGCTCGCCGAGGCTGGACTGGATGCAGAGCATGCTCAGGCTGATGGCCGCCGAGGCCGGCGAGCTCCGGCCGGGTGGCGAGGCGGTGATCACGCGGCTCGGCGACATCCTCGTGATCCAGGCGATCCGCGCCTGGATGGAGAGCGACCCGGCCGCGCAGACCGGCTGGCTGGGCGCGCTCCAGGACCCGCAGGTCGGCCGGGCGATCTCACTGGTCCATCGCGACCCGGCCCGGGACTGGACGGTGGCGTCGCTCGCCGACGAGGTGGCGATGTCACGGTCGGCCTTCGCGGCCCGCTTCACCGAGCTGGTCGGCGAGCCCGTGATGCGGTACGTCGCCCGCTGGCGCATGCACGTCGCCGTTGCGGCGCTGAAGGATGAGCGCGCGACGGTGGGCGAGCTCGCCGACCGCCTGGGCTATCGCTCCGAGGCCGCCTTCAGCCGCGCCTTCAAGCGCGTCATCGGCACCTCGCCAGGCGCCGTGCGAAGGCGCGCGGACGAGCAGGGCCCGGCCATGATCGCTGTCGTCTGAGCCGTCGGGATACCCTGACGTGGAGCTCCGTGGGCGAGAGCCCGCGTCGGGTTTGGTCCATGCCAGAAGGCAAGGTGATCGCGGTCCTAAGCACCAACCAGTTCAGAAACGTCGGCTAACCGTACTGGCTCCCAGTTGACCCCGTGCGAGATCCAGCGACCGACAGAAGTCGCTCCCTCTGAACGAGCTTTCGGTTTCGCGACGGGTGATAATCGTCGTTGAAGAGTTTGAGATGCCAGGGAACTCATCTCGGATGAGGTCATCGTGCTCCAGGTAGTTGGGGAGCGGCCGCAGCGGAGCGATGTCGGCGGCCTCGTCGAGAGAAGCGCAGGGGCGGGTCCCAGCGGTGTTTGCCGCCGGGTGCGTTGCCGCTGTTGGCCTTCGCGACGGCGGCGACGTACAGCTTGGGAGACGAGCGCGACGATGATGGGCGTAGGAGTTCCTGTTGGTATTCGGGGGCGATCACGTAGCCGCCGTTCTGTCGGGCCGAGACTCGAAGGGAAGTGGCAGTGGCGGCCGCGTTCGGGGAGCGTCAGCGGCGGACCGCTAGCAGCGACGGCGTGAGCGCGCCGTTATTGGCGACGCCGAGGATCGTCACGAATGCGGTGTTTGCGGCGAGTGCCGTGGTCCAGAGCAGGCGGCGTCCCGGCGGGCGCGGGCCGCCCGGGCATGGTTGACGGCTGCCCTGGGTCGTGTGCCCGTGGTCGTGCCCGCGGTCCTGCGCGGCCACGGGCTCGAGGCGTAGCAGGGCGTGGTCGCGGCCGCGGCGCGCGAGCCGTAGCTCCTGGGCACAGCGCGACACACGTACGTAGAGCAGCGCCCCGGACAGCAGCGACGGGTTGAGGTACTGCACGTTCGTCCCGCTTCGCAACGTTCGGCGGCGGCCGTGAGCGAGATCGACCGACACGATCGAGGTCTGCTTTCCGTGCACGAGCCCGAACACGAGCCGGTCGCCGTCGAGCATCGGGCGGCCGATCTGATCCGGGGCGTTCACGCTGATCACCCGGTGCGCCGTCTGGGGCGAGGCCAGCGGGCGCGCGTCAAGCGTGTCGCGGCTTCCGTCGGTGCCACGGAGGGCGATCCAGGTCTGCGAGATCGCGAGCTCGTCGACCCCGTTCGCGTCGAACTGGAGAACGGGCGCGAGCGTCGCGCGGATCGCCACTGTCACGGCGGATCCGTTGCGCCACGCGACGAACGCACCGCCAATCGCGGGGATGTCGCCCGGGAGCACGGTCTCCAGCCCGCCGCTTGAGACGACCCCCCCTGTGCCGGGCCGCTCCCACGCGACGTCGGCGCCGGCCGTCGAGGGATCCGTCCCTGTGGAGTCGACCACCGCGGCATACGCGGGGCCGGCCGCGAGCAGGACCGCGCATGCGGCCAGGCACATCGCATCCGCCGCGCGCACGAGCCGCAACGAGGCCGGGTGCTCGGCCATCGTCGCGAGCAAGCGGGCGCCCAGGCCTCGCCATGAGCTCGGCGCGATCGCGACCACCGGGAGCGCGCGTCCGACGCCAAACGCGACCCCGATGGCAAGGCCGGCGGTCGTGTCGCCGAGCGCGACGCTAACCGCGGCGAGTGCCCACACAGCCCAGGTGAGCACGAAGGTCGTGAACCCGAGCCCGAGCAGCGCCCCGTAGAGCGCGGAAGCGAACGGAAGCGGCAAGCGGCGCCGCCACGGCTCGGGCACCTGCCGGCGGATCTGCGGCACGATCCGCACGCCGCGCGCCTCACCGAGCGCCGCGAGTGCGGCCACGGCCACGGCGACGCCGGTGGCTGCCGGACCGCCTACCCCCTTTGCGGCGTGGCCGAGTGCTGCGAGGGTGCCGAAGGTCAGCGCGCCGCCGGCGAGCGCTCCGAGCGTAAATGTCGCGCACGCCGCTCGCGTCGTCCACCGCATCCCTCGCTGCGCCGCGGAACCGAGGGTCTCCACCATCGAGAAGCCGCACGGCGACCACGTCCCGGTGATGCCCGCCACGA
>Ga0105245_10004885_pt1 | contig 11795 bp, 12 predicted proteins | sample KBSM54metaG_FD_81523 | JGI IMG/M metagenome (GOLD analysis project Ga0105245, IMG submission 81523) | Miscanthus rhizosphere microbial communities from Kellogg Biological Station, Michigan, USA - KBS M5-4 metaG | ecosystem: Host-associated > Plants > Roots > Rhizosphere > Soil | place...
GGCCAGCGTCTCAGCAGCCAGCAAAGACAACGTTCCCACCGCCAGCATGGCCTGCGTACCATTGATGAGCGAAATTGCTTCCTTGGCCTCAGGAACCAGCGGTTTGATTCCGAACCGCTGCAAAGCTCCTGCGCTGCTGGCGCGCGTGTTCTCAGCCCAAACCTCACCTTCTCCGATCATCGCCAGCGCCAGATGCGCCAGCGGAGCAAGATCACCGCTCGCGCCTACGCTGCCCTGCGATGGCACCACCGGATGCACGCCTTTATTCAGCATGGCGCAGATCAAGTCGATAACTTCAGGACGCACACCGGAGAATCCTTTGGCCAGCGAGTTGGCGCGCAGCAACATCATGGCGCGCGTCTCTTCCTGGCTCAGCGGTTCGCCCACGCCCGCCGAATGTGAGCGGATCAAATTCACCTGCAGTTGGCGGTTCTGCGCCGGCTCAATGTGTACGTCGCTCAGCTTGCCCACGCCGGTATTGATGGCATAAGCCACGCGGTTTTCGCGCAGCAGTTTTTCTACGACTTCGCGTGCGGCGACAACTTTTTTCCGCGCGGCCTCCGCCAGTTCCACCGGCCGCTGCTCATAGACCACTTGGCGCAGGTCGTCCAGTGAAAGATCGTTCCCGTTGATTTGAAGAGCGCTCATGGATTTCGCTTGGTCCCGTTTAAAGCCTGCATATATTTTTCCGGCAGCGCTGTGCGTTCCAGCTTGTTATTTACGATGATGTGCATGGTCTCACCCGTGGCCAGCAGCGTGCGGTCGGCTTCACGAAAAATTTCATAGCTGAAGTGCAGCAGCGACGAGCGCACATTCTTGATCTGCGTGCGCACCACGATCTCATCATCATACTGTGCCGGCGCCTTGTAGCGGACGCGCAGGTCAACCACAGGAATGTGGCAATTGTCTTCCGTCTCCATCTCGCTATACTGAAAGCCGAGCTGCCGCAGCAGTTCCACGCGGCCCACTTCAAACCATATAACGAAGTTGGAGTGATATACCACGCCCATCTTGTCGGTCTCGGCGTAGCGCACGCGCAGCTTCGCCTCACCGACAATTGCTCGCTTGCCGTCTTCTATTTTCCTGTCCAAGTGGGTTTGCGTTTCTCCAGAAATGCTGTGATGCCTTCTTTAAAGTCGGCTGTCTGCCGTATGCCGGCGTTGCCCTGCACCGCTTGTTTTACTTGTCGGTCCAGTTGCTCGCGAGTATAGCTTGAAAGCAATTTCTTTGTGGCCTGCAATGACGCTGGACTGTTCTCCAGCAACTGCGCCGCGAGTTCCTGCGCTCGCGATATCAACTGCTCCGGCGCGACAATTTCATTCACCAGGCCGAGCTTCAGCGCTTCTTCAGCGCCAAAGATGCGGCCCGTGAGCAGAAGGTCGCGCGCGCGCTTCTCGCCGATGTTGGCGATCAAGAAGCTCGAAACAATCGCCGGAACAAATCCAATCCGTACCTCTGTGTATCCAAACTTCGCTTCCGGCACGGCCAGTGTGAAATCGCACAATGTGGCGAGCCCTGTTCCTCCAGCGATGGCAGGCCCGTTCACCGCGGCAATGGTCGGTTTGGGAAAGTCATAAAGCGTCCGAAACAGTGACGCCATCGTCTCCGAATCCTGGATATTTTGCTCGTGCGTGCGTCCGGTGAGCTGCTTCAGGTTATCCAGGTCCATTCCGGAGCAAAAAGCTTTGCCCGCGCCGGTCAGAATGACTACTTGAGCGTGCGAACTTGCGGCCTGCTTCAGCGCTGCCAGCAAATCGTCAATCAGCTCATAGCTGATGGCGTTGCGCTTCTCCGCGCGATTGAGCGTGATGGTAGCGATGCGGCCGATCTCTTCATAGTGGACCGTCTTATATTCCATGCTAGCGTTCTTCTCCCACAAGCTGCGCTGATCGAATTACTTCATAGAACTTCCCCTGCGCAGCAGGCCCGCCAAGAAACGACGCTCGGAGATCAGTCCCGAACCAGCAGTAGATAGTGCGCGTATCTTTGTCGGCCAGGGAATTCTTACTCGACGCCAAGTCGAATGCGTACTCTTTGCATACTCCGCTATGCCCGGCCATCGTCAGCTTTCGCTCGCCGCTCTCCATGTATGGTTCTTGAGGATGCGGGCCTACCATAAGGGGGACTGTTTCTTGATTCGGTCCAGCAAAACCTATCAGGATCGAGCCGTTTCTCACTTGGTCCCTGGGAGTGGCAAACGGCCCGTGCCAAGCGGTCAAAGCCACGACTCGCTCGCCGTCAAAAACAGAAGAGGGGTGGTAAGAATACGGAACCCAGATTCGCACTCCGCGCACTTCCGTATGGAAGCCATGCAGCAAGTGCCAACCCCAGTACGAATATGATCCGGCAAGCAGGAAGAAAACGAAAAGAACCGCCAACCGAATCCTCTCTGTGAAGACTGTCTTCTGCGAATCGTCCTTCACATCACCACCGTGTGCTTCTTTGCAATATCCGCAGACATCTGCATCACAGCATCCAGCGGCTTTTTGAGCGGAACCTCAGCGCCGTGCGCAACCAGCGCCTGTACCGCGATCTCTGTCGGAATATTGCCGATCATTTCATCCTGCGCAAATGGACAGCCTCCCAGCCCGCCGATGGCGGAATCGAAGCGTCGACAACCGGCTTCATACGCAGCAATGATTTTCTCAGCTGCGCCGGCTTTCGTGCTGTGCAGGTGCGCGCCGATCTCAAGATAATCGTAAGCCGAGGTCACGCCAGCAATTAGCTCTTTCACCTGCGCCGGCGTCGAAAGGCCAACCGTGTCCGCCAGCGAAATCTGCGTGATGTTCATGTCCGCCAGAATGCCGACGGCTTCAATCACTTCTTCGGCGTTCCAAAGATCGCCATACGGATTGCCGAAAGCCATCGAAATATACGCGACAACATTCAATCCCGCCGCGTCGGCCTTCAGCTTAATCTGCTCCAGTTCATCCGCAGCGGCCTCTAGAGTCTGGTGCTGATTGCGCTCTAAAAACGTTGGTGAAACAGAATATGGAAATCCCAGCGTCTGCACGGCTTCAGTGGCGATGGCGCGCTCCGCGCCTTTCTGGTTCACCACAATGCCAATAATCTCCACATCGTCCGGCGGATCAAGTTCTTTCAGCACAGCTTCTGAATCCGCCATCTGCGGAATGGCCTTGGGCGAGACGAATGACACGGTGTCAATATGCTTGAATCCCGCCCCAATCAGCGCGCGCAGGTACTGGACCTTGACGCTCGCAGGGATCTGGCCCTTCAGGCCCTGCCAGGCATCGCGCGGGCATTCGATGATTTTTACTTCATTCGACATAGAGCAAAACAAATCCTATTCACCGCGGAGGCGCGGAGACGCGGAGTCAAAAACCTTTCTCATGATTCCTTGTCGCAGAATCGGAACATTGAAATTGATAATGAATCCTACCGGCTTGTCCAGCAACTTTAGATAAGTGAGTAGCTGGGCTTCATGGATAGCAAGAATACGCTCAACGCACTTCAGCTCTAGGATCACGACATCTTCGATAATCAAATCAAGGCGATAACCACAGTCAAGGGAAACTCCTTTATAAATGACAGGAACTGTGACTTGTCGCTGAAACCGCAATCCACGCAGGTGCAGCTCATGGCAAAGGCATTCTTCATAGACTGACTCCAACAACCCAGGTCCTAATGCTTTATGCACTTCCATGGCGGCGCCTATGACTTGCTCAGTCAGCGCTTCGTGGATCAGCTTTCTTTGTGCGCTGACTCCTCCGCTTTGGTCAGAACCAATCATAAGTCTCTCTTTTTTCTCCGCGCCTCCGCGTCTCCGCGGTGATCATTTTTTTCTAGCTCCGTGGTAGGTTCTAGGTTTGTAGCACTCCCACCTTAAACTCCTTCACCTCGGGATTAAGACTTGCCGCTTCCAGCGCTGTGATCAGCGCCTGCCGCGTTTCCATAGGATCAATAATTTTGTCGATCCACAACCTTGCCGCGCCGTAACGCGGATCGGTCTGGTGGTCGTAGGTTGCTTTAGTAGCGTCGAATAGTTCTTTGCGGTCCTGCTCGCTTAGCTTTTTGCCGCCGCGCTCAAGCTGCTTGATTTTGATTTCCACCAGCGTTCCCGCAGCCGCCGCGCCGCTCATGACGGCGTATCGCGCTGATGGCCAGGCAAAAACAAACCGCGGATCGTACGCTTTGCCGCACATGGCATAGTGTCCTGCGCCAAATGATCCGCCCACGATGACCGCGATCTTTGGCACCACGGAATTGGCCACTGCATTCACCATCTTTGCTCCGGCTTTGATAATGCCGCTCCATTCGGCGTCGCGTCCCACCATAAATCCGTTCACGTCATGCAGAAAAATCAGCGGCACCAGGTTCTGGTTGCAATCCATAATGAAGCGTGCGGCCTTTTCGGCGCTTTCGGTATAGATCACGCGGCCAAATTCCACGCGCTTTGCTCCGGAGCTGGGATCAGTCTGCTGCGCCGGCGATGCCTGGTTGGCCACAATACCGACGGCAAATCCGCCGATACGCGCCAGCCCGCAGATCACTGTTTTGCCGTATTCGGCTTTGTATTCGTCGAACTTCGCGCCGTCAACGATGCGCGCGATGATCTCCTTCATGTCATACGGGCGCATGCCATCGGCTTCAAAGATGCCGTAGATTTCTTCCGCCGCGTACGCCGCGGGCTCAGCCTTCACGCGGTTAAACGGCGCGCCCGGCTTGTGCCCAAGCTTGCTCACGACCGAGCGTATGCGTTCCAGGCAGATGTGATCGTTCGGTTCGCGATAGTCCACTGTGCCTGCGATCTGCGCATGCATCTCTGCCCCGCCCAGTTCTTCCGCAGAATACTTTGCGCCAATCGCTGCCTGCACCAGCGCCGGTCCGGCCAAAAAGAGCCCACTGCCTTCAGTCATTAATATGGTGTCGCACATCACCGGCAGGTACGCGCCGCCGGCCACGCACATGCCCATGATGGCCGTAATCTGCGGAATCCCCATGGCGGACATCACCGCGTTGTTGCGGAAGACCCGGCCAAAATCGTCGGTGTCCGGGAACACATCTTCCTGCAGCGGCAGAAATACTCCGGCAGAGTCGACCAGATAGATCGTAGGAATATGATTTTCGATAGCGATGTTCTGTGCCCGGATGACTTTCTTTGCGGTCATGGGAAAGAACGCGCCCGCTTTCACCGTGGCATCGTTCACGATCAACATGAACAGTCGTCCGTGCACCCGCCCCAGTCCGGTGACCACGCCTGCTGAAGGCGCGCCGCCCCACTCTTCATACATTTCATATGCGGCATACAGCCCGAGTTCGAAGAACTCGGTGTCCCGGTCAATCAGCAGGTTGATGCGTTCACGCGCGGTCAGGCGCTTCTTGTTGTGCTGCGATTCAATAGCTTTTTCGCCGCCGCCAAGACGGATTTTTTCCTCTTCCGTGCGGACAGCGGCCACCAATTCCGCCATAGCGCGCATATTTTTCTCAAAGCGGGTGGAGGTAGCGTCGATTTTGGTGGGAAGCTTGGGTATCTGATCGGCCATAGATGTTAGGCAAACTATTTAGATTAAATGAGGGAGAGAAAGGCGCGCAAACCCGTAAGTAAAACCTTACCGCTGATGACGCGGATGAAACGGATTTTCACTGATAGAACAGGAAAACAGTCTCACCGCAAAGGACGCGAAGGGCGCAGAGGAAGAAGACAGGCAAATCCAGACGTCGCGGTGCTATTAGCGTGCTACGTCTCCACCAAAATCTTTATCTTTTTGTATCACTCTGTCGTTTAGAGCGGAATTAATGAAAGAACCTGATGTAAAAGAACGCGGCCGTAATCAGAAAATTAATAATGCTGATGCCCACCCTGATTTGTGGTCCACTCAGCCGCAATGTTGCGTGGGCTCCCGCGTATCCTCCTAAGCCCGCGGCCACCAGCATGATTAGTGTTTCACGCCAGGCAACCGATCCCGCAAAAGCGAAGCACAAGACTGCGATTGTGTTGGCGGCGGCTACCAGAACAACCTTGACGGCGTTCATCGCCCGGATATCGACAAGGCCAAGGACGCTCCACACCGCCATCATCATGATCCCCACCGCGCCTCCGAAGTAGCCGCCATACACGCCCAGAAGAAATTGAGCGGCAATCAGAAACGCTGTGTTCGGCTGATAGTGTTGTCGCAGACGGCGACCGAGCCACGGGCCAAGCGCAAACGCCAATGATCCCAGCAGCAGGAGCCAGGGAATGATCTTGTCAAAGGACGAAGTCGGCGTCAGCAGCAACAAGACTGCGCCGGCAAATCCGCCGGCAAGAGTCGCCAGGAACATCGATCTGGCTGAAACATTGAGAATCGCCTGAAAATTGCCGCGATACGCCCATGCGCTGGTTAGGCTGCCCGGATACAAGGCAATGGTGCTGGACATGTTTGCCGAAACCGAAGGAATGCCAACATAGATCAGAGCCGGGACGGAAATGAACGACCCTCCGCCGGCAGCAGCGTTCATAGCGCCGGCAATCAATCCCGCAAGAAAAACGATGAGAATTCCGTGCATCAGGAATGGTTATTCTATTTGCGAACTCGCTCCATGTGCGCTCTTTCTCCAGGGGGGTGGAGTATCCATAGTGAAGGATTTCCCAACGGTTCGATGAGTTCAACAAGGAGGCGTAGTAATGCTATGTCTCTACCGAGGATTTTTTGCGTAGCTTAAGAAGCGTCGTACCGCATGCGTAATTGGATCCTCCGCGATGGCATCTACCAGGCCGATACTCAACGCCTCGTCCGCTTTCACCATCTCCGCCAAGAGAAACATCTGCATCGCACGGGCTTTGCCAATCAGCCGAGGCAGGCGCTGCGTGCCGCCCCAGCCGGTCATCACGCCCAGGCTTGCGCCACGATGTCCAAAAACCGCGTTCGGCGCGGCAATCCGATAGTCGCACGCAAGCGCCAGGTCCATGCCTCCGCCCATGCAGTAACCGCGAATCACAGCAATCACAGGAACCGGAAACTGGTCGATATCTTGCATGAGCGCCTGCCCCTCGCGTGAAAACTCAAAGGCCTGTGCAGCAGTGAGGGCGGAGATTTCATTCAGGTCAGCGCCCGCGGAAAAGAATTTATCATTGCCAGTGATGATCAGCCTCGTGAGCTGGCCGCTTTCGGCCTCCGCCGCCAATTCTTGAATCGCCCTGTGTAGGGCGCGGATGCAGGCCATGCCAAGCTTGTTCGTGCCATCGGACGAAACAAGGCGCAGCACGACGCAATCCTGCAGGCGCTCTAAAACAAAATAGTCGATGCTCTTAGGACCTGCGATGTCTCCATGCCTCATGGCTTTAAAGGTCGGTATTCTTCAGTAAAAGTCGCTGCAGCTCAGGAAGAAGCCGCAGGTCTTGCAGACCATTTTGCAGCGCGAATCGCGCATCTGTGTGCCGCAGTTGGGGCAATAGCTGGAGAGATCGGGCTTCCGGGTGGATTGGGCCTCAACTTGCCCGGGCGACTGAGAGTCTGGTTGCTGTTGCTCGCTCATCATCCGCAGTGTAAACCCTTTCTGCGGCGGATGCACCGGTAAGAGCGCTCGTCCATCCTCCAATCCCGAGCGCAGCGATGATCCCTATCGCAGCGAAGATTTGATTGGCATCCACCCGTAAATGTGTTTTCGCAAGATGCATGTTATCAATGGCCGGGTGCTTGCGTGCCGCCAATTCGCCCTGAAGAACATGGTTGCTATAGGGTCCCCTCGCTGCGCTTCGGGGTTTCAGGAGCTTTGCAACAGCTCTGGCCCGGAATACATCTCACCATCGCGGGTTTCTCATCCTGCGCAAGGACCCTGGACGAGTGAAAATTACTGTTTTTGGCTTGACACTTTCCTCCTCGTGGGGCAACGGGCACGCCACGCCTTATCGCGCTATTGTCCGCGCGCTGGACCGCATGGGCCATCAAGTCCATTTCTATGAGAAAGATGTCCCTTATTACAGCTCGCGTCGCGACTTTGACTCCTGCAGTTACTGCCAACTCACTCTGTATCCTGACTGGGCAACGGTGAGAAACCGGGCGCTTTCAGCCGCTGCGGATTCTGACGTGGTGATAACCGCCAGCTTTCTGCCGGAAGGCCGCCGCATCAATGACGAAGTTTTAGACCTGGGCAGTCCTCTCCACGTCTTTTATGATCTGGACACTCCAGTGACTCTGAACAATCTCCGCCAGGGCGAGGTCGAGTATGTGGACGCGGCGCAGATTCCGGAATTCGACCTGGTGCTTTCGTTTACCGGTGGCAAGGTTCTTTCAACGCTGGAAGATGAATATCATGCCCGAATGGTACGGCCTCTCTATGGCTGCGTTGATCCAGACGATTACTGCCGAGTCGCTCCGATCACAAAGTTCGAATGCGACCTGAGTTACATGGGGACATATTCCCCTGACCGCCAGACCAAGCTCGACGCTTTGCTCCTGGAGCCGTCTCGCCGCCACCCGGAGAAGCAATTTCTCCTGGCCGGGTCGCTCTATCCATGGAATTGGCAGTGGCCGGAAAACGTCCGCCGCATGGACCACGTTGCTCCGGCGGAGCATTCCAGTTTTTATTCGTCCTCACGGCTCACGCTGAACATTACGCGCGGTGAAATGGCCGCAAATGGCTGGTGCCCTTCAGGACGCTTCTTTGAAGCCGCCGCCTGCGGTACTCCCGTGATTACAGACGCGTGGGACGGACTGGATTCATTCTTCCATCTGGAGAGCGAACTGCGCGTTGTAGCCAATGCAGAAGATGTTGAAGCGGCTCTCAACTGTTCCGATGACGAGCTGCAATCCATGGCTGACCGCGCCCGCCAGCGCACGCTCGATGAGCATACAGGCCCGGTCCGCGCTCGCCAGCTTCTGCAATATATCGAGGAAGCGCGATCAGGCGTGAACGCATCCATGAACAAAGAGGTAGCGCAATGATCGGAATCATACCTGCCGCCGGAGCCGGAGAACGCATCCAGCCCCTGGGCTGCTCCAAAGAACTATTACCCGTTGGCTCACGGATGGTGAGCGGCGTGGAGCGCCCCAAAGCTGTCTCAGAATATTTAGTCGAGCGCATGATTGCCGCTGGGGCCAGCCAGATATGCATGGTCATCTCGGCGGAAAAGACTGACATTGTGAAGTATTACGCAGAACGCGACTACGCTGCGGAAATCTTCTACGTGGTGCAGCAACAGCCGCTCGGACTATGCGATGCGCTCTTCCGCGCTGAGCCGTTTGCCCGTCAGCATGATCAGGTTCTGATCGGCCTGCCAGACACTATATGGTTCCCGGAAAATGCTTACGCGCCCGCGCTGGCGCCGAACGGAGCTGAATGCAATCTGGTGCTCTTTCCTGTAAGCGATCCCTCAGTCTTTGACGCGGTGATTTGTGACGATCTGGGTTATGTCCATGAAGTCCAGGTAAAGAAGCCGAACGCCGGATCGCATTGGATCTGGGGCGCAGTAACCGTCCGCGGAGAGGCTTTCCACCGCCTGCGGCTTTTGTGGGAATCGCGGCACAGAGTGGACAACTATTTGGGAGAGCTGTTGAACGCTTTTATCGCTGCCGGCAATCCGGTACGGGGCAAGTTTACAGGTGAGAGTTATATGGACGTGGGAACGCTGGAAGGCTATCGCAACGCCCAGGATTTTCTGCGGGCAAACGCTCCAGCGCGGCGGGTCGCCTAGCCGCTGAGTGAGAAAACTCGGATCGTAACCTAAGCGCTGGCTCTCAGAATGTCCCGAATATCGCGGTTGATCTTGGCGCAATCCCGGCTGGCCTTGTCGATCAAGTCCGCCCATTTCTTGGCATTTTCATCCAGGTTGGTCTGGGCCAGCAGGTAAGAGGCCTGCATGATGGTCTCAACGGAATTGCTGAGATCGTGCGCCAGCGATCTTAACTTGGTGTTGATCTCTGCGGGAATTTTGGCCGCAGACTCGGTCTTGGGTTGAGCGCTCATAAGCCCTTTCTCATCGGGTTGCATTTCAGACAAATCCCATCGGTACGTATCAGCTCTGATTAGACGCAAATTTCGGCCTGTCTGTTGCTCTGACAAGCTGCCTTTGCCTTGGCCATCAGGACGTGTCCTAGTTCCCTAACCTTCACTGCTCGGGCCTTCTGTGTAGTTCCCTAGGGTAAATCATGGTGAAAAGCTTAGCGCTTTCGCGGATATGGGTTACAGCGAATTCGGCTAGAATCCGCAGAAATCCGTAAGAAGAACCAAATATTTCAATAGCTGTCAGGCTCATTCCGTCGTTTTTTCGGGGCGACGCATGTCCGGGGGTGTGTTGTGCGAATTTACGCCATTTGGGTCACCGTTCTGCTCGCATTCTCGTCGCTCGTAGCGTCGGCGGGAACCGCTTTTAAAGCCACCACCACCCTTGCGGCGGAAACCTCAAACAACACCAGCGCGGCGAACAGCTTTAGCACCCAGACCAATAACAATGTGGGGGCCACCAACATCAGCAAGGCGCCCATCCGCAGCCTGCTCTATCCCGGATCCACCGCCAAAATTTACGCCCATCTGGTTCCCTGGTTCGGCTTTGGCGACCATATGAACGTAGGCTATGTTTCCAGTGACACCTTGCAGGTGCAAAAGCAGGTCAATGACATGCTGAGCCGCGGGATAGACGGAGCTATCGTCGATTGGTACGGTCGCGGCGAATCCAGCACGCACTTTGCCTCCTATGACCTGGGGATCCAGGCCTTTATGCACCAGTCTGAGCTTCATCCGGGCTTCAATTTCGCCATTATGCACGATGCCGGCGCGCTCAAGACCTGCGCTGGCACTATCGGCTGCGACGTGACCCAGACGCTGATCGACGACCTGAACTATGCCAACGTCACCTATTGGGGATCCCCCGCCTATCTAATGAGCGGAGGACGGCCCGTGGTCTACTTTTTTGGCCATGAGGCGTACACCATTGACTGGACGCGGGTCCGCGCCGGCGTAGCCGGGAACCCAATGTTTATTTTCCGCAATGGCAGCGGGTTCACTAAACCCCAGACCAGCGGAGCTTTTTCCTGGGTCGCGCCGGAAACGGTGAGCGCCACCAATCTGATGGCCATGAATTACCTGGATAACTATTACAAGACGGCCTTGGGCTTTCCGACCGAGTATTCCACCGGCTCAGCTTACAAAGGATTCAATGACACGCTGGCGTTGTGGGGAACCAACCGGATTATCGATCAACAATGCGGCCAAACCTGGCTGGCCACCGTTGCCGACGCAGGCAAATACTATTCCTCAGTGAAGCAGATGCTGGGGATCCAGTTGGTGACCTGGAACGACTATGAAGAGGGATCAGAGATTGAAAGCGGCATCGACAATTGCGTGACTGTCTCAGCCAGCGTGGCGGGAACCGTGGCTTCATGGAGCATCACCGGCCAGATGAATACCGTGGATCATTTCACGGTCTTCGCATCGCAGGACGGCGGCAACCTGATGTGGCTGGCCGATGTGCCAACGACTGCCAGTTCGCTTGATGTGGCCAGTTTGGGCTTGAACGCCGGAAACTACACTATCTTCGTCAAAGCAGTCGGCAAGGCTACACTTACAAACAAAATGTCTGCCGGCGTACAACTTACAGTTCCCAACCAGCCGCCCACAGCTTCACTGAGCATCACCAACTCATTGACCAAGAGTGCTGTGACCGGATCTGTGGCCGCGCCTGCCAGCATCACCGCTTCAACGTCGGGCTCCACTGATCCTGACGGCGCCATCGTATCCAGCACGATTAATTTCGGTGACGGCAGCGCGCCAGTCAGCGGCTCCAGCGCCTCGCATACATACAGCACCGCGGGAACATACACTATTACCGGGACGGTCACTGACAATCTGGGCGCTAC
>Ga0105245_10004889_pt1 | contig 11787 bp, 6 predicted proteins | sample KBSM54metaG_FD_81523 | JGI IMG/M metagenome (GOLD analysis project Ga0105245, IMG submission 81523) | Miscanthus rhizosphere microbial communities from Kellogg Biological Station, Michigan, USA - KBS M5-4 metaG | ecosystem: Host-associated > Plants > Roots > Rhizosphere > Soil | place: Michigan...
ACCGCTCATGGGTGGATAAAGAGGGTCATCTGGTTTCCCAACCCACATTGACCGTCGAAGAACTTAAGGCCGTGGTGGATGAAGCGCATGGCCAGCAGAAGAAAGTCGCTTGCCATGCCTATAGCGGTATCGGCCTGCATCGAGCATTGGACGGCGGATGTGACTCAATTGAGCACGGACTGTCTCTGGATGACGCCGCCATCGCGCAAATGCTGAAGCAGGGAACCTGGTACGTGCCCACGCTTGGCGTTTACTACACGGATTGGTCACCGGAAAACACTGAAGATGGAAAGCGCGATCGCGCGCGCGCCAACGAACACGAGGTTTCATTCAAGAAGGCGTTGAAGGCCGGAGTGAAAATCGCTTTCGGCACGGACATGGGCGGCATTCCCTGGACCGAGCCCATTGCGAATGAATTTGGCTTCATGGTGAAATTCGGCATGTCACCGATGGATGCCATCAAGTCCGCTACTTCCGCTGCCGCCAATCTTCTGGACATGAAAGGCGATATCGGCGCAATTACGCCGGGGGCCTTTGCAGACATCATGGCGGTGCAGGGTGATCCGATCGCTAACGTGGATGCGCTCAAAAGCGTGAAGTTCGTGATGAAGGACGGCAATGTTTTTAAACAATAAAAGTTGCGCCTAAGCCGGCTGAAAGCAAAACTACTCGCAACACTTGAGGAGAAAACTCGATCAGCATGAAAAATTCTGGCACGTCGTCTGTAATCATGGCAGTGGCGCGGATCATAGTGGGCGTCATGTTTCTGTTTTTCGCTCAATACAAACTGATGGGGCATGACTTTGCCCACGGTGGTTACGCGAAATATGTCACCGGATACGTACAGGAAAGCGCCGTGCCCGCTTACAAGCCATTCCTGCGAGCGACTCTGAAGTATCCAACCGCGTCAGGTTATGCTGTTGGCGTGGCGGAGCTGCTGATTGGGCTTTCCATGGTGCTGGGCTTCTGGGTGCGTCCCTTTGCGATTGTGGGCGCTCTGTTTATGGCCAACCTGCTGCTTTCCACGTGGGTGCTTCCGCAAGGCGTTCCTGCATGGCGGTATTTTGGCAACGAACTGGATAATATTGGGCTCCTGCTGTTGTTCCTGATTTTTTTCGCTCACAATGCGGGTACATCTTTGGGTCTCGACAAGGGAAAATAAGAATTCACGGCCAATTTTCACCTTCAAGGCATAGCGTCTCCAGAGCGTGAGCCGATGGAACGTTCACCCGCCCAAACTCCGCGCGGATGAGCGCCAGAACGGTCTAAAATCTATACACACCACAAAAAACAGCCTTTACTTTGGACGACGCTTGTTTTTACCCCAGGCAAAGCGCAGCATGGCAGTAGCAGGGCCGAATTCGGGCAAAAGAGGGAGGCGAACATATGTCGGGAAAACCAGTTGAACCCTCTTCTTTGCCGACTTTCGGCGGGCCAGCCGAGCAGACTGCCGGAGATGCAAAAGAATTTCTGGCATCCATTGTGGAACAGTCTGAGGACGCGATCATCGGGTGTACGCCCGATGGGACCATCGTGAGCTGGAACCGGGGAGCCCGGAAATTATTTGGCTATAGGAGCCAGGAAATCATCGGGAAGAACCTTGTTGTCCTTGCTACGGATGAGGCAACCCCCACATTGAAGACCGCAATCGAGCGCATGAAGCGCGGCAAAGCTATCTTCCCCTTTGATGGCAATGGCGTGACCAAAGACGGACGTCACATTGAAATCAGTTGTTCTGCCTCTCCGGTGAAAGATGCCCGTGGAAGATTGATGGGTGTTGCCGCGATCTTGAGGGACATTAGTGAACGCAAGCGCGCCGATGAAGCGCGGGCGCTCCTGGCTGCGGTTGTGGAGTCCTCTGAAGAGGGGATACTCGCAGTTTCCCTGGATAAAAAAGTGCTGAGTTGGAACCGGGGGGCTGAGGCCATCTATGGATATTCTGCTGAAGAGATCATTGGAAAATCTGTAGCATCCACCATTATTCCTCCGGAACGAATGGAAGAGTACGACAGATCTTTTGGGCGCGTCCTGGCAGGTGAAGCTCTGGTTCGGTTCGAATCTCAGCGTTACCGCAATGATGGCAGGTTGGTTGAAGTAGCGCTGACATTTTGTCCTATCAAGAACCAGCAGGGTCAGGTCGTCGGTGTTTCCGCTGTTGTTCGCGATATCACCCAGGCCAACGCAACCAGGCAGGCGCTACGTGAAGCAAACGAGAATTATGGCGCTCTTATTCAGACCATGCCAGACGTCATTTGGATGATCGACAGCAATGACCAGATAAGATTTCTGAGCCCCAACACAGAGAAACTTTTTGGGTACAGCATTGCCGAATGCTACGCTCGCGGCATCTCGCTGCTCTTCGACTCTATCCATCCGGACGAAACCCAGCAAGTCCGGCGCTCGTTCAAGTTGTTCTTTGAGGAAGGCGCACCATTCGACATGGAGTTCCGCGTACGCCGCAAAGACGGCGAATGGAGGTGGGTGCATAACCGTGCCATCCAGACGTTTGAAAAGGATGGGTTGCGATATGCCAGCGGGCTGCTTACAGATATAACGCAGCGTAAAGCCGCTGAAGAATCGCTGCGTGAGTCGGAACAGCGCTACCGTCTCTTGTTTGAGCGAAACCTGGCGGGTGTATTCCGGTGTTCGCAAGTAGGAAGTTTTCTTGATTGCAACGACGCAGGCGCCAAAATTCTTGGTTACGATTCGCGCGAGGACCTGATTGGCCGCTCTGTGATGGACGTTTTTTTTGATCCCAACGACAAGGCCGCTGCGGACCAGAGAATGGCGCAGCATGGGACTGCTTCCAACCAGGAGTTGTCTCTGCGTCGCAAGGATGGAAGCCCAGTCTGGATAATGGCCAATACCACAATGGTTCCCGGCGCTACGGGGACTGAAATTGAAGGGACGTTTCTGGACATTACTTTGCTCAAGCAGGCGGAAGAGCAAATGCGCCTGGCCAAGGAAGCCGCGGAATCCTCTAACCGGGCCAAGAGTGAGTTCCTGGCGAATATGAGCCATGAAATCCGCACGCCCATGAATGGCGTGATAGGAATGGTTGACCTGGCGCTGGACACCGACCTTAGTCCTGAGCAGCGAGACTACCTGACAACCGTAAAAAGTTCAGCGGGTGCATTGCTGGGAATCATCAATGACATCCTTGATTTCTCAAAGATTGAAGCGCGCAAGCTGGAGCTGGAGCGCGTCACGTTCAGCGTGGAAGAGGTTGTAAGAGCGACGGTCAAAGAGTTTTCTGTTCAAGCCAAAAGCAAGCAGCTCTCTGTGAAATGCGATTTCGCCGCGGACTTGCCTGACATTGCAATCGGAGATCCCGGCCGCCTGCGGCAAATCTTGATGAACCTTGTGGGCAATGCGCTGAAGTTCACCGATCAGGGAGAAATCATGGTGCGTGTGATACGACTGCCCGATGAAGCATTGCAGTTCAGCGTGAGCGATACGGGAATCGGAATCTCGGCGGAAAAGCAAAAATCGATCTTTGAAGCCTTTGTTCAGGCGGACACATCATCTACCCGCCACTATGGAGGTACCGGCCTGGGGCTGGCGATCGTTTCACAATTGGTTGCGCTCATGCAGGGCCGTATATGGCTGGAAAGCAAGCCCGGCAAGGGCAGCACGTTTTACTTTACAGCTCGGTTTGGCTTGGCCGCTGCCGCCACAACTGAAGAGCAAACCCAAGATCGCCGGGAACCGACTGCGGCAAAGCCATCCAGAAAACTGCATATCCTGGTTGCCGACGACAACCTGGTTAACCTGCGCCTGGCCGGCAGCTTGTTGGCGAAACAAGGCCATTCTGCCGTGACCGTAAGCAGTGGACGTGAGGCCCTGGCGGCACTGGAGCAGCAGAGTTTTGATTTGGCGCTGATGGACGTGCAGATGCCCGATATGGACGGCTTCGAAACTACCAAGGCAATACGCGCCCAGGAACGAACCTCACACAAACATCTGCCGATTGTGGCCATGACAGCCCACGCCATGATCGGCGACCGTGAGCGCTGCCTGGCGGCGGGAATGGATTCCTATGTTACAAAGCCCGTGGACGCAGCCAAGCTGTTCACTGCCATTGCAGATGCCCTTCCTAAGGATTCAGCTTTAAACCCTTCTCAGTCTGAAAACACGCCTTTACGCGCATTCACCACAGACCATTGACGTGGATCACTAAAACAATCCTCTTTTCATGGGTACTGCCGCTTACGGCGCTACGCGCTGCTAACAGCCGCGGACCAGCGGGAAGAGTGCTGTGACCTGTAAAATAGATTTAAGCAATGACGCAGTTCACTGAACAATACGACGTAGTAGTTGTTGGCGCGGGCCACGCCGGCTGCGAAGCTGCCATGGCGGCTGCCCGCATGGGGCTCAAGACCGCGCTGTTCACACTCAACGTGGACTTGATCGCACAGATGTCATGCAATCCCGCCGTGGGCGGAATCGCCAAAGGGCATCTCGTTCGCGAAGTGGACGCCTTGGGCGGAATCATGGGCGAAGTCACTGACGCCGTTGGAATCCAGTTCCGCCTGCTCAATACTTCACGTGGACCGGCAGTATGGTCTCCGCGCGCCCAGTGTGACAAGCAGCAATATCGGCAGAAGATGCGCGAGGTCCTGGAAAGCCAGCCCAATCTGTTCATCAAGCAGGCAGAGGTAGCTGAGCTGATCGTGGAAGAACAGGATTCACCGCGGAGACGCGGAGACGCGGAGGAAATCGGGACATCGGATCATCGGGTTATCGGATCATCCGAACTTCCTTTGACTTCTTCGATCGCCCGATCACCAGATGACCCGATCACCCGATCCTCCATGTCTCCGTGCCTCCGTGGTAGGTTTGCCCGCGGCGTTCGTTTGCGCGATGGCCGAACGGTAGGCGCGCAAGCCGTCATCGTCACCACCGGAACATTTCTCAACGGGCTGATCCATTGTGGCGAGCAAACCTATCCTGCCGGACGAAGTGGAGAGCCGCCGTCGCAGCTGTTGGGTGAATCACTCAAACTGTTGGGCTTGCGCGGATGCAGGCTTAAGACCGGAACGCCGCCGCGCCTTGATGGCCGCAGCATTGACTGGTCACGCTTTGAAATTCAACCGGGCGACGCCGATCCGACGCCGTTCAGCTTTCGCACCAAGAAGATCACGCAGAAGCAGGTGCCGTGCTATATCGCATTCACCACGGCGGAGACGCACCGCATCATCGCTGAGAATGTACACCGCTCGCCTATGTATTCCGGGCAGATCCAGAGCATTGGTCCGCGCTATTGTCCCAGCATTGAAGATAAGATCGTTAAGTTCCCGGACAAGACCACGCACCAGCTCTTTCTGGAGCCCGAGGGGCTGAACACGCATGAGATTTACGTGAACGGCATGAGCACATCTCTGCCGATTGACGTGCAGCTTGCGATTGTCAAATCAATCCCCGGCCTGGAAAAAGCGGAGATGCTGAGGCCGGGATATGCGATTGAGTATGACTCCATTGATCCGACAGAGCTTGAACGCACGCTGGAGACAAAGAAGATTGATCGTCTCTTCCTTGCTGGACAGATCAATGGAACTTCTGGCTACGAAGAAGCCGCCTGCCAGGGCCTGATGGCCGGGATCAACGCAGCATTGAAGATCAAGGTCGAGCCGCCGCTGGTGCTTGACCGCACAGAAGCTTACACGGCCATTCTGATTGACGATCTCATCAGCAAAGGCACGAACGAGCCGTATCGCATGTTCACTTCGCGAGCGGAGTTCCGCCTGCACTTGCGCATTGATAACGCTGATCGCCGGCTCACGCCGCATGGTCGCAGGATTGGTTTGATTGCCGATGATGCCTGGGCGAACTTTCAAGTGAAGCAGGAGCGAGCACAGAAGCTGATGACCCTTCTGGAAAAGACGCGGGTAAACGGTGAGATGGTGGAGAAGATTGAGGAGGCACAACGGGAGCGTCTGGCAGCGCTGGCTGCAGTGAAGAAGGTTGCTGAAGATTCAGCGAACGCTGCGGAGCTTTCGTCGTCTGAGGCTTCAATCAAAACAAATGGCTTGGCCAGCGCCATTGGCTCGCCGCTGGCGCAGTTACTCAAGCGGCCGGAGATTGTGATTGAAGATTTGGCTGGTGTGGTGCGGGAGAAGTATCCGGAGTTTTTTGCGGAGATCGAAGACTATTCAGCCGTTCAGCATAACTTGAATTCTGCTACCGTCAACAGCAGCGGAGCAGGTCCCTCACCTCGCCGCTCTATTGAGCATGAACCAGAAGCTGCAACAGCAGCGGCTTCGGTTCGGGATGGCATCTCGTTAATAGAGACGCCTAATAAGCTTTTTGCGGCTAAGCTCTCGGCTGCGGCGCGGAATGAGATGAAGACCGTCGAGACGGAAATCAAATATGCGGGCTATCTTGATCAGCAGCGCAAGTCCATTGAGCGACTGAAGAAGGCCGAGCAGCGGCTCATTCCTGACTGGTTCGACTACGGCAAGGTCAGCGGACTTTCGCGCGAAATGAATGAAAAACTCCAGCGCGTCCGTCCGCGAACGCTCGGGCATGCGTCTCGGATTCCCGGGGTAACGCCGGCAGCCGTATCGCTGATCAATGTCTATATTGAGATTCAGGCAAAGCGCTTCGCTCTGGCGCAGCAAACCGCCCGCTAATCCCCATGGCTCCCCAAGAGAAATCGCCGATTGATCCTCAGGTGCGGATTGGGCATGTACACCTGAAAGTGGCGGACCTGGAACGCGCTATCGGATTTTATCGGGATGTGCTTGGGTTTGAGCTGATGCAGCGCATGGGCGACCAGGCGGCGTTTCTTTCCGCTGGCGGTTATCACCATCACATTGCTTTAAACACATGGGAGAGTCTTGACGGTCAACCGCCTCCGTTCGGCACAACCGGCCTCTACCATCATGCCATCGTCTATCCCACGCGAGCGGCGCTGGCGGATGCGCTTCGGCGCTTAATTGCAGCAGGCATCGGACTTGAGGGTGCTGCCGATCACGGCGTAAGTCAGTCGCTTTACCTGCGCGATCCTGACGGTAATGGAGTGGAGTTGTACGTTGACCGGCCAAGAGAGGCGTGGCCGCACACGCCGGACGGTAGACTCGCGATGTACACACGACATCTGGATCTCAGGGCATTGCTGGCGGAATTGCCGGCAGACAAAGCAAACGAAGTTCCCACGACCAAGGATCTATAAACTTCGACCAGCTTGCTTTTATTCGGCTTTTTCACGCGCTGTCTGCGGCGTTCCAGACAAGCGTTCGCGCTCGATCAGCGGTTGCAAATAAAGAAATACCTGATGGCGCTCCTGCTCGTTTTTCAGCCGCGTTGCCAGCCTGCTCTCAGGATCTTTGTTCTTTGCCAGTCTGCCCAGCAGAGTGGTTCCGTCGTGAAGTTTCTTGCTGGCGTCGGCGTCATGGCATTTGGCGCATCCGGCAGAGACGAAGACCTTCTTGCCCTCACTCGACTCCGAACCTGGCGCGGCAGGATTCTGGGCCGCCGCTCGGCTCAGCGCCAGCAGGATTGCAATCGCGAAGAATACAATCGCTTGCCTCATGGCCATTAGACGTAACAGATGAGCATATTGTAATCCGGTTATCCCGCGCGGCGCAGATGGAGGATGACATGCCGGCCTGTATTGCTATAGGGTTCCCTCGCTTCGCTCGGGATTGCAGAAGCTACAGCGGTATATTCGCATGCTTCTTCGGTGGATTCTTGTCGCGTTTATTCTGGAGCATCTCCAATGCGTCGATCAGTTTCTTGCGTGTCTCCTGCGGTCGAATCACAGCGTCAATATAGCCGCGTTCGGCGGCAACGTAAGGACTGGCAAAACGGTCACGAAATTCTTCAATCTTCTCATTGCGCGCTTTGGCAATGACTTCAGCTTTTTCTTTCTCGGACTTTGCTGACAGCGCCGCGCGCTCTATTTCGCGCTTGTAGACAATGTTGACCGCGCCCTCTGCTCCCATCACGGCGATTTCCGCCGTGGGCCAGGCATAGTTCACGTCAGTACGGATGTGCTTGGACGACATAACGCAATACGCGCCGCCATAAGCCTTGCGCGTGATCACCGTGATCTTGGGCACAGTGGCTTCAGCAAAGGCAAACAACAGTTTTGCCCCATGGCGGATGATGCCGCCATACTCCTGCTGTGTCCCGGGGAGAAATCCGGGGACGTCTTCAAACGTGATCAGAGGAATGTTGAACGCATCACAAAAGCGCACAAAGCGCGCGCCTTTTACTGACGCATTGATATCGAGCACGCCAGCCAGAAATGCGGGTTGGTTGGCCACGATGCCCACAGACCGGCCGTTGAGCCGGGCAAATCCGACGACAATATTCTTTGCGTAATGCTCATGCACCTCAAAGAAATAGCCGTCGTCCACCACACGGGTAATGACATCTTTCATGTCATAGGGCTGGCTGGATTCAACCGGAACCACGGTTTGCAACTCGGAGTCGGCGCGGTCAATGGGATCAGTGCAGTCGCGGCGCGGCGGATCGTCGAGATTATTGGAAGGAATGAAGCCAAACAGCTCGCGCACCATGGAGAGGCACTCGGCGTCGTCATGCGCCATGAAATGCGCCACGCCGGAAGTTTCATTGTGCGTGGCCGCGCCGCCAAGCTCGTCTTTGGTGACTTCTTCATGCGTCACCGTCTTGATCACATCAGGGCCGGTCACAAACATGTAAGAAGTTTTGTCCACCATCAGGATGAAATCGGTAATGGCCGGCGAATACACCGCTCCGCCGGCGCATGGGCCCATAATGGCGGAAATCTGCGGGATCACGCCACTGGCCAGCGTGTTGCGCAGAAAAATATCGGCATAGCCGGCCAGTGACATCACGCCTTCCTGGATGCGAGCGCCTCCGGAATCATTGAGTCCAATCACCGGCGCGCCAACCTTCATTGCTGTGTCCATGATCTTTACGATCTTGCCGGCATTGGCCGCTGAAAGAGAGCCGCCGAACACCGTGAAATCCTGGGCAAAGACAAAAACCAACCGGCCTTCAATGCGGCCATAGCCAGTGACAAAACCGTCGCCATAGATCTTGTTCTGCTCCATGCCAAAGTCCGTGCAGCTGTGCGTGACCATCTTGTCGAATTCCTCAAAAGTGCCTTCGTCCAACAGGAATTCGATGCGCTCACGCGCGGACATCTTGCCTTCTTTGTGCTGGCGCTCCTGGCGTTCCTTGCCGCCTCCGGCTTCAGCCAGCGAATCACGGCGCTTGAGTTCTGTAAGTTTGTGTTCCAGGTCCATGAGAAGGAATTATAGGGGAAGTAAAACCCTGAAACACAGAGGAGGCAGAGCCCCAACCAAAAAGAAACATCTCACCACGGAGGCACGGAGACACGGAGACAATCAAGAGCAACAGCGAACAGTCAGTCAAAACCTCAATACAGAGAACACGCAGAACTTCGGAAGACGCGGGGAGCGGAAGGAAACGGAATGCGAAGATTAAGCAGACAATTTCTTCGCGGGATTAGACGAATCTGATTGCTAGCAATACAGAGGAGTCGGCAGAGGATTGGGAACAAAAACTATGGGCTCCGTCTTCACTCCAGTTAGCCGCGAGGCAGTCGGCGGCGATATAATCGCCCGCTCAGATTTTCCAACTTGGCGAGGTGCTCCATGAATCGCAGTCTTCTCGGTGTCGTTTCTTGTTTGTCGCTGTTTTGCGCAACCGGCATGGGCCAGCCCGCACCCTGCACCGTTAGCGATCACACGGAATACTCCAAGAAGATCAAGGAATTCACCACGGAGCCGGTCTTTACCACTGAGTTGGTGGACCATCTGCCGTTGAGTTCCTGCGTGCCGGCTCCGGACTCTTTTCTGCACCACATTGTTGGCGCGCCTGACGTGCTGGATTACACAAAAGACATCAATGCTTACATGCGCCTGCTCGCCAGCAAGAGTCCGCGGGTGAAGGTGTGGGGCATCGGCAAGTCAGAAGAGGGGCGTGAGATGCTGGTGGTGGCGGTGAGCGACGAATCGAACCTTGCCAAACTCGATCGCTATAAAGAAATCACAGCGCGCCTGGCCGACCCGCGCGGGCTGAGCGAGGCCGATGCGCAGAAGCTGATTGCCGAGGGCAAACCGATCTACTGGGCTGACGGCAGCATTCATTCGCCCGAGACCGGGGCACCGGAGATGCTGATGGAGCTGGCGTACCGGCTGGCTGTGGAAGATACGCCATTCATCCAGAAGATCCGCAAAGATTCCATTGTTCTTATCACGCCCATCGTGGAAGTGGATGGGCACGACCGCATGGTTGACATTTACATGCAACACAAAAAGCATCCTGACCAGGCGCCGTATCCGCTGGTCTGGTGGGGGCATTATGTGGCGCATGACAACAACCGCGACAATCTGGGCATGAGCCTAGCGCTTTCACGCAACATGCTGAAGACATTTCTGGATTGGCATCCCACGGTGATGCATGACCTGCATGAGTCTGTCCCTTATCTCTACATCATGACCGGCACCGGGCCATACAACGCGTGGCTTGATCCAATCGTGATCAGTGAATGGCAGGAGATGGCGTATCACGAAATTGAAGAGATGACCAAACGCGGTGTGATCGGCGTATGGACGCACGGCTTTTACGATGGCTGGGCGCCCAACTACCTGCTCTCCATCGCAAACAATCACAATTCCATTGGCCGTTTCTATGAGACGTTTGGCAATGGCGGAGCGGATACGCGCGTGCGCACGCTCCGCCCGGCCGATACCAGCCGCGAATGGTACCGGCCCAATCCTCCGCTGGCGAAGGTGAAGTGGTCAGCGCGCAACAACATCAACATGCAGCAAAGCGCCATTTTGTTCGGCATGAACAATCTGGCCGCCAACGGCCAGAAATTCCTCAACAACTTTTATCTGAAGAGCAAGCGGGCGGTGGAAAAAGCCCGCACGGAAGGCCCGGCAGCATGGGTGTTTCCGGCCGACGATGCGCGTCCGGGTGAGCAGGCCCGCTTCCTGAACCTGCTGCAAGAGCAGGGCGTGGAGGTGCACCGGACAGAAAAAGAAATTCGGCTGCCCGCAACCGGGGAGAGCAAGGCCGAAGTTTCAGGCAAAGCGGCTGGCGCCAGACCGGCGCAGGACAAGAGTGAGGCCAAAGAAGACAAAAAGCCGGCGGAAACCGTGATATCCGCGGGCAGCTACATGGTCCGCATGGACCAGCCTTATAGCAGGCTGGCGGACATGATCCTGGACACGCAGTATTACAGCTCCAGGGACCCACGCTCCTATGACGACACCGGCTGGACGCTGGGTGCGTTGCGCAACGTGAAGACGATTCGCGCCATGGATACGGCAGTGCTCGATGCTCCCATGAAAAAGGTAGGCAAGCTTGAGCCGGCGGGCGCGATTGACGGCACGGGCAAAACCTTCCTGATCCAGCACAATACCGACAATACTCTGGCCACTCTGCGCTTCCGCCTGGCCGGAACGCCCATGGATGCCGCTGAAGACGCTTTTGAAGCTGACGGCATCAAGTTCAAGGCGGGAACGTTTGTCTTGAAGAATGCCGATCGCGCCGCACTGGAAAAAGCCGCGAAAGACCTGGGACTGAAAGTGCACGCCACCAATACGGACATAAAGGTTTCCACGCATCCGCTGGCTGCGCCACGTGTTGGGATCGTGCACAACTGGCAGAACACGCAGAATGACGGCTGGTTCCGCGTGGCCTTTGAAGAGCAGAAAGTGCCTTATACGTATGTCGCCGATACATGGCTGCGGGAAACGCAGAACCTGCGCGAGAAGCTCGATGTAATCATTCTGCCGCCCATGGGTGGTGGCGGCCCCGCCG
>Ga0105245_10004890_pt1 | contig 11785 bp, 15 predicted proteins | sample KBSM54metaG_FD_81523 | JGI IMG/M metagenome (GOLD analysis project Ga0105245, IMG submission 81523) | Miscanthus rhizosphere microbial communities from Kellogg Biological Station, Michigan, USA - KBS M5-4 metaG | ecosystem: Host-associated > Plants > Roots > Rhizosphere > Soil | place...
AATCGTTTAACCGTAACTAAGTTGCTGAAAATGTTATAATAAGAGGTCCATGCTTGAGGCAGAAAATTTGACCAATGAGACACTCCAAAGAGACGATCACGTCAGAGAAGCGCTAAATAAATTATTAATCTTGGGAATAGCCGCTAGGGATTGCAAAACTAGCACTTTGTTGACGCGTTGGGATGGGAAAACGATTCAAGGTCAGCAATTGCAAGCCAGTTCGGTTGAAATTTTGCGCGATGCGGCCATGGCTGGTATGGACAGAATCAACGGCAATTTTACTACCTCTAGCGTAGCCCATAGTATTTACGATCAGCTATTTGATCGTTTCTCCGATACGTCGCATCTTGATCTAGTTAATCGTCTGGGTTGGATATCTCAGAATAAGTGGAAACTTTTTAACCAACCAAGGTTTGAATTTAGTAGTCACGAAAGGCAATTGTTCAAAGAAAATGAGGCCCGCGTTGTACGAGTAAGTGACAAAATTTTTCGCGATCAATTCTTTGCAGTGGCTATGGCCAGGGTGGTCCCCGATAAATACGCAAACCTATTGGAGGAAATGCTTGAACCGGACGTTGGCGTAGCATTTTTAAATGAAAAACATCTGCGCGAAAAAATGGAATTCGCCAAAACAATTGGCGCCCCTGGCAGCGCTAATGAATACAGGTTTTGGGGCTGGGGCATTCTGAAGGGCAAACAGCTACGAGCTAGAATGCTGGGCAGCACGGCCGCACAAACTCTAGCATAATCAGCTGATACTATAGATGCATGACCACTCGTGGGCGTAAACGCCTGGTAAGTTTGGGGGTATCATTAGTTGTTGCTGGTTTGGGCTGGTATATCAATCAACACCCCTCAGTAACTAAGACTTTGGTTGAGAATATTCCGGCGGGTAGCTATAAGGTGGTTGAATTTGTTGATGGCGATACCATCGCCGTCAATATGAATGGCCAGAAGGAAACTATCCGTTTTGTGGGCGTTGACACGCCCGAAACACATGACCCGCGTAAGGTGGTTCAGTGCTTTGGCATGGCAGCTGCGTCTTATACAAAACAGCTCATTGGGAATAACCCCGTTAGGCTGGAGTCCGACCCGCTCAGTACTAACCGTGACCGCTACAATCGCTTGCTGCGTTATATTTATTTGCCCGACGGCAAGCTGGTTCAGGCCGAAATCATCAAAAACGGCTACGGTTTTGCTTACACCAGTTTCCCGTTTACCAAGAGTGATGAGTTCCTGGCGTATCAAAAAACCGCTCGCGAACAAAGCAAAGGTTTATGGGGTAGCTGCACGCCTCAAGAGAATCAGTATGGTGGTTTTACTTCTAACCCTGCTCAGTAGGTTTTAGGTATTGTCCATGGGGTCAGATCGTCTAGCTGGAGATTTAAAAATACGCCTTAGCGTGAAACGCCGGGCAACTGGGTCAAATAAGCGATGCAAGGGCCAACTCAGAAAATAGGTTATGGCATAAGCTGCCTGGGCGTAATGGGCTCCGGTAGTCGGCATATTGTGTTTCTTGAGTGTTTGGCTGTGCCGACGCATATAACGGAAAAAATTACGTCTTTTATCGGCAAAACGACGGGCCGACACACTAGCCCACAGCCGCGGACTGTAGGAAGGCGTCATTTGCATGCGGCTTAAATGAATAGCTAGGTCAGTATCCTCAAAAATAGACAAATCCTCACAAAGTTCACTTTTAACTGTTTGCCATGCCGACTTCCTGATCACCATATTTGAACCTGTCAAAAAGTGATAACCGCCTTTTACTGCCACGCGCAGCAGGACATCGTGAAGCCAGCGGGTAAAGCGCGGTAAAGGCATATCATAGATAGCGACTGGACCGGTTACAGCAAAGATATCTGGATCTGTCATTAGACTTTTGGCTCGTTTTACCCAGTCGGCGGCAAGCACTGTATCGGCGTCAATCCGACCAATTAAGTCGGACTTAGCGGTATTAAAACCGGCATTACGAGCAAAAAGTACGCTGGGCTTTTTTTCATAAATCAACTTTACGAATGGATAGGATTTGGCGATTTTGATGCTGTCATCGGTAGAATTGTTATCTACCACAATTACTTCGTCAGGCTTGACGGTTTGGGCAGTAATAGCGTCCAAACAGGCCTTGAGATGGTTTTGTTCGTTGTAAACTGGTATAACTATAGAGAGCGTTAATGGTTTTTTTGCCACACATTAGTTATAGCAGGATGGGCACAAATTGAAGAAATCAAACTTTAGCAAAAACAGACTAATTGGCTGGTGGCTGGTCAATTGGTGGCGCAAGATAGTCTTGATAATATTGGCCTTTTTGATGGTGAGCATCGGCAGCATGTACGCCGTTGCGCGATGGTACATACACAAACACGCCCATGAGCCCTTTAGACTCGGTGCCACTTTTATACCTGACTATGCAGAGCAGCTGGGAGTCGACCCCAAAGAGACCATGGACGCCATTATCGGCGACTTAGGGGTGAAAAATCTACGCTTAGTTAGCTATTGGGAAGATACCGAACCCACACCAGGTAAATATGATTTTTCTACACTAGACTGGCAATTTGCCAAAGCCGAAGCCGCTCATGTGCATGTATCTTTGGCGATTGGGCTACGTCAGCCACGCTGGCCCGAATGCCACGAGCCCGACTGGGCCTTTGGGCTACCCAAAGATCAGTGGCATTCTGATTTAGCTAATTTCATCCGGGCTGTGGTGGATCGTTATAAAACTAGCCCGGCGCTTGATAGCTATCAGCTAGAGAATGAGTTTTTCCTAAAAGTATTTGGCGAATGCACTGACTTTGACCGCGACCGGTTGGTCAGTGAGTTCAACCTGGTCAAAAGCCTGGACCCTAATCACAAACTAGTGGTTAGTATGAGCAACAATGCCATCGGTACACCTCTTGGAGAACCAACCCCAGATGAATGGGCTATTTCCGTCTACAAACGCGTCTGGGACAAGGGTGTTACTAAGCGCTATTTCGAATACCCGATCCCAGCCTGGTACTACGCTTTTAGGGCTGGGTTTACGGAAATAACACGCGGCCATGATAGTTTTATTCATGAGCTCCAAGCCGAAGCCTGGTTGCCAGATCCGTACAATATAGCAGATGCACCCCTGAACGAAATGGCCAAGACTATGACTCCAGAACGTTTACGTGACCGTTTTGCATATGGTGAGGCTACCGGCATGCGCGAGGTTGACCTGTGGGGCGTCGAGTGGTGGTATCAGATGAAGGTCAAACGTGACCAGCCCGGCCTTTGGGATGTAGCCAAACAAGAATACGCTAAAGCCAATCACAAATAATCTGTTAACAGTAGTATAATCATGGCCATGGCTAAGAAGAAAGCTAACCAGTCGAAGCAGATTGTAAATCGTCGCGCCAAGTTTGATTACGCGCTGGACGATGAGTTCGTGGCGGGCATAGCCCTGACTGGAGCTGAGACCAAAGCCCTCAGACGTGGGCATGGCCAATTGCAAGGCGCCTATGTGGTAGTAAAAGATGGCGAATTGTGGCTCTTGAATGCCAAAATTATGGGTGATAACGCTATTAGAATCAGTGAAGAGGACCAAACTCGCAGCCGCAAGTTATTGGTTAAACGCCGCGAGCTAGAGCAATTAGCCAACGCTAAGCAAAATGGCCAATCAATTATACCTACCGGTATTCTCACCAAAGGCCGTTATATAAAAGTCCGCATTGCTACCGGCCGCGGCAAGAAGAAATATGATAAGAGGGAGGTTATAAAAAAGCGTGAGCAGGAGCGAGCCGCCCGCCAAGTCTGACAGATACGCTTGTCTGGCTCAATCACCTCAGATATAATGCGTCAGTTAGTATTCCCGGGTAGCTCAATGGTGGAGCAAGAAGCTGTTAACTTCGAGGTTGTCGGTTCGAGTCCGACCCCGGGAGCCAAAATAACAGTCCCAGCCAAAAGTTGGGGCTTTTATTTTGACGTTCTGAGAATCAGAACCTCGAACCGAAGGTTCGGCGTAGCAAAGACGCGCACAGAAGTTCACTTCGAGCACGTCTGAGTGGAGAAGCGACGAGCGGAGCGAGGGAAGCGCTGTCCAACCCCGAGACCATACTTGACCAAACACCACTTTTGTGGTATTTTTGCTTTATGACAATCTTTGTGGAACATTTGGTAGGTATTGATAAACTTCCTGACGCACACTACGTTAGGGCTGAGGTTTTTCAACGTGAACAAGGCATCTCTGCAACTGATGATTATGACGGTTTAGACGATACTGCAGAGCAATTTGTTGCCTATGAAGACGGCAATCCAATAGGAACAGCTCGATATCGTGTACTACCCGATGAGGTCGGCAAGGTTGAGAGAGTTGCCGTTATAAAAGAGCACCGTAGTAAAAAAGTTGGAAGAGCCATTATGGAGTCTATTGCCGTTACAGCAAAGCAGAAGGGCTTAGCAAAGCTAGTTTTGGACTCACAACTTAGTGCAGCTGATTTTTATGAGAGTTTAGGATACCAAAAAGACGGCGATGAGTTTGATGAAGTCGGTATACCACACGTTAAGATGGTTTTGGGATTAATGTAATTTATCTACTATGGAAAAAGATGATTTTTCGGATGCAATAAGTTTAGGCATAGAGCTTGATAGAGCTCTTGAAGTAGATCCGTTGACTCGGCGTAGATGGGCCAGTATGGCCGAGCTTACCATTCTCAATTTAATGTTTAACTGTTTGCCGGAAGATGAACAATTTTTTGTTGATGAGAACGGTAATACCATAAAGCGGGTTGTGCTAACTGAACCTTTCATTAAATCGAAAGGTGAAGTTACCTTAGATCGCATACAGACACCAGACGGACAACGTCGAACGGTTATTGATATGAGCGAAAAAGGGTGGGGTAAGTATGCGATCGATAGCGCTACCGGGAAACATACCTATTTTAAAAATGGCGTAGAAAAGCGTGCTAGCCATAGGCGAAGAAAAAACTTGGAAAGGAAGCTGCGTAGGCTTGACTTCAAATATGATGATCCTTTTTCAAGCAAGAGTCAGAGCTAAAAACAGTATTAATATATTTGGTAAAATACTCTTATGCCCACAAAACAAATTGCTACTGGCGTAGTCCACGATGTGCCAGCTGATTTACGAAAAGCTTTATTGTCTAATAACTCTGCTTTAGAAAGGTGGGAAGACCTGACGCCATTGGCACGCAATGAATGGATTTGCTGGACTATAAACGTCAAAACAGAAGAGACCAGAAATAAACACGTTGATCGGGTGATAACTGAATTAAATGAAGGCGTACGCCGACCATGCTGCTGGATTGGCTGCATACACCGCACCGACAAGCCAATAAGTAAATCTGTGCAATGGGTGCTTAGTAAACAAGCTAAAAAATAACGTTTGATATACTACAGTCATGCAAAAAATAGCTACCCGAATATTTATCAGTGCCTCAATTGCGTTTGGTGTATTAGGAACCTTGATGGTGTTGACGGGCGCATTTGATGAAGGGTCCAATACTTCTGATCTAAATAAAGTATTGCAGAAACTCTTCATGGTCGCGGTATTTGTCATCCTGTCTTCATTTGCTCTCAGCGTTGCCACTAAGTACCTAAACAGCAAATCCTAGTCCTAAAAGTCATTTTAATTGTTTCTTAAGATAAGCTACACATTTCTGTGTAAGAAATCTTACAGACACTTGGGGTGGATTGCCTGATAATGCCATTATTAATACTTAAGCTTATACACAAAGAAAGATCAAACATAGGTTAAAATATGCAAAATCATTACATGCACGTCCAATTTCATAAACGGGCGTTTTTTTACTTTTTAGCAGGTGTGTTCCTGCTAGCAACAGCGGCGATAATTTGGGCGAGGGCGGCCAAGGCCGACACACCTTCCTATGACCCCTACGCTGACTCTGTCAAGACAGCTTCGGCTGGTGTCGTAAACGCTGATAACGCAGTTGGCGCACCTAATGGCACTACGGCTCAGCTAGGCGGTCTAAACTCGCTACTCACCCTTGACATGGGTGCAGGTGAAGAAGGTACTCAAAGTTTGCGTGTCTATTTTGGCCAGGTAAACGTGGTTGCTAACGTGCGGTTGGATTTTTTGGATTCTAATCAGCAGGTTATCTCTAGCGAATCCCGTCAATTAGGCGTAGACATTAACCCGTCCACTCAAAACTTTGCCTACAACTGGACTAATTTTGGCAAAGCTTATCGATATGTACGTATCTCATCACCACAGATAGGTGCCGGCGTAAACGTGGACGCCGTGGAAGCTCTCGGCTACATAGGCAGTACACCAACCCAGGATACGGACGGCGACGGCATCCCTGATAGAACCGAACAACAAAACGGTACTGACCCCTTAGTAGCTAATCCAAAACCAGCCAACAGTGGCAGTAGCAATGCGACTCCACCGGCTTCTATTAACAACGGTAGTAGTTCAACCGGTACTTCAGCTCAAATTAATTCACCACCAGCTAGTAGCAACGACAAGGATGGCGATGGCATGCCAGACGATTGGGAAGTCGCCCATGGCTTGAATCCTAATGACAAAACAGACGCCTTCAAAGATCCAGATCACGACGGCATCGACAACCTAACAGAGTACAAAATAGGCTCTGACCCGCAGAAGTACGATACTGATGGCGATGGCATGCCAGATGGTTGGGAGTACCAGCACGGTCTTGACGTCAATAAAAATGACGCCAACGGTGATCCAGACGGTGATTACCTAACTAATCTTGGTGAATACCGCAACAATACTGATCCTAATAAGGCTGATGACCTTCACAAAGTCTTTGGCACTAACTGTAAACCTTCGACCAAAAACATTACCAGTGGGGAATGGCTATGGATCATACTCCTGCTAGCCGGCGCCCTAGGTTCTTGGCTAATGGCATACGGTACTGGGCGACGAGCCAAAAAAGCTACTAGCTAAATTACTAACGAGGCGTAAACAACTGTATTTTCGGAATAGTGACCAGTGGCTGTATTGAATGTGCCACCGCAGGTTATGAGCCGGAGTCCAGCGTAACCAATGTTGCCGTAGACTTCTTGAGTAGGGAAATTAGCTTGGTCAAACTGCTTTAGGGCATCGACTTTGAACTTGACCGTCTTGCCGTCAACTCGACCGACATCTATTTCGTCGCCTGGCTGGAGCTCGTGCAACCGCCAGAAGACCGATACGCCTTTGTAATTGTCGACATGGCCAACAATGACAGCGGGCCCGAGTTCGCCAGGAGTTGGACCGTATTTGTACCACCCGGTCTCATCACTTAAAACTGGCGGTGTCTCGATAGTACCATCGGCATTTTTGCCAACTGTAATAACGTTGGCGTCTATGCCAACAGAAGGGATGGTTAGATGAGTAGGTTCAGAGTGAGAGAGGGTTCTGGGGGTATTTTGAACGGGGGTAGGTATAGCTACCGAGAAAGTTGACGGGGGTTCAATGCTTGGTGATTTCCTGGCTTGCCAACCAAAGTAAATTGTTCCAGCCAAACCCAGCAAAATTAGCAAATACGAAGCCCAGCGCAGCCGGACTGCCTTTTGACCTGTTTTAACGCGTGGATGTGACTTTGGCCAGAGAGAGATTTCTTTAGTTAGAAATAAATAAAAAGAACTTTTGGGTTTTTTAGCCGGCTTAGGCTTAGCTGTTTTGAATAATTGTACTGTGATTAATAATTCGGTGCGGGAAGTTAATTGAAGCTTAAAAGACCTGGCGGGTCGTTTCTTTGGCTTTTTGCCTGGCACTAACTTAAAAGGCAAAAGTGGCAGCTGGTTAAAAACCTGCCACCACTTTATTGATTTAATCTTTTGTAACGGTTTTGTCACCGTTTTGCCTTATTTATCTTACTCGCTTGCGCAAGAAAGCACCGACAGCTGTAGTTGCTACAGAACCGACTAGGCCAAGGGTCTCAAGACCAGAAGCAACTGCACCACCTGCTCCAGCGCTAACACCGCCAACTGGCGTGGTAGTAACCTGAGCGCCTAGAACCTGAGGAGAAGAAACAACAACTGCTTGAGTTACGCAATTACCGTTGGCATCGCGCACTTGTCCGGTTGGTACTTCAGTTTGTTTGCCATCAACGTTGGCGCATTGGTCGCCAGGTTGATTATTCTCACACCACTCAGAACCAGTTTTTTGGTCTGGATGACCATTAGCTTTTAGTGGTCCATAATAAAGAAAATCGCCGTTATCCAAATGACTCTGCAATTGGTTGGCGTTTACTCGTTGAGGTACAAACGGATTTGTTTGACTGTGTGTTTTGTGGCAAACGTCTGTCTTGGCCGCCGGATTAGCTGACGCCACTGCCGGAATCGCCAGACCTACGATCAAGGCAACAGATGCAACGGTTGCGCTCAATATACGCTTAATTTTACTCATACTAACTCCCCCTGTAATTATTGTAAGTTTTACTATAAGCCTCCTATTTACAATATGTCAACAATATTATCAGTATTATTAGGATGGTTTGACAAAAAAGAGCCTCGCGCCTAAAGTCACAATCATGAACCAAAAAGCCAGCGATAAATGGGATTTTAGTGGTCTAAGGGCCATTTTCTTTAATGGCACACTAACAAAATCGCCAGCCAAAAGTCACACTGATACTTTGATTGATGTCAGTACAGCGATCATGGAAAAGCATGGTGTAAAAACTGAAGTTATCCGAGTCATTGACCACGATATTGCCACCGGAGTTTACCCCGATATGCGCCAGCATGGTTATAAGACTGACGCGTGGCCAGAGATTTATAAAAAAGTAATGGCGGCCGACATATTAGTTTTAGCTGGACCAATTTGGCTAGGCGACAATAGTTCCCAGACAAAGAAAATCATCGAAAGATTATATGCCTGTTCAAGTTTGCTAAATAAGGCCGGTCAATACGCCTACTATGGAAAGGTGGGTGGCTCGCTTATAACCGGTAACGAAGACGGTATCAAGCACTGCACCATGAATACACTCTATAGTTTGCAGCACCTTGGCTACACCATCCCGCCACAAGCTGATGCGGGCTGGATTGGAGAGGCTGGTCCGGGCCCGAGCTACGGCGACAAACTGGATGATGGCACAGTGGCAGGAGTTGACAACGACTTCACCAACCGCAATACCACTTTCATGACCTGGAATCTTATGCACCTTGCTAAGTTGCTAAAAGACAACGGTGGTATACCAGCTCAAGGCAATCAACGCAGCAAATGGGATGCAGGCGCTAGATTTGACTTTGAAAACCCAGAATACCGCTAGCCGCGACGCAGTGATTCTATAGGATCCTTGCGAGCTGCTTTGACAGCAGGTGTGACGCCAAAGAATACGCCAACCGCAAGTGACATAACTAGCGCCGCTAACATAATGCCCGGGCTGATGGCAGGTTCTAAGCTAGTCCATAGTCTTAGGAAGTAATTGGCAATCAAAGAACCAATGATACCCAGGATACCGCCAACCAGACTAATCGCAACCGCCTCTACTAAGAATTGATCAAGTATCTGGCGGTTAGTGGCACCAACGCTTTTTCTGACACCAATTTCGTGCGTACGCTCACTAACAGCAACCAGCATAATATTCATAATGCCTATGCCACCAACCAGAAGTGAAATGGCCGCAATACCACCAATCAAGCTTGTTAGTACTGTCATAGTTTTGGAGGCAATTGCTTGATTGTCGTTGGCACTCAGAATGGTAAAATCCTGGTTGCCACCATGCGCTGAGGCCAGCTGCCCTGTTAGGTTACTAATTGTCTTATTAAGGTCGGCACCCTTCTTGGGACGAACCATAATCTGAAATAGTTGGATCTGGCCATTGCCAAGCGTCTTAGCAAAATCATATGGCATTAATATAGCGTTATTATAGTCAACGCCCGGTGTTAGTGGGGAATTATCAAATGGTGCTAAAGAGCCACGTACAATAACTTCCTGGCCACGCACGTCAAATGGTTGGCCGATTGGTCCAACTTGCCGAAATAGCGTCTTAGATACATTATCACCTATAACAGCGGCTGGTGCATTGGCATCGGCAGCTGTAAAAAAACTACCGTATAGAATTTTTTGATTGATGCTAGTCGGGAACTGATCATTAGTGCCAATCAGCAGTAAACTATCGGCCTTGATATTACCATTTGTAGCAATGCCGTTAATCAATCCAAGCGGCACTACTAGTTCCAGATCGGGAGTTTTTTCAACAATACGTAAATCGTCTTCACTGAGACTGCCGTTATTAAGTAAGCCAATGTAGTGAATCTGCGAAATTTGACCTTTATTATCGCGTTCGACTAGACGGCCGGGACGAATAGTAATTAGATTTGGTCCGGATTGCTTAATTTGCCGAGTTAATTGCTGACGTACGCCTTCACCTAGACTGACAATTGTCACTACACTCATAACGCCAATCACCACTCCCAGCATGGTTAGAAAACTGCGCCATTTAGTGGATCTCAACGAGCGCATGGCAAGCTTGAAGTTACTCTTTGTCATTTTTTACTCGTCCTCGAAGAGGCTTTGTAGGATTTCTTGCGCTTAGACTTGGTGGTTTTGGGTTTGGAGACCTTCTTGAAGGGCTTTTCTGGAATCGCTCCCATCAAGGCCGAAACACCAGCGGCATCGTCTTGCAGTGTCTTCTTGGGAATTGAATATAAAGTTTTGCGAGCCCGCCGCGGTACTTCACCAATGGCGGAGATTTCGTCAGAAATAATAGAGCCATCGTGCATAAAAACTACTCTATTAGCGTAACGAGTTAATTCAGGATTGTGCGTGACCATAAGTACAGTGCTGCCGGACTTATGAATGTCACTTAGTAGTTCCATTACTAGGCGTGATGAGCCGCTATCAAGATTGCCGGTTGGTTCATCGGCAATGATGACCGATGGTTCATTAACCAGCGCCCGGGCAATAGCCACCCGTTGAGCTTGGCCACCACTCAGTTGATGAGGTAAGAAATACTCTCGATCAGACAGTCCGACTCGCTCCAAAACATTGCCAGCAATCTTGAGGCGCTTGGTTTGTGACATACCTTTATAGGCTAGCGGCAATGCGACGTTTTCTAGAACTGATAGTTTAGGCAATAGGTTAAATGACTGAAACACAAAACCTATCGAATCGCGTCTTAGTACCGCACGCTGATTGGGCCGAAGACGGGCCGCATAGCGTTCACCAAGTTTATAGTCACCGTGAGTAGGCCGGTCCAGTAGCCCGATAACATTGAGTAAGGTCGATTTCCCAGAACCACTAGGACCCATGATGGCCATGAATTCGCCTGGTTCTATCACCAGATTAACCTCGTCTAACGCTACCGTGGTCGCGTTGCCGAAGCCGTACAGTTTACTGACGTCACTGAGTTCTATAACTGGCATGTAGGCAGTAGTTTACATCTGATCAGAGCCTTAAAGCAAGGTGTTATTTAGTGTTTTTTGTATACTAGGGACGATGCGGAGAGGTCGCATAGTGGTCTAGTGCGCTGTCTTGGAAAGGCAGTATGGGGGCAACCTCATCGAGGGTTCAAATCCCTCTCTCTCCGCCAGATGAAAAACTGTGGATAATGCTTGCGCTTTTCTGTTTCACTGATATAATCACGTTTGTAACAGATCGTTAAACTTAAAAAAGGATGGGCAAAATGTTTAAGAATATTAGAAGACAGCAAGGCTTTACCATCGTAGAGCTCTTGATCGTAATCGTAGTTATAGGTATATTGGCAGCTCTTGTCATCACAACCTTTACTGGCATTCAGGCCAAGGCTCGCGACACTGAGCGAACCACAGATATTAAGGCAATGCATGGCCAGGTAGAGGCTTACTACGCACAGAAAGGTTCATACCCTTCATTGGCTGA
>Ga0105245_10004891_pt1 | contig 11785 bp, 13 predicted proteins | sample KBSM54metaG_FD_81523 | JGI IMG/M metagenome (GOLD analysis project Ga0105245, IMG submission 81523) | Miscanthus rhizosphere microbial communities from Kellogg Biological Station, Michigan, USA - KBS M5-4 metaG | ecosystem: Host-associated > Plants > Roots > Rhizosphere > Soil | place...
GGACCTGGGCGCCGGTCGAGGTTGTGCGCCGGTCGAGATCGATCAGGTTGTCTTTGATGTACGTGTTCATCGTCGCGGCGGAGACGATCTCGCCGGTCGCGTACACGTGGCCTGATGGTGCGGTCCATGCCATCAGTCGTCGCCTCGCTGCAGTTCGTGGGGCTTGAACCCGAGCTGCCGGCCGGCGTCGGTGAGCACTGTCCGGACGGTGCCGTCGGGGAGCATCAGGTGATCCGCTATTCGAACGACGGTCACCTTCTGCGCTGCTTCCTGTTCCTTGACGTGATGGCGTACTTGCGCCTGTTGCTTCTTGCTCAGGTGACGCTCGTCGCCGACGCCGAACCGAATGTTCTCGGCGACGAGCTCGAGCCAATGCTGCTCGTCCGGGTGCCAGTTGCACTCGTGCGGCTGGTTGCGCTTCTCGAGCTCGCGTTCGGCATGCTCGTGGTCTTCGGTCCATCGCACGAGGACGTAGTCGCCGCCGGCCCACTCGTTCGCGCAGTCGACGCAGAACATCCGGTCGACGCCGGGGGCAGTGATCTGCGCGCCGCCGCAGCCGGGGCAGCCGACGATCCACCGGCCGTCGTTGACGAACGGCACGACGTACCGGTCTTGTGCGACTCGGTCGTGGAGCGGTGGTTGGGCGTGCCAGAGGTGCCAGAACCCGCCTTGTTGGGCCGGCATGAAGAGCCGGTATGTGTATTCGTCGGTGGCGCGTAGAAGTCGCAAGAGATCTCCTCCACGTGCAGCCGAGGCCGAGGGTGGTTAGAACGCGAGGGCGGTGGTGCTGCCGAGCGCGGACGTGCCGAGCTGCCAGTACTTCGCCGCTTGCGTGGGCGAGAGCCCGAACGTGGCCTTGTAGCTGTTCGGGGTCCAGTGCTCCTCGATGTGTTCGATGAGCGCGGTTTCGGTGAACGCGTCACCGGTGACGCCATGCCGGTTGACCGCGATGAGCTGCATCAAGTCGCTGCCGAAGACGGCGTCTGGTAGCCGCGAATCCTCGGTGAGGTCAACGCTCGCCGAGCGGAGACGGAAGAGCGGGTTCTTGTAGTGCGCTACTTCCCACTGAGCCCGATACAGCGACTCGGCGTCACCGGCCGACAGCGTCCCGGAGATCGACTTCGTCCGTCGCCCGTAGGCCGCCTCGCTGGTGGCGTCGGCCCACGTCTGGAGTACGCCTCCATTCCGTTGCACCGTGGCTTCGTTGTAGAGGTCAAGGTCGTCGAGAGCCATGTCCGGGCCGGGATCGAACGGCAGCTCGGCCGACGAGCCAGCGGGAACGCTGAGATCGCCGAGCGTGAACGCTGCCGCCGCGTAGTTGCCTGTGGCGATCGTGTTGCGGTCGAGGAAGATCAGCTTGCCGAACCGGTCGATGTAGAGCGCGCCGTCCTCGGTCGCTTCGACCTGCTGCATGTGAGCGAGGCCTTTGGTAGTGATCAGGCTCGAGGTGACCGGTTGCAGGATCGACTGGCCCGTGCTGATCGAACGCAATGCCGACGGAAACGACACCGCGTCGGCGACGTTGGTTATCCGTGTGCCGGATGGTTGGCTGCCCCACTGCGCGGCGCCGGCGACGTAGTGGGCGAGGATCTGCGACGGGGTGAGCGCAACGTTGTAGAGCGCGACCTCGTCGATGATGCCGCCGCCTCCGCCGCCTCCTCCGTTGTAGTCGCCGTTGATTCCGATCGTGTCGGTTGCGGCGCGGCGTTCGACAAATACCACGGTGGTGGTCGCGTCGAGGACGCCGTCGACGTACACGGTCAGTGTGATGTTGCCGCCGGAGATCGTGAAAGTGCCGACTATGTGGTGCGGGTTGCCGTCCTGGACGTTCGTGACGCCGTTGACGTGTACGTACGCGAAGCCGGAGACGCCGACTGTTGTGAGCCACGCTTGGAGGGTGGCGACGCCGTCGACGTAGAACAGCCAAGTGATGCCGCCGGTGTTGTCGGGGGTAAGGGTGTCCTGCGAGATGATGGTGTCGTCTCGGGTGCCGTTGTGCTGGTACCAGCATTCGCATGACCAGTTACCCGAGGTCACGACAAGCGATGACGGAAGGGCGATGAATCCGATGTTCGGCGAGTCTCCGAAATCGGCTGCGGTGTCAACGTCGGCGATCAGGCAGCTCTGCTGACCGAACGAGACTTGAGCTTGCACGGTGCCGTGGCGTCCGTTGCCTGACGAGTCGAGCGCCACCGTGCTTCCGAGTGGGTCGCCGAGTCGGTAGTAGCCGATGGGGCTGTCAGCGAGAACAGCAGGCGCGTATTTCGTGGAGGTGATGTCGACGAACGCGAGCAGTCGGAACGCGTCGGACGCTTGGAGCTCGCCCCACTCGGTGAAGTTGTCCGGCCATCGCACAGGGAACGTGTTGATGTGGCCGGTGAACCGCGGCGTCATGCCGGGCGCCCACGTGGTGACGGTGCCCGGGAAGATGCCGGCTTCGTCGAGGTTCAGCACTCGACCGTTGAGCGCGTTGTCGGTGCATGTCACGAGGAGCCGCACCGCGGCCGCCGTCGCTGGCGCCGTCGCGGTGACCGTTGCCTGGCCGAAGGAGCCGTTCGGGATCGCCGTGGACGCACCGGTCGATGTCGAGATCACCGCGCCGGTCGAGTCAAGCCATGTGAGTCCGACGGTGAAATGCAAACCGGCTGCTGATGCTCGCAGCGAGGCGAGCCCGGAGATCGTCGCGCCGGGCCGTACAGCGCACGCTGTTGACCGGGCCGAGAACGCCGACCCTGCCGTGGCAGTCATCTTCAGCGATGCCGTCCCGTCGAGGCCGATGGTGCCGTCACGCGCGACGGTGCACGCGCTGTTCGCGACCCACCCGCCGATCGTCGTCTCGAACGATGCGTCATCTGTTGAAAGGCGGTTGCCGGTCGATGCCCGGATCTGCAGGTACCGCATCGGGAGCAGGTAGCCGTTGTACGGCGACGCCGTGTTCCACGGTGAGAACCGGCCGTCGTTGTTGTCGACCAGCAGGGTTGCGGTGCCGGCTTCGAACTTGTCGAGCTCGTGTTGGCGGCCGCGCGCCCAGTCCGCCTTGTAGACCCACGGTGAGATGTCGGTCCATTGGCCAGCGGCGACGTTCGGACCGACGGTCACGAAGGTGGTGATGTCATCGAGCGGGGTGTTTGCCCACGCGACGAGCGCCTGGATGTAGAGCATTCAGCCGAGTCCCGAAGTGACGAAGTTGCGGCCGTTCGTCGCGATCAGTCGTTGGCGGACGACGCGGGTGATCTCGCGCCCGTCGATCTGCAGGATGATCACATCAGGCCCACCGTTCGATCCGTTGCGATCGCTGCCGCCGCCGAAGCCCATCTCCTGCGCGCGCTCGAGCGGAACGATCGCCTCCCGGCGTGCCGGGTTGTCACCGATCAGAGCGAGCGTCGGTGATGTCGCGATACCGCCGAGCGCGACGGACGGGATGTGCGGGATGCCGAGCCCGTTCCAGTCGAAGTCGAGGTTCGGCATGCCCGGGATCGGGTCGTGGATGTGGACGTGGATGCCGAAGCTGTTGAGGAAGTTGATGCCAGCGTTCATGACGCCGATGGCGTCGTTGATAGCGCCGCGCACGCCGTTCGAGATCCAGTCCCACATGCCGACCGCTGCGTCGCGGAGCCGGCCGGGTAGCCCCTTCACGAAGCCGACGATGTCGTCCCAGTGGCGGTACACCTCGCCGACCACGGTGCCGAGACCGAGCGTGAAGATCCCGAGGATCTCCGGCCACCACGCGATGAAGAACGCCTTCACGTCGGAGCCGAACTGGGAGGTCTTCGCCCACACCCAGTTCCACGCAGCGGTGACCGCGTTCTTGACGCCGTCCCAGTGCTGGATGAGCTCGTAGATCCCGACCGCGAGCACTGCGATCGCCGCGATGATCAGCAGGATCGGGCCGAGTGCGATGCCCTCGGCGACAGCTGACTCGCTTTCTGCGACTGTGAGTCCTTCGGTGGCGACTGTAGCGACGTCTTGTGCGGTGGCGAACTTGCCGAGGATCGCGGCGCCGGTCTCGGTGATGCCACCGACGGCGGTCATCGCCGCGCCGATGCCCATCAGCGCCGGCCCGTACTTCTGGCCGAGCTCGGCAACATGGTCCTCGGTCCACGCCTTGAGCCCGCGGAGCTTCCCGCCCCACGAATCCGCCGCCGCTGCGGCCTGGCCGTGCAACCGGTCCGCTACCGCACCCAGCGCTTTGTCCATGTCCGAGGTGCCGTTCTGGACGGCGTCGGTCGTCTTGGCCAGGGTCTCTTGCGCAGCACTGTTGTACGCCGTTGCGTCAGCGACTTGTTTTTGAGCGTCGCGGAGCTGCTGCTGCTCTGAAATCGTCAGCTTCGCCTTCCCCGACAAACGGGCCTGCAGATCGTCAAGCTTTTGGTTCGCTGTCGCGAGATCATCTGACGCCTTGGCGGCGTCCTTCTGCGCGTTTTCGAGCTCCTTCGTGGGCGAGACAAGCCCGGTCGTGTCGATACCGAATTGCTTCAGCGCGCGGGTGTTGCCCGAGTACGCCTTCGCGAGCATGTCGGACGCGTCAGCGAGCGAGATGTGCTTCGACGCGGCGATGTCCGCGGCGAGGCCCATCTCGTTCATGGCCTTCTCGGGGTCCTGCGTCGCGGTCGTCAGGATCCGCAGCGCGTCCTTTGTCGTGTTGGCGGTGGTACCGAATTTCTCCTGGCCGCGCACGACACCATCGATGCGGCCCTCGTACTCCTCGTAGACGCCGCCGGCGTTCTCGATGGCCTGCTTGAGCTGGTTGCTGGCCTCGACGTCCTTGTTCGCCGACGCGGTGAGAATGCCACCGGCAGCCATTGCGCCGCCGCCCCCGGCCATCAGCATCGTGCCGAACTTCTTCGACCCTTCGGTGGTAACGCGATCGATGATCTGCGACACCTGGTTGATCTGCTCTTGGAACGGGCCGAGCACACCCGACGCTCCGAGCGTCGAGAACATCGTCGAGAACGCGTGCTTCGCGCGAGCAGCGGTGCCCTCGGACTTCGACGCGACGTCGTCGAGCATCTTGCCGACGGCGGTGCTGTCGCCGATGACGTTCAGCTTGATCGTGCGATCAGGCATGGATCACCTCGGCGTCATGGCAGCGACGTGACGGTCGCACGCGTCGATCAGCGACAGGAAGTCGGAGCACCGCAGCTCGTCGACCTGTGGCGGTGCGAGATGGCAGACGTGCGCGAGCAGGAAGAGGTACTCGCCTCTCAGCCGGCCGAAGTCGGCGTCGGCGCGGGGGTCGTCGAAGCGTCGACGGCCGCCGCCGCCTGAGGGTCCGCGCCAAGCTCCTCGAGCTTGTCGGTCACCTCGGCGACCTTCCACGCGACCATCGCCGGAGTGAACGCCTCCATGAAGTCGCCGATGGAGAAGTTGAGCGATGCGATCTCGCAGCGTTCGCCGTTCTGGTGCTTCACGACCCAGTAGAGCGCTTGGATCGCGGCGGGGTCCCAGTCGTCGACCGCGACGGACCATGAGCGCAGTCCGTGCCCGGTGTGGCCCTTGATGACGATCGCTGACGCGACGTCGATCACCGACGGGTCGTAGCTCCACTTGCGTCCCTCGAACTCGAACTCCATGCCCATGTTGGGCTCCTTTCTCAGAACCGGAAGCCGCCCTCGGCGAAGACGGAGACGATCGCGTCGGCGAAGAAGTCGGCGACCTGGTCGGCTTTCGCTTGCAGCGCGGGGACCATGAACGGTCTCGGGCCGGGCTTGTCGGTCCACGTCCAGCCCGAACGGTCACGGCGCCCGAAGACCGGGTGCCGGTGGCCGCTTCCTGTCGTCGCTTCCCAGAACGTCGCATGCGGAGCGCCCGGGCCGCCGGCCGTCACCCACGCGCGCCCTGCGGTGGAACCATTCGCTTTGATCGTGCTCGGGATCCGCGACGACCATGACGCTCGCGACCGGGCGTCGACGGCAACGATCTCGGCGCCGGCTTTCAGCGCGTCACGCAGGATGCGGGACTCAGCTGCCTTTGCTGTGCGGAGGTCCTTCGCGAGTGTGCGGAGTCCTTCGGCGTCGATGCCGAGCGAGACCGGCATCAGTCCTCGTCCGGGTCCTTGGCTTGCTTCGGAAGGATGAACACCTCGAGCAGCGCGTCGTGGAGATCACCTGTGAGTGTCGATGCGAGCTCGTGCGGCACGCCCCCCCCCAACAACCTCTCGTGGTGTGAGACGGTGATGTCGGCGAGCTGGCCGCACACGCCGGAGAACTGGTCGAGCGCGGAAACCGCGCCTGGTGCGAGCTCGGTCATAGCGTGGTGTCGGTGCTCGTGTACGAGATCGTGAGCGGCTGGTTGCTGTCGTCATAGAGTGCGGTGAAGTTGATCTTCGGCTTGACGACGTCGGGACCGCCGACCTGCGGGGTGTCGGTGTCGAAGAACATGTCGGTCAGCTGGATGTCGAGCTGGTTGTGGAACGTCGACGCGATGATCGGGCCCTGCCACCGGAAGATGATCGACGGCACGGCTGCACCGGAGACGAAGAGGTCAGCGAACTTCGTCTTGTCGATGAAGTCGGTCTCGATCGAGCCGGTGATCTTCGTGTACCCGTTGAGCGTCGGTTCGGCCTTGAGGCCGGTGCCGTCCGCGTAGAAGCCCTTGTCGTACATCGGGCGGTCGATCACGAGGCTGACCTTCTGCACGCCGGTGACGGCCGCCTCCGCACCGACCGCTCCGGCAAGGTACGAGAACTGCCCGAAGTGAAAGTACGGGTTCGACGTCAGATAGGTCGGCGACGTGTAGGCGTTGGTCTCGTCGACGTTCTTCGAGTCGATGTTGAACGTGACCATGAGCGGCTGATCGACGCCGCACTCGAACGTGGCCTTCTCGACTTTGCTGCCGACGAAGTTGTACTTGCGGATCGTGCCGCCGAGATCCGGCACGCCCTTCTGGATGGTGAGCATGTCGCCCGACGGGTCGGCCAGAACGTGCGTCTGCAGGTACGCCGCCGTCGCGCCCTGCTGCACCGGGGCGAGGCTCGTGTTGCCCATGAGCGCACCGAGGTACAAGCCCATGCCCTTGTAGAAGAACCGGGACTTGAGGTCACCGCCGCCCTGCTGCGTGGTCGTGACGCGCTGCGACCCGCGGGGAACGAACACGCCTTGCGCGAGCCCGTTGCCTTGGATGCGGTTGGGCATGAGCTTGAGCGTCTCGGACTCGTATTCGAGCCACCGTGTCGGCGTGACGAAGGAGCCGTAGACGGTCTCCTTGCCGCATCCGATCGATGAGCCGATGCCTGATCCGACGGTCATGAGTTCTCCTCAGCGGTGGTGTCCGGCCCTTTGCGTGACCGCTTGGGCTTCGATTCCTCGGCTGCTTCACGCTCGGCTGCGGCGGTGAGCGCGGCTGCGGTGGCTTCGTCGAGCGCGAGCAGCGGGTGACCGTGCAACGTCGCTGCCGTCGCATCGTCGATTTCGATGGTGGCGCCGGCTTCGATCGAGATCTCGGCGCCGGCGGCGCCCGGGAAGCCGAGGTTGTCGTTCGTGGTGTTGGTGACGGTGGCCATCTAGGTCGCTCCCATGTAGGCGGTGACGCGTACGCCGAAACTGATGTGTGCACCGAAGCCCTCGTCGAGCGCGTACGGCTCGTACGAGGGAGTTGAGACCTTGGCGTTGCGAACCGTTCCGACGCCGCCGGACGTCGTTCCGAGACCGAGGGTCGGGTCGGCGCGGAGGAGTTGTTGGCAGCGTGAGTAGATCGCCTTCACGCGGGCCTGCACTTCGGCTCGTTCGTTGCCCGGTGTTTCGACCTGGACGTACACCGTGACCGTGTATTCCTCGTCGCTCGAGGTCGCTCCGAGACCTGCCCATGACTCGTCGCCGGCGATCGCTTCACCGATGGAGATGAACTCCTGCTGGGCGTCGCCGCCCGGGTTGCCCTCAACGACCTGCAACGGTGGTGTCGCTCCGCCGAGTTGGTTGTCGTTCGTGAATGTCGTGACGAGGTAGTCGATGACGGCGAACATCGTCGTCGTCTGCGGGGTGCTCACCGGCGAGCACCGTGGAACACGCTGTACCGCTGCGGGCTCATCACGAGCGACTGTGACGCCGGGACCGGCGTTCCGCTCTGCTGCGATCGCTTGGAGTACCGCTCGTAGACGGCGTCGATCTCGTTGATGCCTGTCGTGTACGGCCCGGCCTTCGAGAGCATATAGAGCGTGCCCTGCGACGTCGGCTGCCACCGTTCGGCGCGGTCGGGGATGTCGGACTTCGCCATGTTCAGCCGGGAACGGAGCCGGCGGATCATCGCTCGTTTCAGATCGGACGGCGGACGGTCGAAGCCGAGCTCGTACTCGACGACCGTGTTCGCTCGACGGGCGTCGTCGAAGACAATGCCGGCGGGCCGGTGGATCGTGAGGTCGTCGTCGTAGCTGAGGTCGGCGAGCTCGCCGGCGGTGAAGCTCGTATACGCGGTCGCGCTCGAGTAGACGCGGATGGTGCGCACGGTACGGAGGCGGTTGCCGGAAAGCACGAGGTCGGGGGTGCCGGATCCGTCGATCCGGATGCGCCGGTACTGAGGGACGAACGAGGCGTCGGCGATCTCTTCGAACTCGTCTTCGACTTCGCGCCGGACTCGCGCGATGTCAGCGTCGGGGTACTTGGTCCCGTCGCTGAGGCTGGTCTCGATGGCGCGGGCTTCGGCGTTGCTGAAGTAGAAGCCGCCGACGACGTTGATGAGCGTGGTGAATGCGCCGCCGGTGGTTGTCCACGTCGCGGTGAGCAGCTCGAGCGTGGCGATCGCGGGGAGCGCGAGCGTGCGCGGAGCAGTCGATGAGCCGCCGGTCGCGTGGCCTGGGTTGACGACGACGGTGCCGTCGGCGGTTGTGACACCGATGGTGACGACGCCGGGGTCGGCGGCGACGCCGTTCTCGTCTTCGTACTGCCAGCTGAGCGTGGCGGGGACGCCGCGCAGGATGCGTTGGTCCCAGGTCTGGAGGTTCATGCGCGCGACCTCCAGGTCTCAGGGGGCAGTCGAATCGGGCGGCGGATCGGGCGGCGGAGCCTTGGTCGAAGCTCCCCGAATGTCCTAACCGAACACGCCCAACGATTTCGGTCCGACGTGCACATGGTCGATGTACAGCGACGCGTCTTTCGTGGCCGCGATCGTGAACTCGACTTCGAGCGCACGGGCCAGCGCGTGAGCGGTGAAATCCACCGACGCCGTCGCCCAGGTGGTTGACGTGAGCGCCGATGATTGTGTCTGGCCTTGGGACTGTTCGGAGAAGTCGATCGAGCGGCCGGTGGCGATGATGTTGCCCGAGCCGCCGCGGTCGACGATGCGGTAGCGGAACGACAGGGTGTGCGTCTCGCCGAAGCAATGGATCGGCAGGCGGGCTTTGAGGAACGGGGCGCCCGCGCCGCCCGTGCGGTCCAGCAGGCCGCTCTTGGTGCCGTTCAGCCCTGCGTCGGGGGTGTCGGTGACGACGGTGAACGTGCCGCCACCAGCGAGGAACCAGCCGACCCCGCCGTCCTCGAAACCGGGGTCCGGGTGCCAGGTCGGGTCGCCGTACGCCTCGTCAGCGGTGAGGAACGGCACCCCCAACGACGCGGCGAGGTCGAGAGCTTCGGTCAACTGCGTCGGGGTCGGTCCTGCGGCGCCGTCGCTGATCGTCTCGGCCCGGATCGTGACCAGCACCGGGGAGTGAGCGGCGAAGCGGATGTAGTCGAGCACCTTGGCGTGCGTCGAGTTCGCCCAGGTGAGCGCCCGCATCATCGTCGTGATGCCCCGGAACTTCATCGACATCAGCCCGGTGCCCTGGATGTTGGCGTCGAACCCGCGCTGCGTGCGGTAGCGGAGGAACCCTTCGGCCTGGGTGGTCGTGTTGTTGATGCCGCCCTGCGGGTACGACCAGTGGTTTACCGTTCCTGCGCCCACCAAGCCTTCGAGCACCGTGCGGGCGGTGTCCCACTCGTCGGCGCGGGTCGTGGAGTTGAGCGTGGTCATGTCGGTGTTCGTCTTACCGTGGCAGCCGATCTCCATCCCGGCCGCGGCGAGCGACACGAGCTGCGCGGAGGAGAGCTTGCCGGCGGTGTCGAGCCAGTCCGACAGCCCGAACATCGTGAACTTCTGCCCGCGAGCGAGGCAGGCAGGGAGGGCGATGGTGGCGACTTCGGCGCGGCCACCGTCGAAGCCGAGCGACACCGCGCCGTGCGCGGGGCTACCGACGTTGGCGATGGAGCGTTGCGGTGTGTGGCCCATCAGGCGACGTAGCCGTAAGCGACCGTTCCCGCGGCGGTGATCGCTCCAGCCGGATCGGGAGCGGTAGCCGTGAGGCTGCTCGTGGAGTTGCCGCCGATGATCGGTGTGACGCCGAGCACCGCGGATGACCCGTTGATCGCCACCAAGGTCGGCATCTGCGACGCCACGAACATCAGCCCGAGGTAGTACAGGCCCTCGTAGGTGGTCACATAGGCCGAGGAAAGGTTGTAGGACTTCGCCGCGTTGGCCGCGAACACCGGGCTGGTGTCGTCGGCTGACTGGCGCAGGAGGTTCCTGCTCGCATCGTGCAGCGAGAACCAACCGTGCGAACCGCCGGAGAGCGGCGTGGAACCGCTCACGAATCCCACGGCAGCGACGGGCAGCCCGGACGGCAACGCGATCGCGACCATCTTCAACTGCCCCGAGATCGGTGTGCTCGTCGTCGACGCGAGTTCGCGGTCGAACGTCTCGTAGACCGCGACGTCGGGCTTGAGGATCTTCGAGCGCAGGTTCCGCAGGATCGGCGGTGAGTAGCCCACTACACGAGCCACCAGTTCGTCGCGTCTGAGATGAAGTCGAGCGAGGTGTACTGCGTCGAGATCAACTGCGACGCGGCCCCGTCGATCGTCCCCGACGCGGGCGACACGGTGATCGCGTTGGCCGACGAGTCCTTCTTCTTCACCGTCACATACGCACCCGCGGCGACGGCGGGGAGCGTGATGGTGAATGCTCCGCCGGTTGCGTCGCAGATCACCACGTCCCCGTCAGCGGCTGTGTAGTTGCCGGTCTTGGCCTGCATCGCACGACGCAGGAATCCGGACGGGATCTTGGTGTACCGGAGGTCCAGCGACGCCAGCGCGAGGTCGTCGGCGATCACGTACCAGATCGCGCCCGACGCCTTGTACTGCAACAGCATCTCTTGAGCGAGGGTCGGCAGCGTGGCCGTCGTCGCTCCGCCCGTCTTGTTGAACACGTCCGAGCCGCCGAGGGCGATCGTGACGACGTTCGTGCCGCCTTGGATCACGTGCTTGACGGCGATGACGGTGCCATCGGCAGGCGCGGTCGGCAGGGTGACGGTGAACCCGGCCGAGGTCGTGTCGCACGGAACGAGCTCGCCCGCCGCTGCCGTGTAGTTGCCGGTCTTCACCGCGGTGGGTGTCAGCCCGAGCTTGTCGGCGCTGCCCGCGCTCATCGACTCGATCTTGTCCCTGACCGCGTTCTTCGACGGGGCGTGGGTCGTGTCGCCATCCCAGGCCGTCGCGTCGTACGCAGCATCTGAGACACTTGCGCCAGAAGCCCCCGACTCCCCCATCAGCCGATCCTCACGGAGCCCTCGACGGTGCCGGCGACGATCTTCACGTAGACCCCGCTCTTGAACCACAGGCCGTCGGGCCCGTAGTACTCGCGTGCGGACTCGTTGGCGGAGAGCTCGATCGTGTCGAGCAGCGTCCCCGATGCAGCCGAGGCGTTGTCGTAGACGCGGATGGTCGCGACAGCGCCCGCGGTCTCGCGGATCGCGAACCCGAGGTACGTGCCCGGTCCCGCGGCCGCGGCCGCTTGGTCGGCTCCGGTCAGCGCGACCGGGACGGCA
>Ga0105245_10004892_pt1 | contig 11784 bp, 8 predicted proteins | sample KBSM54metaG_FD_81523 | JGI IMG/M metagenome (GOLD analysis project Ga0105245, IMG submission 81523) | Miscanthus rhizosphere microbial communities from Kellogg Biological Station, Michigan, USA - KBS M5-4 metaG | ecosystem: Host-associated > Plants > Roots > Rhizosphere > Soil | place: Michigan...
AGTGTGAGCACGGTGAAGCCGTGGGCGGCAAAGCAGGCCACCAGGAGCGGCAACAGAATATTGGTATCGTGCGTCAGCTCGATCGCGAATAGCATGCCGGTGAAAGGCGAGCGCATCGTGCCGCCGAGGATTGCACCGAGGCTTACCAGGGGCCAAAAACCTGCGCCCATCGCTGGGAGAAAATGCGATTCGACTCCGCCCAGCGCCGCGCCCATCATCAGCAGCGGCGCGAGCACTCCGCCCGAGGTGCCGGAGCCCAACGCCGTCGCCCAAATGACGGGCTTGACGAACAACACTCCCAGCAACAGGGCAATTTCGACGTGGCCTTGCAGCAGGTCGCCGATGGTGTCGTAGCCAACGCCGAGAGCACGCGGGAAGATCAATCCGCCGCAACCCACGACGAAGCCGCCGATGGCGGGCCACCACATCCAATGAATTGGCAAATGCTGGAAAGCGTCTTCGGCCAGATAGACCGCGGCGGTGAGAAGCGCCGAAAGCACTCCCGCGAGAATTCCAGCGAGGAAGCACGCCAGCAGCACATGGATCGCCATTATGGATGGATGCGGAGGAACCGAAAACAGAGGGCCGGGGCCGAGAACGCTCCAGCGCGTGGCGACGGCCGCCGCACTCGCCAAAGCAACCGGGATCACGCTGCGCGGCTTCCATTCGAACAGCAGTAGCTCGACGGCCAGCAATACCGCAGACACCGGCGAGGCGAACGTCGCCGACATGCCCGCAGCCGCGCCCGCAACCAGAAGCGTTCGGCGTTCGATCGCCGTCAGATGAAAGAATTGCGCGATCATCGAACCGAAGGCGCCACCGGTCATGATGATGGGACCTTCGGCGCCGAACGGGCCACCCGAACCGATGGATACCGCCGAGGAAATCGGCTTGAGTATGGCCAGCTTGGGGTGGACGCGGCTACCGTGCATGAGGATCGCTTCAATTGCTTCCGGGATTCCGTGGCCGCGAATGCGCTCCGATCCGTAGCGGGCCATGAGTCCGATGATGAGCGATCCGCCGACCGGGACCAACACCGCCCAGACACCGAGGTGATTTTGCGCAGGCGAGACGAAGCCGCTTGACCAGCGCCCGAAATAGAACAAGTTGGTGAAGAGGCCGATGAGACGCAGCAGCGCCCAAGCGATATACGCCGTCACGATACCGATGGCCACTGCCGCGATTGACAGGGGGATCACGCGATAGGTGGTGGTGAAATCTCCGAGCGAGCGTTCGCGCTCGATCTCCTGCTGTTCCCAGGCGTCTTGAGCCTTGCGGCGCAGTTTGCGCATTTTGTGTTTCATGGTTTTTTCCGGGAGAGTTGCAGGACCGCGTCCAGCGCATCGCGCAGGGCCGGACCGGCTTTCTCAAGTTCGTTGTGATGGGCAATGGACAACTTCAGCAGGAGCCGCTCGCCGGTGCGCGTCAAACGCAAACGCACCTCGCGGCCGTCATCGGGATTGGTTTCGCGGACGATGGCGTCATGTTCGGTGAGCCGGTTCACGAGCTCCACCGCGCTATGATGGCGGAGCTGCAAGCGCTCGGCAATTCGCCCAATGGTCGGCTGCGTGCCGATGGGGATGCCCTTGATGGCAAGTAAAAGCTGGTGCTGCTGGGGCTCGATTCCGGCCTGCCGCGCGGCTTCCTCGCTGAAATGTAGGAACAGACGGATCTGGTGGCGGAATTCAGCCAAGGCGCGGTAGGAGCTGAGGGAAACATCTGAACTGGCTTTCGGGGGCAATTTATATCGTATCACGATATTAAATCGGACGCCATTCACCCATTGGCCGCGGAAGTAGCTTAGATGGTTATTACGCGACGGCCTTCGATGCGATAGCTGCCCGAGAGCACCAGCGCGATGGCCTCGCTATAAATGCGATGCTCTTCCTTTAATATGCGCGCGGCGAGCGATTCGGCGGTGTCTTCGTCGAGCACCGGTACCGCGGCCTGTTTAACGATGGGTCCGGAGTCGAGTCCTTCGTCGACAAAATGCACGGTGCAGCCGGAGACTTTTACGCCGTGATCGATGGCCTTTTGCTGGACGTCGAGTCCCGGGAATGCCGGAAGCAAAGACGGGTGGATGTTCAAAATCCGCGCTGGATAGCGGCGTATGAACCAGGCGCTCAGCAGTCGCATGTAGCCGGCGAGACAGATTAGATCAACCCTGGCTTGATCCAATTCTCTGGCCAATAGCGCGTCATATTCTTCGCGTTCGATGCCGCGTGACGGCAGCATCGCCACTTTCAAGCCACGGGCTCGGGCGGCCGTAATCCCCGGCGCGTCGGCGCGATTGGAAATCACCACCGCGATTTCGGCATCCAGGCGTCCGGCGGCGATCGAATCGGCAATGGCGACGAAGTTCGAGCCGCGGCCGGATAACAGAATCCCGAGGCGTTTCACGCGCGTGTCCTATTCGTATACGACGCGCTCGCCGCGGGCTGAAATCACGGCGCCGATGGGATACCAGTCCTCTTTCATCTTGTCGAGGATCTTCCCCGCCTCGGCCAGTTTGCGCGGCGAGACAACGAAAATCATGCCGATGCCAAGATTGAAAGTGCGCCGCCAGTCCTGCTCGGGGATGCGGCCAATTTTGCGCAGCAGTTCAAAGATGGGCAGCACCGGCCAGGTGCCCAGGTCGATGCGCACGCCTAAACCGGGCGGCAGAATGCGCGGCGTGTTGTCGGTGATGCCGCCGCCGGTGATGTGCGCGGCCCCTTTTAGCAGGCCCGCGTCGTCGAGCGCGCGCAGCGGCTTCAAATAACTGCGATGCAGCTTCAGTAGTTCGTCGCCGATGCTGTTCTCGAGATCGCTCAGACGGGTCGAAGGCGCATGCCCCGCCACATCGAAGAGCAGCTTGCGCGCCAGCGAATAACCGTTGGTGTGAAGTCCACTGGATGGCAGCCCGAGCAGCACATCGCCGGTGCGAATCTTGGCGCCGGTGAGCAGGCGCTTGCGCTCGACGGCACCGACGATGAAGCCCGCCAGGTCATATTCACCAGGCGCGTAGAATCCCGGCATCTCGGCCGTCTCGCCGCCGATCAGCGCGCAGCCGTTAGCCTTGCAGCCGCGCGCGATGCCGGAGATCACTTCCGCCGCCACGCGTGAGTCCAGCTTGCCCACTGCGAAATAATCCATGAAGAACAGCGGCGTCGCACCCTGCACGGCAATGTCGTTTACGCAGTGGTTGACCAAGTCTTCGCCGATGGTCGAATGGCGTCCGGTAAGGAACGCCAGCTTGAGTTTAGTGCCTACGCCGTCGGCCGACGAGACCAGCACCGGCTCGCGATAACCCTTCAGCAGAAATCCACCCCCGAAGCTGCCGATGTCGGTGAGCACCCCGCTGGTGAAGGTTTTGCGCGCGAGGGTACGAATGGACGAGACGGCGCGATCCGCTTCGTCGATGCTCACACCAGCGTCTTTATAGCTGATGCCGGGCCGTTTGGGGCGTGCGGCGCCAGCCACCTTCTGCGCCACTTTTTGAGACACTCTTTGAGACACTCTTTGAGCCATGGGAATCCTCTATGGTACGCGACCGCCAAGGCCACTGCTTGCTGCCACTCGGATGTACACTAGGAGTGCATGATCCGCGTCACACAGGGCATGCTTGCCGTCCGCCTGCTTCTTCTCGGCGCTCTTGCCGCGAGTCTCTCCGCACAGATCGGTTATCCCGGGGGTGGTTATCCCGGGGGCGGCTATCCGGGCGGCGGACGTGGCGGACCTATGGGCGGTGGTGGTCCGATGGGTGGCGGACGCGGCCGCGGCAAGACCACCGACTCGACGCCTTCCAATTCCAAAGGCCGCAAGGATGCTCCTCCCGTGATCACGACCACGGGGATGCTGCGCCTGACGGCCGGAAACCAGTTTGTCTTAGAAGCCGACGATCATCGCATCATCACTTATAAAGCCGGCGACAAGATGGCGGTTCAGAAAGACGGCAAGCCGGTCGAGCTGGCCAGCTTCGCCAGGGCGGATCATCTCAGCGTGGATTCCACCCAGGACGACATGGGCTTTTTCACCGCGACCGGGGTGACCTTCACAGCGGCGGGAACCGCGCGCGAACGCGAAGAGGCATCGCGCACGTGGGATCTGCCGAATCTCGCCGCCACCAGCACAAAGCGGGCGGAAGCAAATAAGCGCAGCGGAGATGGCGATGACGAGCGTCCTACGCTGCGGCGCAAGGACGATGGCGCAGCGTCCCAGCAATCAGCTTCTTCAGGTACGGGTCCTGGAACGGCGGCCGGCGCCGCTCCGCCCACCGCCGGCGCGGAACCCGATGACAATCGGCCCGCAACACTGGTCCGGCCAAGCGATCCCACTCCGGATGCCGACGATCCCGGGCGGCCCGAGCTTCGTCACGGGAAACCGGCGCCGCGCGTGTCGGCCAGAAACACGGAGCCCGAGCTTCCGCCGCGAACGTCTACCGCCGGCGCGACCCAACCTCCTGGCCTCGACTCGGCCAACGCCACAGCACCCGCCGCGGGGGCTTCCGACTTCATTCCGGTGCAGGAAGATCCCATCATCGTCAAGGCCAAGGAAGCCGCCGCCACCTTCGTTGGCGTGCTGCCGAATTTTTTCTGCCGCCAGTTGACCACGCGCTATGAAAGCGAGCGGCCTAAGGACGGTTGGCAGGCGATCGATACCATCAGCGCGGATCTGGCCTATGAAAATGGCCACGAAAGCTACACCAACATCAAGGTCGGGAACAAGCCTCAAAAATCGATGGAAGACGCGGGAGGGAACTGGTCCACCGGCGAGTTCGCATCGCTGCTGGACGATTTGTTCGACCCTTATACCGCAGCCACCTTCCGCAAAAGCGGGCAGGATACCATCAGCGGGCGCAGTGCCACCACATTCAAATTCGAGGTCACCCGCGAGCATTCTCACTGGCGCATCATCATGGCCGCGCAACTGTACTACCCGGCGTTCCGCGGAACCGTCTGGATCGATCGCGAAACTTCGCGGGTGCTGCGCCTCGAAATGGAATCGCGCAACATGCCGCCGTTGTTTCCGCTGGCTAAGGTAGAAGAAGCGGTGGATTACGACTTCGTGCGGCTGGCGACGCCACAGCCGTTCTTGCTTCCTACCGTCTCCGAAGTGTTGAGCTGCCAGCAAGGTTCCTCGCATTGCAGCCGCAACCGCATCGAATTCCGCAATTATCGCAAATTCGGGGCCGAATCCGGCATCACTTTCGACGAGAAGCAGTAGTCTTGCCGGCGGGGCTGGCTTCATTCCGTGCAACCCTGCGGGGCCATGCTGCGTCGATACACTGTTATACTCAAAAGTTCAACCCCGTGGGTCTTTATTACTAAACTGCCATCTCGCATGCTGAAATCCTACTTTGTTTTACTGGCTGGAGCCGTAGCCCTGTCAATGCCCTGCTCCGCAGCCGATTTTCTTACCGGCCAAGCCGCGCGTGCCGTAGTCGGCCAAACTTTTTTCAGTGCTCAGAACACCGGTGCTACCAATACTGTCATCGGGGCCGTTGGAGGCTTGGCGTTCGCAAACAATACGCTGTTTATGGCCGACGATAATCACGTTGGACTCCTGCCCGACAACAACCGGGTTCTGATTTTTCCGGTGAACCCATACCTCCTGCACATACCTGCGATCGACGCGGAGATCCCTCCGTATTCGGGACGCTGTCCGGTGTGCGGCGGACAAGCCTTGACGGTATTGGGCCAGCCCAACTTCCTAACCACGGCAGGCGGCACTTCGACGATCGTTACCACGGCAACCACCCCGATCACCGCATCCAGCATGTATCAGCCCACCGCGGTCACCTCCGACGGCACAATCCTGGCGGTGGCCGATACCTCCAACAATCGTATTCTCATTTGGAAATCCATTCCCACCAATTTCGGACAACCCGCCGACATCGTGCTGGGCCAGAAGGACTTCACATCCGTGGCGCTGGTTACGGTCACCGCCAGTTCCCTGCGCGGGCCGCAGGGCGTCTGGATTCAAAACGGCAAGTTGTTCGTCGCCGATACGGAAAATGACCGGATATTGATCTGGAATTCGATTCCCACGCAGAACAACCAGGCGGCGGATGTAGTGCTGGGCCAGCCCAACTTCACCACCGCTTTTCAGGTCAATCAAGTCAACCCGTCATTGCCCACGGCCGCTAATATCCTGCTGAGCCCGACTTCGGTGACCAGCGACGGTACGCGCCTCTACGTCGCGGATCTGGGCTACAACCGGGTGCTCATCTGGAATTCCATTCCGACCACGAATCAGAAACCCGCGGACGTGGAGATCGGCCAGAAGGACATGGCGACGTCGATCTCGAATGACTCGAGTGAGCTTTGCCCATCTAACGGAACCGACACCGGCGGGAACGCCACTTACCCAGCCCTGTGCGGCAAGACCCTGAGCTTCCCGCGCTACGCTCTGGGAGGCCTTTTGAATGGCCAGCCCGCGCTGTTCATCGCTGACGGAGGCAATGACCGGGTGCTGGTGTACAAGACTATTCCCACCCAGAATGCCGCCAAGGCCGATGTGATTCTGGGTGAGCCCGACGAATTCTCCGACGTATTCACCAATGGGAACCCAGTGGTCATCTCGTCCTCCGACGTCACGCCGACACCCACGTCGCTCGCTTGGGACCCGGTGAGTCAGAATCTGTACGTCGCGGACCCGACCGATTATCGAATCCTGGTGTTTTCCCCAGCGACGCCCAACGTGCCGATCGATGGGGTTGTAAATGCCGCTAGCTTGGCCGTCTATGCAGAGGGAAGGGTAACAATCGGAGGCACAATCACCGCAGGGAACACCATCACGATCTCCATCACCGGAGCAACCTCCACCACTCCCGCGAAATACGACTATATCGTCAAGTCCACCGACAGTTTGGAGATGGTCGCGGTGGCGTTGGCAGGGCTGATCAACGCGGGAGCGGGCGATCCCAATGTGCTAGCCATCGAAGAAGCCACTTTAGCCACCATCAATTTGATCGCCCGCCAACCGGGCCCTAGTGGCAACTCGATCGCGGTCGCGACCACTACCAACTCGACCGCGACTGTCACGGCAACCGCCGACTCCGCGACCTTGTCGGGCGGCGGAAGTTCGGGGATTCTCGCGCCCGGCACCGTAATGCTGTATCGCGGCAAGAATCTGGCGGACACCACGGCTGTTGCTGCGCCAAATTCTGTGCTGCCGTTTGAGCTGGCTGGCGTGCAGCTCTACATCGACGGCATGCGGGCACCTTTATTCTCGGTGAGCCCAACTGAAATCAAGGCGCAGTTTCCGTTCGCGATGACCGGCGCGGACACCGGTTCCTCCTGGGTGCGAACCAAGCATGCCGACGGAAGCGTCACGGTGACTACGGCCGTCAACATCCAGGTGGAAGAACAAAACCCCGGCATCTTCGCCGATCCCACGCCAGGGGCGCAGGAACCCCGCGCAGCCATGGCGACACACGCTTCGAGTTTCGCCACGGGAACTGTTTCGGTGGACGGCTCCATTCAAGCGGGCGATGTGGGCACAATCACGATTGGCGGCGTGACTTACACCTATACCGTGACAGCAACCGATACGTTGGCGACCGTCCGCGACGCATTCGTTAAGCTGATCAACGCCGACGGGGGATCTCCAGTAAGTGCTCAGGCCGCGGGTGTGTTTACGCGCATCCATCTGCAGTCGAAAATACCCGGCCCGGATGGCAACGGTACCCCTATTTCCGCAAATGTGACTACGCCAACCACAAATACCGCGGGGGCGCTGCTGCTGCTGACACCGACCAATACCGGGCTGTGCTGCGCCAGCGCCGCAGGCACGCTGATTACGCCGGCCAATCCCGCAATTCCTGGGGAAACCATTAATATTATTGCCACCGGCCTGGGACTGGTCTGCAGTAGCGGGATTACGAACGCCATCGATTTCACTTTGAACTTCGTAGGTTTTTGCGCTGTCAGCCCGGATCCTGCACTCTCGGCGATTGTGGACGGAGCGCCATATGCCGGGCCAGCCGTCAATGCTCCCATAGGATCGGTTTCCTCGCTGGTGGGTGGTTCGACCGCCCAGGTCATCTTCGCGAATTTGATGGTGGGTCAGGTCGGCCTCTATCAGGTGACTCTGGAGCTGAGCTCGAATCTGACACCCGGTAAGCAAACCCAGATGACCATCTCCCAAGGCTTGAACACGAGCAATATTGTGACGATCCCAATTGGCTTGCCACCGCAGCAATAGCAAGTCCGCTGCTGGGAGCCCCGGATCGGATAGGCCTCAGGCGGAGGCTTCGTAGGGCCGATAGCCGGCGCCGCGCATGGTCTCGCGAGCCGCGGCCTCATGTTCCGGCGCAACGTAGAAAAACGCGCCTACGCGCTCCGAGCGGAAGATGATGCCGCCACTGTAGCGGTCGGGTTCGACCAGATAGTCCAGACCCGCTGCCGTGAGCAACTGCTCCAGCGCCAGAGCTTCCTTCAGCTTCTTGGCGACATAGATCAGGCTCAGTTCGCGATCTTCGAAAAAGTCCGGCTCCCGGAGCACCCGCGGTCTTCAGCCTCCCACGCGTGCGACAAATGCTTCGAGCGTCCCTGGACCGACCTTATCCAAATAATCCGAGAATTGCTGCGCCACCGTTTCGAGATTCTTCAGAAAGCTGGGGTCCTTATAAGCGCCGCGAAGTTCCTCCAACACGGGACGAAAGCGCACGGCCACCACCAGCATCTCGCGATTGCTGGCAAAGAACAGCTCGGCATTGAGCACGCCCGCCGTGACGAAGGACGCCGCCATGTCCCAATAAGATGCCACCTGACGCATGCGCGCGTTGTTTTCCGAACCGGGAGGGCACAGTCCGCCGATATCCGCCATGCTCTTGGGCTTGAAGTTGGCCACGAACCAGGCGCGGGCCTCGCGTAACTTTTCTTCGCGCCTTAGATCGTAGAGGCGCATCACCAAATTGGCGTCGTCGTAGGTGGCTTGAGAAGCTGTAGGCATCAGCCACTAGCGTAGCGCAAATGCTGAGATTTCCGCCCCTCGCTGGACACCACCATTACATGCAACCCGCCGTTCCGGCGCGATCCGCCAATCCCGATCCCGTGACTTCGCAGGACGCTCTGTACTGGCTGGCGCTGCGGATGACGCCGGGACTGGGCACGCGCAAAGCGGGGCAACTGCTGGAGATTTTCCGGACCCCGCATGCGATCTTCCGAGCCTCACGCTCGGAACTGCAGGCGGCGGGGCTTTCGGCTGGAGTCGCTCAAAGCTTAGCCAGCGGCTGCGCTTTCGACGACGCCGCGGACCAACAGAACCAAACGGCCAAGGCCGGAGCTGTCCTGATTCCGCTGACGGACGCGCGCTATCCGCCGGGGCTGCGCGATATCTTCGATCCTCCACCACTGCTTTTTGCGCGCGGCCGCGTGGACTTGTTGGGCACGCTGATGCTGGGAGTGGTTGGGACACGGCGTCCCACGGCTTATGGCGGCGTGGCGGCGTCCAAACTTTCCGCTGATCTGGCGGCGGCCGGCATGACCATCGCCAGCGGCATGGCGCGCGGGATCGACACGGCGGCGCATCGCGGAGTGCTCGAGGTCGGCGGCGATACGGTGGCGGTCTTTGGCTGCGGGATCGACCAGATCTATCCGGCTGAGAACCGCAAACTGTCTGAGGAGATCGCGACGCGGGGGCTATTGATCTCGGAATTCCCCATGGGCGCGCCGGCCTATCCGCAGAACTTCCCCATCCGCAACCGGATCATCAGCGGGATGAGCGCCGGAGTCCTGGTGGTGGAAGGGAGCGAATACTCCGGTTCGGCGATTACCGCCAAGCTGGCCATTGAGCAGAACCGGGAGGTCTTCGCAGTCCCGGGAAACATCACTTCCAAGATGAGCTGGGGACCCAATCTGCTGATCAAACAGGGGGCGAAACTGGTCCAGGAATGGAACGACGTGGTCGTCGAATTAAAGCCGGAGGATCGACGCCGGCTGGTGGACCAGTGCCGCAAGCGGTTGAATTTAAATGCCGATAATTCAGAAGAAACCAATGCTCCGATTCCAGCATCCGTTATGGGCAGTGCAGCTCGCGACATTTTGCAGCGGCTTCGACCGGACGCGCCGACGGGGTTGGATAACCTGATAGAGTCGTTGGAAGGGACCTCATCCTCGGAGGCAATCGCGGCTTTATTCGAGTTGGAACTGGCCGGTCTGGTTCGCCAGCTTCCGGGCAAGAGCTACATCAGGGTGTGGATAGATTGAGGGAGCCCGCGCCGAGCGCCGCTGACCCGCCGGCGTTTTATCATGCTAAGATTTCGGTTGTTTCTTATAAGGTAGTCGGGGATCGCCCTGAAGGCGGTCCGTTAAGGAAGGTTGCAGCACTCATATGGCAAAGAATCTCGTCATCGTCGAGTCTCCGGCGAAGGCGAAAACGATAGGGAAGTACCTGGGGAAAAACTACACGGTGAAGGCTTCTTTGGGCCACGTGAAGGATCTGCCCAAGAAGAATCTGTCGGTGGACGTCGAGAACGACTTCAAACCGGTTTACGAGGTGATTGAGGGCAAGAAGAAGCTGATCGCGGAGCTGAAAACAGCCGCCAAGGGCTCCGACGCCGTGTACCTGGCGGCTGACCCGGACCGCGAAGGCGAAGCCATTTGCTTCCACCTACAGGAAGAGCTGCAGGATGGCAAGAAGAGCGTCAAGTTCTTCCGCGTGATGTTTAACGAAATCACCAAGAGCGCCATCCAGAAAGCCTTCGAGAAGCCGCTGTCGGTCAACCTGCACCTGGTGGACGCGCAGCAGGCGCGCCGCATTCTGGATCGCCTGGTGGGCTATAAGATTTCGCCGCTGCTGTGGGATAAAGTCCGGCGGGGACTGTCGGCGGGGCGCGTGCAGACCGTCGCGTTGCGGCTAATTGTGGATCGCGAGCGCGAGATCAAAGCGTTCATCAAGAAGGAATACTGGAGCATCGACGTAAACCTGACCGCCAAGAAGCCGCCGCAGTTGAGCGCGCATCTGGCGAAGAAGAACGAGGAGAACCTCGAGATCTCGAATCAGGCGGAGGCGGATGCGATTGTCGCTACGCTGGACGGCACGAATTACGTAGTGCGGTCGGTCACCAATCGCGAGAAGAAACGCAACCCGGTGCCGCCGTTCATTACTTCGACGCTACAACAGGAATCGGCGCGCAAGCTGCGTTTCAGCGTGAAGCGCACCATGATGCTGGCGCAGAAACTTTACGAAGGCGTGGAGCTGGGTAAAGACGAAGGCGCGGTGGGCCTGATCAGCTACATGCGTACGGATTCGACGCGCGTATCGAACGATGCGCTGGATGAAGTGCGCGCGATGATTACCGACCGTTATGGCGTGGATTACCGCCCCGAAAAGCCTAACTTTTATAAGAGCAAGAAGGACGCGCAGGACGCGCACGAAGCCATTCGCCCGACGTCGGCGCTGCGGACTCCGGAGAGCGTCGCGAGTTTCCTGGCCGAGGATGAAGCAAAACTTTACGCGTTGATCTGGCAGAGATTTGTGGCGTCGCAGATGACGCCGGCGGTGTTTGATCAGACGACGATCGACGTGGACGCGAAAGGCAAGGATGGCGCCGACTACATTTTCCGCGCTACCGGCAGCGTCGAGAAATTCAACGGCTTCCTGCGGGTCTACAAAGAAGGCAAGGACGCAAAGGACGAAGACGACGAGGAAGAGAAGAGCAAGCTGCCGGTGGTGACGCAGGGCGAAGTGCTGAAGTTCAAGGCCATCCTGCCGGAGCAGCATTTCACCGAACCGCCTCCGCGCTTTACCGAAGCCACGCTGGTGAAGGAACTGGAAGCCGATGGCGTGGGGCGGCCG
>Ga0105245_10004895_pt1 | contig 11775 bp, 17 predicted proteins | sample KBSM54metaG_FD_81523 | JGI IMG/M metagenome (GOLD analysis project Ga0105245, IMG submission 81523) | Miscanthus rhizosphere microbial communities from Kellogg Biological Station, Michigan, USA - KBS M5-4 metaG | ecosystem: Host-associated > Plants > Roots > Rhizosphere > Soil | place...
CTCGTCCCGATCGTGGCCGAGGCGTCGGAGCAGGAGGTCGACGACTCCTGTCTCCGCGGCCGCTTCCCGGTGGACGCCCAGCGGGAGATGCAGAGGATCCTGCTCTCGCGGTTCGGCTTCGGCGAGGACACCTGGCGAATCGACCCGGTCGCGCATCCCTTCGGAACGACCTTTGCAACGTCGGACATCCGGATGACGACGTACTACCCGGAGCACGAGATGCGCGGCGTGTTCGCGGCCATGCACGAGGGCGGGCACGCGCTCTACGAGCACAACGTCGACCCGGCGCTCGAGCGAACGCCGCTCTGCCGCGGCACCTCGCTCGCCCTGCACGAGTCGCAGAGCCGCATGTTCGAGAACCTCGTCGGCCGCAGCATCGAGTGGTGGAGCTGGGCCTACCCGGAGATGCGGCGCCTGTTCCCGGATCAGTTCGGCGGCGTCGAGCTCGAGCAGTTCCACCGCGCGATCAACAAGGTGCAGCCCTCGCTGATCCGGATCGAGGCCGACGAGGCGACCTACAGCCTGCACATCATCCTCCGCTTCGAGCTCGAGCAGGACCTGATCGCAGGCACGGTCGCTCCTGCCGACCTGCCCGGCGTCTGGAACGAGCGGATGAAGGAGTACCTCGGCGTGGACGTGCCGGACGACGCGCACGGTGTCCTCCAGGACGTCCACTGGTCGCGCGGGACGATCGGCTACTTCCCGACCTACGCCCTCGGCAACGTCATCTCCGTGCAGATCTGGGACAAGGTGCTCGAGGACGAGCCGAGCTTGATGGAGCACGTGGCGAGCGGCGACCTGACGCCGCTGACGGACTGGCTGCGCGAGAAGCTCTGGCGGCACGGCCGCAAGTTCACGCCGCAGGAGACGCTGGAGCGGGTGGTCGGCGGCGGCCTCGACTCCGGACCGTACCTGCGTTACCTGAGCGACAAGCTCGGCGCGCCGGCTGCCTGAGTTAACACAACCTTCACGGTCTCCTCCTACCCAGCGAACACCCGCTGTGGCACTGTGAGTGCATGGAGACGGTCGAACGGGAGCGGCGAGAGCTGGACCACCGCATTGGCGACGGGTTCGAGGTCAGGCTGCTCTGGGGCGCCGACGACGGCGAGCTGACGGTCGTCGTCGACGACTGGCGGACCGACGAGCACTTCGAGATCAGGGCCCGCGCCGACAACGCGCTCGAAGTCTTCAAACATCCGTTCGCATACCGTCCGGCGTAACCTCGCCGCAACATGGCGGTGCGCTTGCTCGCGGTCGGTGAGCTCCTTGTCGACGTGATTGCCGCGGGCGCCGGACACGGCGCCCGCATCAGCGTGCGGCCGGCCGGGTCGGCGTTCAACGCAGCGGTCGCGGCGGTGGCGGCCGGCGCCGAGGCGTCCGTGATCGCCACGGTCGGCGACGACGCCGCCGGACGGATGATCCTCGCGGAGCTGGCCGCGCTCGGCGTACATGCCGAGGTGACGGTTGCTCGCGGCCCGACCGGAACGTTCCTCCTGTCGGATGGTCAGGTCCGGGTCGACCGCGGCGTCGCCCACGACCTCGTTCTGCCGGCACGGGTCGAGGCCGACGTCGTCCTCGTCTCGGGCTACGTCCCTGCGGCCGCGGAGGCGCTCGCGTCCGCCGAGGCAGAGTGGGTTGCTCTCGACGCTGGCCGGCTTACCGAGCCGCCTCCCGGTGGGAATGCCTTCTTCGTGAGCACCGAGGCGACAGAAGGCTACTCCGTCGACCAGGCTTCCCTCGGATACGACGCCAGGTTGGTGTGCGTGACGCGAGGGAAGCTCGGGGCGACGGTCCGGCTGGACGGACGCACCGAGCGCGTTCGTCCGACCAGGATCGCTCGCGACGGGCCGGGCTCGGGCGACGCGTTCGCCGCCACCCTGCTCGTTGCGCTGTCGCAGGGCGATGACCTCCGTGAAGCCGTCGAACGCGCTTCGCAGGCCGCTCTAGACTCGCTCGCGTGAACCTGGCCCTCAGCCTCCTGTACGCGGCCGAGCGGCACCCGGACGCCGAGGCGGTCGTCGACGGTGGGACGCGGCTTACGTACGCGGAGCTGCGCGGCCGGGCGGCTCGGCTCGCCGCGGGGCTGTCGCGGCAGGGTCTGCAGCGCGGCGATCGCCTGACGGCCGTCGTCCGCTGCCGCCGCGAGTCGGTGGAGCTCTACTGGGCATGCCAGTGGCTCGGGCTGACGTTCGTCCCGCTTTCGCCGCGCATTTCGACCGCCGATCTCGCGTACTGCCGCGAGGACTCGGGCGCAGCGCTGTTCCTCGAGGCGGATGTGGATCTGTCGGCGTTGCTCGGCGAGGAGCACCCCGGCGCGCTCGACACCCGCGACGAGGACGAGTCGCTGATGCTCTACACCTCGGGCACGACCGGCCGGCCGAAGGGCGTCCCGCGCTCGCACCGCGCCGACCGGGCAGGGGCGCTGTCGCAGATCGTCCACCAGAGCTCCCGGTGGGGCGACCGGACGCTGGGCGCGATGCCGCTCTACCACACGATGGGCATGCACTCGCTGCTCGCCATGCACCTGGTCGGCGGCTGCTACGTGTGCCAGCCCGAATGGGATGCAGAAGCCGCGCTGGAGCTGATCGCGCGCGAGCGGATCAGCTCGCTCTACCTCGCCCCCACGCTTTACCACGACCTGGTCACGCACCCGCGGCTCGGCGACTTCGACATCTCGTCCGTCGAGACACTCGCCTACGCGGGCGCGGCGATGACAGGCGCGCTCGTGGAGCGCTGTGTAGCGGCGTTCTCGCCGCGGCTGTTCGTCAACCACTACGGCTCGACCGAGATCTACACCTATTCGATCCACCGCGACCAGGCGGCGAAGCCCGGGTGCGCCGGGCGACCTGCGCTGAACGCGCGGCTGCGACTAGGCGAGAACGGCGAGATCCTCTGCCATATGTCCTCGGACGAGGCGTTCGCCGGGTACTGGAACAGGCCGGACGCGGACGCAGCGGCCATCCTCGGCGGCTGGTACCACACGGGCGACGTCGGCCGGCTCGACGAGGACGGCGACCTCTGGCTCGACGGGCGGCTCGACGACATGATCGTCTCGGGCGGCGAGAACATCCATCCGCTCGAGGTCGAGGACGTGCTCGCCCGCCACCCGCGTGTGCGCGAGGTCGCCGTCGTGGGCGCGCCCGACGAGCGGCTCGGCCATCGGGTGGTCGCGGTCGTCGTCGCCGGCGACGCGGTGACGGCGGACGAGCTGACGGCGGACGAGCTCGACGCGCACTGCCTCGCCTCCGACACGCTCGCCCGCTTCAAGCGCCCGCGCGAGTATCGCTTCGTGTCCGAGCTCCCGAAGAGCCCGTCTGGGAAGATCCTGCGCAGGATGCTGCGCCAAGGAGACACGGCGTGAAAGGCCAATTCCCGGGGACAGTCCCAGGGACAAGGCCAGGAGGGACGGCTTCGACGTCCGAAGCGGCCACCTTCTCGTGCGGCCAGACGTCCGTTTCGGCCCTCCTTTTGGCCGCTTCCGGCCAGGTCCGGGGGACTGTCCCCCGGAATCGTCCGGAGCGGGCATGACCGACAACAGCGGCTTCCGCGTCGACCGCGACGGCACACGCGGCCTCGTCACGATCACGCTCGACGACCCGGCGAAGATGAACCGCGTGCCGCTCGCCGCGCGTGGGCAGCTCGCGCACCTCTTCGCCGAGCTGGCCGGCGACGACGGCGTCCGCTTCGTCGTGATCACCGGCGCAGGCGGGAACTTCAGCGCAGGCGGCGACATCGCTGCTTTTCTCGAGGCCACGCCGGAAGAGCTCTCCCGGCTCGCCTGGAACGTCGCCGCCCCCGAGCGGTTCCCGAAGCCGGTGATCGCGCGCATCCAGGGCTACTGCCTCGGCGTCGGGCTCGAGTTGGCGCTCGCCTGCGACTTCCGCGTCGCCGCCGACGACGCGCAGCTCGGCCTCCCGGAGATCGGCCTGGGGATGATCCCCGGCTCGGGCGGCACGCAGCGGCTCGCGCGCCTCGTCGGGCTGGGCCGCGCGAAGGACGTGGTCATGCGCCGCCGCCGGATCGGTGCCGCCGACGCGCTCGCGTGGGGGCTCGTCTCCGAGGTCGTCCCGGACGCCGAGCTCGACGCGGCGGTCGAACGCGTGCTCGCCGACCTCGACGGGCTGCCGCCGCTCGCCCTTCGCACGGCCAAGCGCGTCCTGAACCACGTCTACGACGCGCCGCTCTCGGTCGGCCTCGAGCTCGAGGGCCTCGCCTACGGGCTGCTCCGCACGACCGACGACTTCCGCGAGGGCGTCGAGGCGTTCGGCGAGAAACGAACGCCGAGGTTCGAAGGCCGCTAGGCCCCTGCCGGTCTCGGGCTCAGCCGACCGTCGTCGTCACCACATCGCTCGAAATTCTCCCGGTCAAGGGATCCGGCTGCGACCGACGCAGGCGGACGGTGGCGTCTATCCCGCCGCCCGGGGCAGTACGGAGCTCCGCGTCGCCGCCGTCCACGCGGGCAAGTCGACGGACGATCGCAAGACCGAGGCCGGATCCCGGGCCGGCAGTGCGCCCTCGCCAGAACCGGTCGAATGCCCGCTCACGCTCCTCGGCCGTCAGCCCCGGACCGTCGTCCACGACGTGGAGCTCGACCCAACCGTCCTCCGAGGACGCCGAAACGACCACGGTGTCCGACACGGCGAGTGCGTTCGCGACGAGGTTGTCGATCATCTGGCCGAGACGATCGGCCGTACTGCGCACGCGCAGGCCGCGCTCTCCCGAGCGGATGACGCCGGTGCGCTCCGCCAGCCGATCGGCCAGGACTGCGTCCACGCCCACCGCCTCGGTCCCGCCCGTCGCCGCGTCCGCCCGCGCAAGCGAGAGCAGCGCTTCGACCAGCCGGCCGAGCCGCTCGACCTCGGCGAGCGCGGGCCCCGCCGCTGCCGGATCCATGTTCTCGAGCCGCAGTCGCAGCGCTGTCAGCGGCGTGCGCAGCTCGTGCGACGCGTCGGCCACGAACGCCTGCTGCGACTCGAGCAGTTGCTCGAGCTTGGCGGCCGTCTCGTTGAGCTCGTGGGCGAGCCGCCGCACCTCGGGCGGCCCTTCCTCCGGAGCACGGGCGTCCAGACGGCCGGCACCGATCTCGGCCGCCACCTGCTCGACCCGCCGGAGGGGGCGGACGACGCCGCGTGCGAGCCAGAGGCCGACCAGCGTGACACCGGCGAGCACGATCCCGGCGATCGCCGCCAGCGTCAGCCAGTAGCGGCGTACCCGCCGGTCGACAGCCGAGGTCGGATACGTGATGCGGGCGGCACCCATGATTCTCCCCGACGAGGCGATCGGCACCGCGACGTAGAGCAGGTCGACGCCAAGGGTGGTCGAGTGCCGAACGCCGGAGGCGACCCTCCCGGCGAGCGCCGCGGCGATCTCGGGACGGCTGGCGAAGCTCGTGTCGCCCGGGGTCGCACGCGTGTCCACGACGGCGTCGCCACGCTTGTCGACGACGACCACTCGGCCCCCTGTATCGGCTTGGTACCGAAGGGCGATCGTGCGGAGCGATGCCGGCGACGTCTCTCCCCTTCCCTCGAGCGCGCCTTCCGACAGGGAGGCGACGGTGACTGCGTCGCGCTCGACCTTGCCCTCGAGATCCTGGCGCTCGTTGTGCGCGTACGTGATGCCGAGCGGCACCTCCAACACGGCCAGCACCGCGATCGTCAGCGCCAGGTAGCCGAGGAGGAGGCGCCTGCTCATCTCAGCCGGCGCGAAGCCGGAAGCCGACGCCGCGCACGGTCTCGATCCAGCCGGGATCGCCGAGCTTGCGGCGCAGCGCCGCGACGTGCACGTCGATCGTCTTCGGCGAGCCGTACCAGCGGGTTCCCCAGACCTCCTCGAAGATCCGCTCGCGGCTGACAGCGGCACCCGGGTCGGCGAAAAGGAGAGCGAGCAGGTCGAACTCCTTCGGCGTCAGCGCCACGTCGGTGCCGTTCAGCGTCGCGCGGCGGGCCCGCGTGTCCACCTCGAGGTCGGCGACGCGCGTCGCCCCGGAGGCCGGTGCGGGTTCCGCCCGACGCAGGACGGCCTTGATCCGCGCGATCAGCTCCCGGAGACCGAACGGCTTGACCACGTAGTCGTCGGCTCCGAGCTCGAGCCCGACGACGCGGTCGACCTCCTCGCCCCTGGCACTGACGACGATGATCGGCACGCGGGAGCGCTCGCGCAGGCGCCGGCAGACCTCCAGACCGTCGAGGTCGGGCAGTCGGAGGTCGAGCAGCACGAGATCCGGTGCCTCCGCGGCCAGCGCCGCCTCACCGGTAGCCGCGCGCTCGACCGCGAAGCCCTCCCGCTGTAGACCCTCGACCAGAGGCCCGGCGATCGCGTCCTCGTCCTCGACGACCAGAAGTCTCACGAGGCAATCGTCGCACCGGCCAGGTCGGCCGGCATCCGGTCTTTTCCGAACTCTTACCGTTTGCAGGGCAAAGCCTGGCGCCGCCCTCGCCCGAGGCTAACCGGGGGCCGCCTACGGTGGGCTCAATCGACTGAAGGAGCCCGCATGAAGCGCAGACATGCATTTCTGATCTCCCTGATCATCGGTGCGGCCGCGATCTTCGGCACGTTCGCCGCGACCCACTCCGTCCGGCTCGGTCGGGCGTCGGCGCAGCCGGGGATCTCCGGCGCGCAGATCGCGGCGCACAACCGCGCGCTCGACCGGACCGAGGCGAGGCTCCGGCGGATGCTGTCCGGGCAACCGGCCGCGGAGCATGCCGCCGCCGCGCGTCGGCAGCGGGTGATCTACGTCCGGCCCGCACCGCACGTCGTCACGCTCCACCATGGCGGCCACGAGGACGAGAGCGGCGAGCGGGAGGCGGAAGGCCGCGAGGGCGATGAGTTCGATGACTGATCACGTCGCCCGTCTCTACGCACTGGCCGTCGCCGTCCTGGTCTTCCTCGTCGCCTGGGCGGCGGTCGCAGACAGGCCCTGGGCGAGCGCTTCGACGGCGACGCCCGACCCCCGCGTCCAGGCCCTGATCGTGAAGCAGCAGCGCGTGCGGACGGAGGCGCTCGCCGTGCAGCGCGTACTCGCCGCCCGCCGGCAGCAGGCCGCGCTCGCATCGACGACGCCTCCGCCGGCGCCCTCCGTCCGGGTGGTCACGCTGCCGCCCCTGACGATCACGCGGACGTCCTGATGGAGCGCCGCTCGTTCCGTGCCATGGGCACGGTGGTCGAGCTGCTCCTGGACATCGAGCCGGGCGCCGAGAGCGATGCCGCACTCGCACGGGCCGAGCAGGAGTTCGAGCGACTGGAACGGCTGCTCTCGCGCTTCCGGCCGGACTCCGAGCTCTCGGCGCTCAACCGCCTGGGCATGATCGATGCCGGCGCCGACCTCGTCGCCGTGACAACTCTGGCGCTGCAGGCGCGGGAGCGCACCGGTGGGCTGTTCGACCCCACGGTGCACGATGCGCTCGTCGCCGCCGGCTACGACCGCACCTTCGAGAACCTGTCCGGCGACGGTCCCCCGGTTTCGGCACAGGCGTGCGGAGGCGCTGTCCGCATCGAGGGGCGGACGATCGAGCTCGAGCCCGGCTTCCGGCTCGACCTCGGCGGCATCGCCAAGGGATACGCCGTCGACCGCGCGGCCGACCTTCTCGGCGATGTCGGCCCGTGCCTCGTCAACGCCGGAGGCGACCTCGTCGCCCTCGACCGATCCTGGCCCGTGGGCGTGGAGACGGCCGACGGACAGATCACACTCGCCCTCGAGGACGGCGCGATCGCCACCTCGGGGACGGACCGCCGCCGCTGGCGTCGCGGCGGGGCGGAGGCACACCACCTGATCGACCCGGCTCTCGGCCTCCCGGCGGCGAGCGACTACTTGCGCGTGACCGTGATCGCACCCACTGCGACCGAGGCCGAGGTGCTCGCCAAGGCCGTCTTTCTGGGTGCGCCCGTGCAGGCGCCGACCGTGCTCGTCACGACCGGCGGACAGACGGTGCTCGCCGGAGGACTGGGATGAAGACCGACCCGACGTTCTGGCTGCTCGCGCGGGCGAGCGGGCTCACCGCCTACGTGCTGCTGACGAGCTCGGTCGTCGCCGGCCTGACCGTCAAGGCCAAGCCGTTCGGGCGACGGATCAAGCTGCCGGTTGCAACGGACGTCCACCGCTTCCTCGCCCTGCTCGGGCTGGGAGCGGTCACCGCGCACGGGCTGGCGCTGACGCTCGATCGGACGGTGCGGATGCCACTGGCCGGGCTGCTCGTCCCCGGGCTCAGCCCCTACCGGCCGCTCGCCGTGGGCATCGGCGTGCTTGCAGCCGAGCTGATGATCCTGATCTACGCCTCGTTCTCGCTCCGCCGCCGGATCGGCGTGCGGAACTGGCGCCGGCTGCACTACCTCACCTTCGGGGTGTTCGCCGCCGCCACTATCCACGGTCTGGCCGCGGGAACCGACCGCTGGGCGTTCGGCCTCTACGCGGGCGCCGTCGCCCTCGTCGCGAGCCTGACCGCGTGGCGCGTCCTCACGATCACACCAACCCGGAAGGGAGGAACATCCGATGAACCGCATCGAAATCGACCGGTCGCTGTGTAACGGCATGGCATCGTGCGTGAAGGTCGCCCCGGACACGTTCGACCTCGACGACGAGGGGATTGCAATCATCGCCGGCGAAGCCGACGAACGTGCGATCGAGGCGGCCGAGTGCTGCCCGTTCGCAGCGATCGCCGTCTTCGACCAGGCCAGCGGAGCCCGGATCGTCTAGGTTCGAGCCATGCCCGCGCGGCGTTCGTTCCGTCTCGCGCTCGCGGCCGCCGCGGCCATCGCGGTCTCGGCCGCCGTGATCCTGCTCAACCTCGCGCTGCTCGGCTACGCCCAGCCGAGGAACGACCCGGTCGGGAAGCTCAGCCCACGCGCGGCATTCCTGCCCGCGCCGACCTCACGGCCGGTCCCCATCCCGCGGCCTGCACACGAGCACGCCGACGAACAAGACGACTAGCGGTACAAGCACCGCAGCGCGGCCGGTCAGGGTTTCTTCTCAGCCCAGGCGCGCTCGGCTTCTGCCTCCATCTCCTTGAGGCGCTCGTAGTAGTCGGGATACTCCTTCATGTGCGCGAGCGCGATCTTGCCGGTCAGGATCGGGTCGTCACCGGTGACGTCGGTCTGGGGGTCGTGCGACCCGTGTTCGAACTCGACGTCCATGCCGGAGCGGAATTGCTCCACGTCGAAGCGGCTCCAGTCGACTCCGATCTCGTCGCCGACGCGTCGAGCCTCTTCGATCGTCGTGCGCTTGGTCTCCGCCATTCTTCAGCCTCCTGATCGCTCTCTGGTCGCGGCTGTCGCTGCTCAGCCCGGGATAGCGGCGACCGCTTCGATCTCGAGCAGCGCGCCGGGGACCGCCAACGCCGAGACCTCGACCAGCGTGGACGCGGGCCGGGCCTCGCCGAAGAACTCCATCCGCACCGGGTTGATCTTCGGCCGGTCGTCGACGTCGAGCAGGTAGTGGACGACCTTGACCACGTCGTCGAAGCCGCACCCGGCAGCGTTCAGGCACAGCTCCATGTTCCGGAACACCTGCCGCGCCTGCTCGGCGACGTCGCCGTCTCCGACCAGCTTGCCCTCGGCGTCGATCGGCACGATCCCCGAGACGAACAGCAGGCCGCCCGCCTCGACCGCATCGGTGTAGTGGCTCATCGGCTCGGCCAGCCCCTCGACCCGATACTCCTCGCGATGGTGCGTCATCACCCGGATCGTACAATCGCCGCGTGGATCCGCAGTTCGTTCACTTCCCGGACGTGAAGGCGTTCGAGCTCGCCGCCGGTGTCTCCGGCCGGCCGCTCTTCGGCGAAGGGGCGATGCTCAACGTGATCGAGTTCGAGCCGGGCTCGACCGTTCCGCTGCACAGCCACGAGCACGAGCAGCTCGGCGTCGTGCTCCAGGGCATGCAGGCGCTCGTGATCGGCGGAGAGCCGCACGAGCTCGGCCCGATGGACGGCTACGTGATCCCGGGCGGCGTGGAGCACTCGGCCTACTGCGGCCCCGAGGGCGCGCTGGTGCTGGACATCTTCCGGCCGGTCCGTGAGGACTACCGGGAGCGCTGGCACTCGCTGCCCTAGCGATCGAGCACGGCCCGCAGCGCGTCGTCGAGCGGGGCGGGGCGCCCCTCGGCGTCGACGTGCACGACCGTGTGACGGCCCTTGACGTGCGGGTCGCCGTCCTTGGCGATCGCCCAGGCATACGTGACCGAGGTGCGGCCGACGTTCTCGACCCGCAGCCGGACCTCGATCTCGTCGTCGAAGCGAAGCACCTTCAGGTACTCGGCCTCGACCTTGCGGCGCGGGAAGCTCCCCCACTGCTCGCCGAGCACGCCGACCCGGCGCATCAGCTCGGTCTCCGCCTCCTCCGCCCACCTGAACGCCGACGTGAAGTGGATCCGGCCGCCGGCGTCGGTGTCGACCCACGCGACCCGGGTCCGGATGACCTCCTCGACCACCCCGGAAGCCTACGTCTCGGCGACAGGCTCGGTCTCGAGCACCCAGACCGTGCCGTCGGCGCACTCGACCGGCCTGCCCTCGCCGGGCTCGAGCGAGACCCGCAGGACGCGCACCTGCTCACCGTCCAGCTCGGTCAGCGCTCCCTGCAGGTCGCCGCCGGAGCTGCCGAACCGCCAGGCACGCACCTGCCGCTCGATCTCGGCGGCGGGCCGGCTCCAGTCGATCCCGGCGTACTCCGGCTCGAAGAACGACCAGTACTCGTTCGACTCGCCCTGCGGATCGCCCGGATCGCCGCGCTCGGCACGCTCGAGCGCCGCCGGCAGGATCTGCTGCACGACGCCGGCGATCCGCGGCCCGAGCTCGTCCCACGACCACTCGTCCCCCAGCGTCAGCGTGCCCTGGGACAGGATCGCCCCGGTGTCGAGCTCGGCGGCCATCCGGTGGAAGGTGACGCCGATCTCGCGGTCGCCGTTCCGGATCGCCCAGCCGACCGGGATCGGGCCGCGGTAGCGCGGCAGCAGCGAGGGGTGGAAGTTGACCACGCCGAGCCGTGGAACCTCGAGCGCATCGGCGGGCAGCTTCCAGGGGAAGCCGGCGCAGAGGGCGAGGTCCGGCTCGAGTGCGCGGAGCAGCGGCGCGATCCGGTCGCGCGAGGCCGGCATGACGACGTCGACCTCCGGCGGAGCGGCGATCACGTGGGCGCCGAGGTCGAATCCGTAGCGGCTCGTCGCGCGGACGCAGAGGAGGCCGACGGGCTCGTGGCCCATTGCGCGCAGACCCGCGACGTAGCCCTCGACCGCCGGCTGGATCTGGGAGATCAGAGCGACGCGAAGCGCCATGCCTACGCGCCGGGCGTGACGAGCACGCGGCCGGGCGAGCCTGCGAGCGAGGCGTCGAACGCCTCGTTCACCTGGTCGAGCGGGTAGCTCGGGCCGAGCAGCTCGCGCAGCTTCAGGCGGCCCGCGCGTGCGTGCTCGAGCATGAGCGGCAGCGCCACCGCCGGATCCTCGGAGCCGTACATCGTCCCGGTCAGGAACTTCTCGAGCCGGTTGAACTCGCCGAAGTCGAGGTCGAGCCGCTCGCCCGTCGCGGGGATGCCGACGATCACGCAGGTTCCGCCGCTCCGCGTCAACCGGAGCGCGGTCGCCGAAGTCTGCGGGTTGCCGACGACGTCGAGCGCGCGGTCGGCGCCGTCCGGCGCGATCTCCTTCATCAGCTCCTTCAGGCCTTCGGGGGTCGTCGTGTGGGTGGCGCCGAGACCGCGGGTGAGCTCGAGCCGGGCGTCGAGCGGATCGACGACGACGATCGCCTCCGCGCCGGCGATGCGGGCGCCCTGGACGCAGAACTGCCCGACACC
>Ga0105245_10004896_pt1 | contig 11774 bp, 7 predicted proteins | sample KBSM54metaG_FD_81523 | JGI IMG/M metagenome (GOLD analysis project Ga0105245, IMG submission 81523) | Miscanthus rhizosphere microbial communities from Kellogg Biological Station, Michigan, USA - KBS M5-4 metaG | ecosystem: Host-associated > Plants > Roots > Rhizosphere > Soil | place: Michigan...
AGTCAACGCCACCGCCAGGAGGCCGAGCTCCGCGCTGAACCTGGTGATCTCGAAGAAATTTCCGACGGTCAGGAAATTCGGCGCGAGCACGGAGAAGAAACCGATCTCGGCGACGAGCACGAGGAGCAGCGCCCATTCGCCGTTCGGAAACCAACGCCGGCGCCACGACTGCACGCTAAGCCGCGCCTCGCGCACGGCGGCCGCGTCCGCCGCCTGACGGCTGGAGCGTGCCGGCGACGCGTTTGAACAGCGGATGACTGAGCCCGTCGGCCGCTACAGCAGCCAGGATGATCGCGCCTTGCAGGGCACGCTCCCAGTACGCGCTCACCGACAGATACGTGAGCGCCGGCCCAATCGCGGCCAGCAGCACCACGCCGAGGACGGTGCCCAGCAGGGTGCCCGTTCCACCCGTCACCGACGCGCCGCCGACGACGACCGCGGCAATCACCTTCATCTCGAGACCGATACCGGCGTTGCTCGGAATCTGATTGAATCGCACGGCGTTGAGTACCGCCGCAAGGCCGGTGAGCGCTCCGAGCGTCGAGAAGGTCATGCACTTCAGCGCCGACGTGTTGAGGCCGGCGAGCCTGGCTGCGAGCTGATTCGAACCGGTCGCGTAGATCGCGCGGCCGGCCGCAAGGTGACGGAGGCTCCAGGCCGCGGCCACGGTGAGCAGGACGGTGACGGCCGTCACGACAAACGGAAACTGACGCTGGGTCAGCCCCATCCACTGAAACGCGGGCGGCAGGTCCTGCACCCACGCTCCCTCGGTCGTCCACCGAAGCGCATCGCGCAACGCGGTCATCGTCGCCAACGTGACGACGATCGACGGAATGCCGACGTACGCGACGAGTGCGCCGTTCAACGCGCCGAAGATCGCGCCCAGAAGACAGGCGGCGGCGCACGCGAGCAGCACCGGCGCTCCGGCCTTCACCAGGGCGCCGGCGACGACGCCGCAGATGGCAAATGTCGCCCCGACGGAGATATCGATCTCGCCGGCGATCACGACCAGAGTCATCCCGATGGCGACGAGCAGCACCGGAAGGTTCGCGAGAAACAGATCGCTGAGGTTCTCGGCTGAGAAATATCCCGGCGCGGCGACCGCGAGGACGAGCGCCAGCGCCGCGATGGCGTACGCGATCGACGCCTCACGAGCGTGGCCTTTGAACGCAGCCACTACCGGGATCCCTCCGGACCGCGCTCCAGCGCGAGCGCCAGGATCCGGTCCTGCGTCGCTTCGTCTCGCGACAGCACGCCGCTGAGCGTGCCGGCATGCATCACGGCGATGCGATCGCTCATCGCCAGCACTTCAGGCAGCTCCGAGGAAATCATGACGATGGCGATTCCCCGGCCGGCGAGCTCCTGAATGAGCGCGTGGATCTCGGCCTTGGCGCCGACATCGACGCCCTGCGTCGGCTCGTCGAGAATCAGGATGCCAGGTTCGATGGACAGCCAGCGGGCCAGCGCCACCTTCTGCTGGTTGCCGCCGGAGAGCGTGCCGACCTCGACCGACGTGGACGGCGCCTTGATGCGGAGGCGGTCGACGTAACCCTGCGCCGATTGCCGCTCGGCGGCTCGATCGATCAAACCGCGCGACGACACCGCTTCGAGACTCGCGAGGCTGGCATTGGACGCGATGGGCATCTCCAGCACCACGCCGTGCTGACGACGATCTTCCGGCACGTAGCCGATGCCGAGGCTGACCGCTTTCGACGGCGAGTCGATACGAACGGGCGCACCGTGAACGAGAATCTCGCCCCGGTCCTCATCGGCGGGCTCCAGGCCGAAGACTGTTTCCGCCAGCTCCGTCCGTCCCGATCCGACAAGGCCTGCGACACCCAGGACTTCACCGCGGCGCACGTGGATCGACACGTCGTGAATACCCAGGGAACGGTTCGAGACCCCGCGGAGCTCGAGCGCGACGTCACCCGCCGCTCGCGGCTGCCATGCCGCGCTCTCGGCCATCGCACGACCGACCATCGTCTGAATGAGCGTGGGCCGATCGATGGCCGTGGTGTCGCACGTCACGATCGTTTCGCCGTCCCGGAGCACGGTGATCCGATCGCTGACAGCAAACAGTTCTTCGAGACGATGGGAGATGTAGATGACACCGCCGCTCTGGGCGCGCAGCATGCCGATGACGCTGAAGAGGCGCTCGACCTCGTGGTCCATCAGCGAGGCGGTCGGCTCGTCCATGATGACGATCTTCGCGTCCGCGCCGATAGCCTTGGCGATCTCGACGATCTGCTGCTCGGGCATGCTGAGCGTGCCGGCGAGCCGCTGCGGATCGATCGCCGCACCGGTGCCCTCGAGCAGTTCGAGCGCCCGGCGATGGCGTGCGGCCCAGTCGACGCGCCGCCAGACGCTTCCCGACTCGAGCGCCAGCGCGAGATTCTCGGCGACCGTGAGATGCGGAAACAGCGACGGCTGCTGGTAGATGACGGCGATTCCAAGCGATCGCGCCAGGGCGGGCGTCATGTGCGGGATCGATCGTCCACACACCGCGAGGCTGCCCTCGTCGGGCTGCTCGGCGCCGCTCGCGATCTTGATGAACGTCGATTTTCCGGCGCCGTTCTCCCCGACGAGCGCGTGCACCTCTCCTTCCCGCAGGTCGAACGACACGCGGCGCAGCGCGCTGACGCCCTCGAACGACTTGGAGATGGAGGACGCCGAGAGGAGGAGCGGTGTCAACGCGGCTGGATGATAACGGAATTCGGAGCCCGCACGGGGCGCAGGATGCGCCGGAACGCAAAGGCCGCGAGACCCGCCGAGACGCCCTCGTGCCTGTGTCGTCGCGGTCCCTGCGTTCCGTCCAGGCGTGCTGCGCGCAACGCTACCAGGCCAGGCGCAGCCCGAACTGCGTCGCCCGTCCATCGTCGGCCGTCGTAATCGTGCCCGCGGTCGCGTTCGAGATGTTGCCGTCGGGCGTGCCGAAGTTGTTGTGGTTCAGGAGATTGAAAATCTCCGCGCGGAACTCGACGCGTGCGCGGCTGACCGGAAACCGCTTGCTGAACGACAGGTTGACCAGCTGCGTGCCTGGCCCTCGCACGGTGTTCCGGCCGGCGGTGCCTTGTGTCCCGAGGGCCGGCACGGAGTACGCCGAGATATCGAACCAACGGTCGGGCGTTGGATTGTCGAGCTGCCCGAGATTGCCTGGTGTCACCACATTCACGCGCTGGGGCACGAACGATCCGCATTGGCAGACGTTGGTCGAGGAGACCGTGAACGGGAACCCCGATGCGAAGCGCATGATGCTCTGAACCTGCCAACCGCCAAACACGTACGCGGCGGCACCTCCGCTCGACAGCCACGGCTTGCCGGGGCCGAATGGCAGCTCGTAGCCGAAGCTCGCCGACACGCGGTGCCGTTGATCGTAGCGCGCGTATCCCTTCTCGGCGTTCAGATCCCATGCGAACGCGGTGTCGTTGGCCTCGATTTCACCGGAGCCGTTGTCGGTGCTCTTCGACAGTTGATAGCTGCCGAGGAAGAAGAATCCATCGGTATACCGCTTGTCGAGACGGAAGGTCAGCCCGTTGAATTCGGCCCACCCGGCGTCGGACGAATACAGAATCGCCGACTGGAATGCCGGGTACGGCACGCGGGTCACGATCGGCGTCGTGCCGGGCTGCGCCTGGTTGACGTTGTAGCGCTTGTGCTCGTTGTAGCTGTGGCTTCCCGTGTACGCAACCTCGAACAGGTAGCTCTTGCCGAACGAGTGCTGCACGTTGCCGTTCCACTGCACCGTGTAAGCTGTCCGGTTGTCCGGGTCCATCGAGAACGGTGCGGGAAACTCCGGGATGTTGTTCAAGTCGGGGAACAACGTGTCGGCGTTGAAGCGCAGATCGGTCCGCGTGGGTTGCAGCGAGTACTGGCCGTAGAACGGCGGAACGAGCCTGGAGAACTGGAGCTCGTTCAGATTGAGATTGTCGTAGTAGACGCCGAACCCGGTCCTGATCACCGTGGTATCGGTGGCGCTATAGACGACGCCAACGCGCGGGCCGAAGTTGTTCAGGTCCTTCTGCAGGATGCCCGAAGGGAAGTAGTCGTTCTGATTGATGATCAGCGGAACGAGCTTCGCGGGCAGATTCGTCGGCACGACGTGATAGGCGATCTTGCCGGTCGCGACGTCGAACGACCCTTCCTGATCGTTCTTCTCGTGCCACGGGCCGAGATACTCCCACCGAAGTCCCAGCTGCAGCGTCAGGTTCGACGACACCTGCCAGTTGTCGTCGATGAACGGCGCGAATGTCGGGGACGAGTAATTCGAACGAGAGCTCCCGAACGCGCCGGTGCAAGTCGAACAGTACCCGAGCAGGAAGTCGGCAACCGGGCTCCCCGTGAACTGGCCGTTGAAGGTGAAGCCGCCGCGAGGCGGAACCTCGGTCAGCTGATCGTACTTGCGGAACTGCGCCTGGATCCCGAATCGGATGTTGTGATGGTTCTTCACCCAGCTCGTGGCATTGGACACGCTGAAGATGTTCTCGGTCGCGCCTTGCGTGATGCCGCCTTCCCCGCCGCCGGTAAAGCCGGTCATCGTGTAGCCGGGACGTCCGTAGTCGATCGGATCGGTGCCGCCCGCGAGATTTTTCAGACCGATGTCACCGACCCAGTTGCGATTGTCGAGACTGATCGGCGAGTTCAGGTGGTAGGCGTAGTTGTAGCCGAACCTGATCTCGTTGACGATGCGCGGCGACACGACCCACGTGTCGCCCGCCGCAAAGTTGCGGCCTTCCTGCGGCAGGTTCGTGTAGCTGAAGACGCTCGGGTTCAGCTGCGAGCCCTTGTAGTACATGAACCGCTGGAAGAGATTGTGTGACGGCATGACCTCATCGGCCCGTCCCGTCGCGGTGTCCGCATCGTCTGAGAAATTACTCACCGTCCTGTAGTTGTTCGAGCCCGTGTTGTTTGGCGCGGGAATGGTCGGCCCGAGTATTTTCGCGAAGTTCGAGAAGCGGCTGGCCGGAACCACGTTGCCGGGAAACGCCAGCCCGGTCAGCGGGTCGACGATCGGCGTCGCGAGCCCCGAGAAATTACCGCTCAACTGCGTGGGGTTCGGAACCGCCGCGAACAATGTCCTGCCGGCCGTGGCCCTCAACCCCTCGTAGCCGCCGAACGCGAAGATCCGATCCTTCTTGATCGGCAGGCCGAACGTCGCACCAGCCTGCGTCCGATCGCCAGGCTTCTGTCCGAAGTAGTTGGCCGACTCCGTGCTTTCGTTGCGCACGTAGTCGTACGCCGAGCCGGTGAACTGGTTCGAGCCGGACTTGGTCACGATCGACACGACCGCCTGTCCCTGGCCGTATTCCGTGCTGAACGAGTTTCGAAGGACGTTGACCTCCTGCACGGCATCGAGCGGAGGGTTGAGCGACAGATTGTTGAATCGCAGCGAGCGGACGTACACGCCGTCGATCGCATAGTTCGTCGAGCTGTCGCGGCCGCCTTCCACCGTGACGTACTGGCTGCGGCTGCTGCCCGCGGCGCCAAACTGCGTCCCTCGATTGAACGCCTGCGGCGTCACGCCCGCGGACAAGGACGCGAACGACAACAGTCCCCTGCCGGCGACCGGCAGGTCTTCGATCTGCTTCTGATTGATGGTCTGGCTCACCGACGCGTTGGTGGTCTGGAGGAGCGGGGACAGACCGACGACGGTTACGTTTTCAGAGACGTTGGCGAGGCCCAGTTGAATGGTCGGCCGAGCCACCTCTCCGTTCCGGAGAATCAGTCCCTTGACCTCTGACGTCGAGAAGCCGGAAAGTTCCACGCGGACCGTGTAGGTCGCGGGCGGCAGGTTGGGGATCGAAAAACGGCCTTCGCCGTCAGTGGTCACCACGCGCTGCGCGTTGGTGCCGGTGTTGATCACCGTGACGGTCGCACCGGGCATCGCGCCCTTGGTGCTGTCGACGACCTGCCCGACGATGCCGGAGGAAGCCGACTCCTGCGCGCGCGCTCCAGCAGCCAGAAACAACACGGCGAAGAGCATCACGCTTCCCAGCCTGCGCCTCATAGTGCCTCCTGTCAGAACATGTGAGCGCACTTGTAAGCCCCGGCTGGATCGCAGTCAAAACTTTTTCGTCGGATGTCCTCCGTTTGGTCCTGCGAAACGGTTGCGACGGTCAAAGATCACGGAACTTGGGACAATTCGTTGGAAAGTCACGCATCCAAGCCGTTGGACCAGGTTGTTCGCAATCGTTGACGTTGCGAGAGACAGAACGGAATCTGCCTCTACTGGGTCCGTTGCGTGTCCTCGAGGCCGAAGCAGTACAGCGTGCCGTCGTAGGTTCCGATGTACACGCGTCCGTTGACGACGGTCAGCCCGTTGAAGTGGTTGAACGAGGTGATCTGATCGCCGCTGTTGTACAACTCGTCACCGGTCAGGCCGTCGACCACGTACAACGTGGCGTGCGTGGATTTCGCCGCTCGGATTGACGAGTCGAAGTTCAGGCCGATGTCGGGCCACGACTGCTTCGTTTCCTCGCCGCTGCCGTAGCCGAAGACCATTCCGTTGGCGATCACGACGGGCTCGCCCCGCTTCATGTCGGCGGAAACCCAGACCGGCGTCAGGTCGTACTTGCCGTTCCGTTCGCGCAGCCTGAAGCCGCCGACCCCACCGGCCATGACCGGACCATGTGTGATCTCGAACTTGAACTTCGAGTGGACGGGCCCCCAGAACGGCGCGAGGATCCAGCGATTGCCGACCTGATCCTCCCACGTCGACAGCGCGCCCCAGCTGCCGGCGTCCTGGAAGTCGACCTCCTCGTTGCAGAACAGATCGCTCTTGTAGAGCGGGGTCTGGTTGTCGGCGCCGCCTGCCGACTGGGGGTCGAGCAGGAACATCCGGCACTCCTTGCCGGATGCGGCGATCAGCTCGCGCCCTTTGTACGTGAACACCGTCGGCGTATTGTTCGGATCGAGATCGCGTTTACGCAGCCATTCCCAGTTCTTAGGTGTGAAGTAGCTCTTCAACTTCAGCTCGTCGCCCACGATGTGGACGCCGACCACGCTGTTGCCGTAGCGCGGCGGATCGGAGGTGAGGTCGTAAACGCCGTCGCCGGTCGTGAACCACGCGGTCCCGCTCGAGTCGATCGCGGCGCCGCGACGGCCCCACGCACCGCCGCTTCCGGCATTGAACGTCATCACCTTGTGGCTGGGATCGTCGACGCGAACGGCCGCGATGCTGATGCCGGCATAGGTGTTCGCCATCCAGAGCACGTTGCCGACCAGGTTGAGCGACCAGCCTTTGCCGATGTGGAACATGTAGGGAGGCACCAGATCACTGCCGTCAGCCGCGTTGATGGTGTGGAGCATGCCGTCGCCGGTCACGAAGTACACCGGCCGCCGCCCTTGCGCGTCCGCCGGACCGATGACCGGCGTGTCGCTGCTTCCGCCGGGCCGCAGAAAACCAAGGTGCGCCGGATCCGGATTGGTGCTGACCGTTTGCGGGCCCGACCCCGGTGGCGGCGTGTAGTTCCAGTGCTTCTGCCACAGGATGGTCCCCGACTCGACGTCGAAGGCGTAGAGGTTGTCGGAGATGCCGTTGACAATCCCCACCTCGCGCACGCCATTCGACGTGTTCAGGCGGCCGATGATCAAGACCGGCATGAGCGAATGCAGCGCGCGTACCTGGTTCCCCGTTTGAATCTTCCAGAGGACCTTCAGGTTCTTGACGTTTTTCTTGGTGAGGATCGTTTCGTTTCGCTGCCAGCCCGTACGCTGGTTGTCGTTGCCGTCGGTGACCCAGTCGATCGGTGCGGGCCGGCCAGTCTGCGCGGCCACAGGTACGTCGCGCACGACCCAACCGGCAGCGCAGCACAAGCTGACCGACGCGCAAAAGACGATGATTTTCATGGAAGTCCCCTAGTGCTCCAGTGGGATACCGAATGCGTAAACGGTGCCGTCATAAGTGACGACGTAGACCTGCCCATCGCCCGCCGACGGTCCCACTCCACGCACGAACGAAGAAATGGTGTTGCCGCTCGACCACAGCTCTTTGCCGGTCGCGGCATCGAGCGCGTACAGCACGGCCGGCTTGGCACGCTGCGCCCGCTGCGCCGCGGTGAGTTGCACGTCGGCGGACCGGAATTCACCGGTCGAGATCGCGAACACGATCCCGTTGACGACGGCCGGCGGCGCGGGCGACAGCATGTCGCGCGACGTCCAGACAGCCTGCAGACTCAGCGACCCATTCTGCTCGACGAGCTTGTAAGCGACGACGGCTCCGTTGGTGATCGCGCCGTTGGCGGAACCGGCGTTGGTGCCCCCGCCCGGCGGTCCGGCGGCCGCCGCGAACACCCAGCGCGATCCGTCTGCGTTTTCCGACGTCGCCAGCGCTCCTGCGGCAAAGTCAGCGGCGCCGGCTGAATACGGTGCCGTCTTCGACAACGGCGTTCGATGATCTGCTCCTCCGAGCGACGCGGCATCGAGCACATACAACCTGCCGTCGGCGTTCGCCGCGACGATCAGATCCTTGCCTTTGTACGTGAAGGCGACGGGAGACGTCGTGAACGGGGTCGAACCCGCCGAAAACCAGTCCCTGGCCGCCAGCGTCTTCGGATCGAGCGCGACGATCGCGTTGGCGTCGTTGGAACCGGGAGCGCCGCCGTCGGTTGCCACGTAGAGATTGCCGTCGGTCCCGAATGTGACGCCCGCGGTTCCCGCGACGCTCCCGCCCTTCGATTCCCAATGCGTCGTGGCTTTCGAGTCGCTCGCCAGGTCGATGGCGTACACGCCGTTTGCCGTCGATCCGCAGCCGTCGCGCGTCGCCACGTACATCGTCGTGTCGATCAGAACCGCTCCAACCGCTTTGGCGTTCGGCGGCAGGAGCTTGACGGGCGGCGTCATGTCGTCGCCGGTCTGCGGATTCAGAGTGTGCAGGAGCCCCCCGCTCGAGATCGCGTAGACGTTCGTGTTCCCGCCGCGGCCGCCGCCACCGCCTCCTGGCGCCGGCGGAGCGCCTCGTCCCGCGGGTGGCGTCGTCTGGCCGAGCGGTGTTGCACGGGTAATTGTCGTCATCGCCCCGGGACAAGCGATCGTCCCGGGTCCGGCCGGCATCGTGTTCAGATGCCGCTTCCAGAACATCTTGTTCAGGTCGTAGTCGATCGAATAAACGTTGTCCGAGCTTCCGCCGACGAACGCCAGCGCCTTGAACCCTTTGTACGAAATGATGTTCGAGAGCAGCATCGGCTGCGTCAACGACTCCAGCTGCCTCGGCTGGTTCTCGAGCTTGTTCTTCCAGAGCAGCTGGAAGCCAGGCTTCTGAAAGCTCTCTTTGGAAATCCTCGGATCGGTCTTCACCCACGCGGTTCGCTGGGCGTCGCTGCTCGTCGTGGTCCAGTTGGAGCCGCCTCGTCCCTGCGCATGCGCGGCGCTCGCGCCCGCAAGAGCCAGGACGATGGCAACGGCGACAGGACGGCCGGGTTCTCTCATCACCGCAGCTCCTTTGCGTCTCTACTTCTGAGCCAGTGCCTGCGCGATGGCTTGTTCGGCAAGCGGCGCCATCACGGCATATCCCGCGTCGTTCGGCAGCAGGCCGTCGCGGGTCAGCGGCATGCGGAAATCACGTCCCTCGGCGAGCGCGCCGTAGTAGTTGAGATACACGGCCCCGGTGCGCGCCGCGAACTCCTTGATCCAGCCGTTGAGCCCGATGATTTTTCCCTGCGGCCGCACGCTCGTCTGGTCCTTGAAACAGTCGCAGACCGGCGTCACCGACGCGAGCACGACGCGGATGCCGTTCGCCTTCGCGAGCTCGGTCATCGAGGTGATGTGATCGCCGATCGTGCCCTCGGTGCCGGGGCCGAGCACGCCCGTCAAGTCGTTGGTGCCGCCGAGAATCACGACGACGCGCGGCTTGAGCGCGATGACATCCTGACGGAAGCGAACGAGCATCTGCGGCGTCGTCTGACCGGCGATCCCGCGATTGAGGTAGGGCTTACCCGGAAAGAACTTCGACTCGCCCTGCCCCCAGAGCTCCGTAATCTGATCCCCGAGAAACACGACGCGCTGCTCGCCGGCGGCAGGCGGCGCCAGCTCGCTGTTCTCGCTGCCGTAGCGCGTCAACCCCGCCCAGTCGCTCACGAGGCGCCGGTATTTGGCCAGCTCTTGTTCGAGTTCGACCCTCGACGGAGGTCCGGACTGCGGCCGGGCCGTCGCAAAGGCCGCCACGGTAAGCGCGGCAAGAACGGCAAACGTGACGACTCGTCTCATGAATCGTGCACGTTTGTAGGTCGCGCCGTGGCCGGAGTCAAACGCTTTCGTCGCGACTCTTTATGTTTGGCAGGCTGAAACAACTCGGGCCTGGAATCGAACCGGCCAAACGGCCGGAACCCCGCCGAAAGCGTATCAGATCCGGCCGGATTCATCGGCGTTGCCCGAGGATGGAGATGGAAGCCCATCCGTGATGTTTTGCTCAGCGAAACAAAAAGCTGGCGCTCCCACGGGTTGCCGCGCAAGAATCGCCGACGAATTCGTAGGACAGCACGAGGCGATCCGTCGAGGAAACAGGGAGCGGTCATGAGTCGGGAAGAGTCTGCACGGGATCCGTACCTGGTGAAGTCGGTCGTTCACGCATCTCGACTGCTGTCGGCGTTTCGTTCCTCCGGCGAGGCGCTTCCGCTGCGTGAGATCGCGGGCCGAAGCGGACTGCCCAAGAGCATGGCGTTTCGCCTGCTTTACACCCTCGAGCGATGCGGAATGGTCGACAAGGTCGGTGAAAACCTGTACCGGTGCTCTTTGCGGCCGTTCAAGCAGAAGCCTTACAGGCTCGGTTACGCGGCGCAGGGCACCGACTACACCTTCTCGAAAGAAGTCTCGCTCAGCCTCGAGAGGGCGGCAGCGGCCGAGGGGGTCGAGCTCATCTCGCTCGACAATCGCTACAGTCCGAAAATCGCGCAGCGCAACGCCGATATTCTCGTGCGCGAGAAGGTCGATCTGGTCATCGAATTCCAGACCGACGAGCACGTCGCCCCCATCGTCGCGGCCAAGTACCGCGAGGCGAACATCCCGTTGATCGCGATCGAAGTACCGCACCCCGGTGCCACCTACTTCGGCGCCAACAACTACGAGGCCGGCCTGATCGGCGGCCGGTACCTCGGGAGGTGGGCCAAACAGCATTGGCACGGCGATGTCGACGAAATCGTGTTGATCACGCTCGCCCGGGCCGGCAGCCTTCCGAAAATGCGGCTGACCGGAATGCTGGTCGGGATGAAGGAAGTATTCCCCCAGCTCGAGCACTGCAAGGAGACGCAATTGGATGGCGACGGAAAACTCGGCGACAGCTTCGAAGCCATGCGGCGTCATCTGCGCTATACGAAATCGCGCCGATCGCTCGTCGGCGCGATCAACGATCCCAGTGCCCTGGGAGCGTTACGAGCGTTCCAGGAAGCGGGCAGGACCGACGCGTGCGCGATCATGGGCCACAACGCCTCACCCGAAGGGCGCGCCGAGCTACGTGAGCCCGGAACGCGCATGGTCGGATCGGTGGCGTACTTTCCGGAGAAGTACGGCGCCGAAATCGTCGCCGTCGCCCTGGATATCCTGCATCGCCGGGCGGTCCCACCTGCCGTGTTCGTCAAGCACCAACTCGTGACGCCCGACAACGTGAACCACATCTACCCGAATGACGAGCTTATGCTGGCCTCCGTGCCGTCGTGAAAAGCTGACACATCACGAAAAAAACCGCGGAGAGCGCGGCGTGCGCTGAGAACAACGATTTCTCTGCGGTCTCCGCGGTTTCTTCTTATCGCAGTTGTCGGGCAGGCCTGAATGCCTGCACCACATCC
>Ga0105245_10004899_pt1 | contig 11771 bp, 11 predicted proteins | sample KBSM54metaG_FD_81523 | JGI IMG/M metagenome (GOLD analysis project Ga0105245, IMG submission 81523) | Miscanthus rhizosphere microbial communities from Kellogg Biological Station, Michigan, USA - KBS M5-4 metaG | ecosystem: Host-associated > Plants > Roots > Rhizosphere > Soil | place...
CATCGGCTCGATGCGAACCGACCTCACCAAGCTCAAGCAAAGCCTGATCAACCTGCTCAGCAATGCGGCGAAGTTCACGCAGAACGGGACCGTGACCCTGGCCCTCTCCCGCGCGCAGACCGCATCCGGCCAGGCACGCTTCACCTTCCACGTGTCCGACACCGGGATCGGCATGAACGAGGAGCAGCTCGGCCGCCTGTTCCAGGCCTTCACGCAGGCCGACAGCTCGACCACCCGCCACTACGGCGGGACCGGGCTGGGGCTGACCATCACCAGACACTTCGCGAGCATGCTGGGCGGCACCATTGAAGTCACCAGCAGGCCGGGCGAAGGCTCGAGCTTCATCATGGTCCTGCCGGATCATCCGATCCAGGCGGCCGCGCCCACGGCGGATACGATGACGGTCGCGCCCGCGAACGGCAACGGTTCCGGCCTCACCGTGCTGGTGGTCGACGACGATCCGACCGTGCACGACCTGCTGGCGGCGACGCTGGCAAAGGAGGGCCACCGCGTGCTGCACGCGCGCGACGGCGCCGAGGCGCTCGACATTCTGCGCAAGACGCCGCCCGACATCGTCACGCTCGATGTGATGATGCCGAAAGTGGACGGCTGGTCGGTGCTGGGCACGATGAAATCCGACCCATCGCTCGATCACATCCCGGTCATCATGATCACCATCGTCGACGACCGCAATCTCGGCTATTCGCTCGGCGCGTCCGAGTTCATGACCAAGCCGATCGACCGCTCGCGCCTGCTCTCGCTGGTGCAGCGCTTCGCCGGCCACGAGGCGCAAGCCCGGGTGCTGATCGTCGACGACGATCCCGACGTCCGCGACGTCGTGCGCAGCACGCTCGAAAATTCAGGCCTGAAGACATTCCAGGCCGTGAACGGTCGCGCTGCGATCGACTGGCTGCAGAGCCATCCGGCGCCGTCGCTTATCCTTCTGGACCTGATGATGCCGGAGATGGACGGCTTCGAGTTCCTCAATCGGATCCGCGACGACGACAAGCTCGTCGACGTGCCCGTCGTCGTTCTATCGGCGAAGGAGCTGACCGCCGAGGAACGGGCATTTCTCGCCGAACGCACGCTGCTCGTGCTGAGCAAGGGTGCCCAGCCGATCGGCAGCCTCGGCTCGGCGCTGTCGGCCATCGCCAAGCAGCGCGTGCGGCATACGCCCGCGGCCGAACAACCCACAGCCGTGCCGGGGTGAGCCTGATGCCCAAAATCCTGCTGGTCGAGGACAACGAGATGAACCGCGATATGCTTTCGCGCCGTCTCGTGCGCAACGGATTCGAGGTGGTGGTGGCCGTCGACGGCGGACAAGCCGTGACCATGGCTGCCGCCGAGAAGCCTGACCTCATCCTGATGGACATGAGCCTGCCCGTCATGGACGGGCTGGAAGCGACGCGTCAGGTCAAGGCCGCGCCGGAAACGCGTTCCATCCCGATCATCGCCCTGACCGCCAATGCCCTGGTCGAGGACCGGGAAAAGGCGCTTGCCGCCGGGTGCGACGATTTCGACACCAAGCCGGTCGAATTACCGCGACTGCTGGAAAAGATCAGGAATAAGCTGGGGGCAAGCGATCCGCCGCGCTGAGGTCTTGTTCTCGCCGCCATTATCCGCCCATGTTCCGGCGTTTCGTTGCAAACCATTCATCGCGTGTCCGCCTGACGGACGAATTCTCGAGAAGCACGGAGTGACGCACGTGAAGCCACTGCGGCATATGCGGAAATTGGAATATGTCGTCGCGGCCGTCGTCGCGGTATCGGCAATGACGCCGCAGGCGATGGCGGAGGACACGCTCAAAGTCGCCGTCGCCCGGCAGGGGGCCTGGGACACGGCGGTCGCGGATCTCGGGCAGCGCGCCGGCATCTTCAAGAAACACGGCCTCACGCTCGACCTGACTTACCCGCGGGCCGAGGACACCATCGAACCCGCGGTGATTTCCGGCAGCGCCGATGTCGGGCTGGGCGTCGGTATCGTCGACGTGCTGCGGGCCTATGCGACCAAGTCGGCGCCGATACGGATCATCGGCGCGAACATGACCGGCTCCGCCAATTACTGGTATGTGGCCGCGACGTCTCCGATCAAGACGGTCAAGGACATCAACGGCAAGACCATCGCATATTCGAAGGCCGATGCCTCCAGCCAATACGACGTGTTCGACTTCGTGCAACGCTACGGCGTCAAGGCCAGGCCGGTGCTGATCGCGGGTGCGACCCCGACATTCGACCAAGTGATGGCAGGCAAGATCGATGTCGGCTGGGCGACGCCCCCGTTCGGCGTCGATGCCGTCGAGCAGGGCAAAATTCGCGTGCTCGCGAAAGCGAACGACATCCCCAAGATCCGGGACAAGACGGACAGCGTGACGATCGTAACCGCGGACACCTTGCAGAAGCGCAAGGACGTCGTCGACCGCTTCGTGCAGGCCTATCGCGACACCGTCGAGTGGATGTATTCGGACCCGGCCGCGCTCAAGGCCTATGCCGAGTTCGCGGGCATGCCCGAAGAGGTCGCACGCCGCATGCGCGACGACTTCTACACCAAGGACATGCTGTCGCCGAACCGCATCGTCGGCTTGGACGCGATCTCCAAGGAGGCGGCAAAGGTCCGGCAAATCTGGGCGCCGCTGTCGCGCAAGCAGACGGCCGAGCTGGTTCAAATCCCGGCACCCCTGCGCGCCAACGCGTCCGCGAAGAGCGGCGGATGGTTTCGGGCACTCTCGCCAAGGTCGCCGTAATCCCTCGCGATTGATTGCGGGCGCGGGTCGCGCACGCAGCGCGCGCAGCTTCATGCATGTGAGGCGCATTGCGTCCGCGGCACCGGCGCAATCCCCGGGCTGAATCGAGCGGGTCGCCGGCGCGCTCCCGAGTCCCGTCCCCAGCTTTCTCCCTACTCCGCAACCGCCGTCGCGATCCCACGTCCGGAACCAGGCATGGAATCGGGAACCCAATCGGGGTAATACTGGTTGTGGGCGCAGTGGAGACCAAGGCCATGCGCTGGGACGAGCTGCCGCGTAGCGACAATGTCGAGGATCGGCGCGCCGGCGGGCCGCGCGGGATGCCGATGGGGCGCACCGGCGGCATCGGCATCGGCACCCTGGTCATCCTGTGCCTCATCGGCTGGGCACTCGGCATCAATCCCCTTGATCTGATCCAAGGCCAGATCGGCTCCGACACCGGCGACTCGCAGCAACAACAGACGCAGCCCGCTCCGGGACGCGAGGCGCAGGCCCCCTCCGATCAGATGGGCCAGTTCGTTGCCGCCGTGCTCGGAAGCACGGAGGTGCAATGGAAGGAGATCTTCGCCGCCGCCGGGAAGACCTATCAGGCGCCGACGCTGGTGATGTTCTCGGGCGCCACGCGTTCGGCGTGCGGAGCTGCGCAGTCCGCGATGGGCCCCTTCTACTGTCCCAACGACCGCAAGGTCTATCTCGACACCTCGTTCTTCCAGGATCTCGAGCAGCGTTTCCGCGGCTGCGAGGTCGGCAGCAAGGGCTGCCAGTTCTCCCAGGCCTACGTGATCACGCACGAGATCGGACATCACGTGCAGAACCTGCTCGGCATCCTGCCGAAGGTGCAGGAGATGCAGCGCGGCCTGGACCAGGCCGAGGCCAACCAGCTCCAGGTGCGGGTCGAGTTGCAGGCCGATTGCCTCGCCGGCGTGTGGGCGCACCACGCCGAGGAAAAGTGGCGGCTAATCGAGCCCGGCGACGTCGAGGCGGCCATGCAGACCGCGTCGGCGATCGGCGATGACCGTCTGCAACGGCGAAGCCAGGGCTACGTCGTGCCCGACGCCTTCACGCACGGATCGTCGGCGCAGCGCACGCGCTGGTTCGTCGCCGGCCTGAAATCGGGCGAGCTTGCAAGCTGCGACACGTTCAGCGCCCAGCAGCTGTAGAAGTCGCGAGCGACCGGCCGGTGAACCACCCGATCCGGGAATCACGCCGGCCCCAAATCGCTAAACAGGGGCCGCTGCGTCAGTTGCCGGGAGAACGAGATGGCCATCCTGATCACGACGGCGCGTTTCACCGCCGATGGCGCGCAGGGCGGCCTGCTCGTCGCACGGTCGGAGCACATGGAGGCCGCAGCGCGGCAACTGATCGCCGGCATCGGCGGCACGCTGATCGGGTGCTATCGGACGTCGGGCGATCACGATCTCCTCCTCATCTTCGAAGCGCCCTCGTATGAGGAGGCAGTGCCGGCGCTCGACGCTGCCGCCGCGGGAAGCGGCGTGACCGATCTGACGACGGTGCGGGTGCTGGCATCGAACGAGACCAAAACTCCTCTCCCAGGGTCCCGGACGGACGCCGCAATCCGACCTTCCGAAGGAATGAACGCCGCCCAAAGCGCGGCCGCCGAGCCGGACGCGCAGCCGCCGGCACTCCCGGATGCAGGAACGGCGAGCGAAACGGAAACGGACGCCAAGGCGGCGGCGCGAATCCTGGAGGCGCGGAAAAAATCCACGGAAGACATCGCGGCCGGACGCCCGGCGCCGTACTACCTCGTCACGCCGGCGACACCGGCTCCGTCGCGGGCCGCCCCCGCCCGTGCGAGCAAGGACGAGGATGGCTCCGCAAAGCGGTGATGCCAGGCCGCTGTCGCGTTCCCGCGCACGCGGTCTCCCCTGCGCGCCCGCTGCCAACGCCAGACAAATTCCGTGGTCACGCCCATGGGCAATGAAATGTTCTACCGTTACCAGCAATCCCTCATCGACGAGGCAACGACGCTGGCCGCGCTGCTCCAACGCGTCCACCATCCGCACGCGTGAGACCGGCGTCAGACGATCACGAAATCGTACTGCGTCAACTGCGCGACCTTGAAGCTCTCGAGCACGCCAGTCGCGGGGTCGACCAGCATCACGTCGTTGGGAGCACTGCGGGTGACAGGAGGAGCGGGCGTCCCCTGGCCGAAGACATGCGCGAGCAGCGCAGCGGGACTCGCGCCGGCGCCGTCCGCATCCCAATATACGTCGCTGCCGTATTCGATGATGGTCGGGCCGGCGGGCGGAGGGCCATTGTAGCCGAACGACGGCGGCGCGAAGGCATAGACGAAATTCACCCCGGCCGCGGCGAGGCCGCCGGTGCCGCTCAGGCCGAAGCCCACGTGGTCGAGCGCGATCCGGTCGCCTTGGTAGTACGCGAAGTCGAAATAGGTATCGACACCTTGCGACGGCGCACCCAGCACGAAACGATCCGCGCCCGGGCCACCGGTGATGAGGTCGTTGCCGGGACCGCCGACCAGGATATTGTCGTAGGCATTGCCGTTGATGGTGTCGTTGCCGCCGCCGCCGATCGCCTTCTCGATCACGGTGTTGAAGGCGATGCCGATATTGTTGGTGAAGCCGTTGCCGCTGCTGAAGCTTCCGGGTTCGAGATTGATGATCGACGGCGTCGACCACCCGGAGAGGTCCAGCGTGTTGTGCACCCCGAGCCCCCAGATCGTGATGACGGGCTGCGTGTTCTGGGTGAAATCGAAGTAGGGCTTGATCGGGCCTGCGATATTGCTGTTGAACCCGAAGATATGGTTGTCCCCCGCGAGCGGGCCCGATGTCGCGGGGCCGTACAGCCGCTGCGCCGCCAGGATGTCCAACATCATCGGGGTGATCGGTTGGACGCTGCCCCAACTGGTCCCGGTCACCGGATAGTCGGCATAGAACGTCGCGTTGGTCATCGACGGCGTCACGTAGGACATCATCGCCCACAGCGCCATGTCGTAGGGGCCGAACTGCCGAACCGCGGCGTCGAAAGGTTCTATGTCGCCTTGGTTGTAGGGGCCACCATGCCCGAGCCCGATCGCGTGCCCGAGCTCGTGGATCAGAGAGAAATAGAAATCGTTGCTGTCTGCGAAAGTGTCGCCGAGCGGTTGGGTGTCGCCCTTGGGGTTGGTGATGTCGTTGTAGATATCGAACGTGATGAAGGCGCCGGCCCCGGGAACGCTCTCGACGTTGCTGCCGATGACCGAGGGCAACCCGTCGGGAAAGGACTGATATGTGCCGGCCGTAGCGTAGGGAGAACCGGGAAGCGGCTGCTTAAAGAAGGTGAGATCGGGAGTCGGTCCTGCCGTGGGCGTGAACGTGATCGCGACTTCCGCCGACCACAGCGTCAGAGCCGCGAGCCAGGCGCCTTTCTCCTCGTCCGACCAGTTCGAGGCCGCATCGAACTGATAGGTGACGACGGCGGGCGTTCCAGCGAGCTGCAATGTGGGGTCGCCCCACTTGGTCGCGTTGGAATAATTCGGATTGTACTGGGCGGGAATTGACGGGTAGGGCTCGAAAGCCCCCCATGCGCCAAAGCTGGTCGCGGCAACCGTCGCGTCCGACGTGACGCCCGAGATGAAGGTGACCTCTGATTCCCGGCCGGGCGGAGCGATGGTGGTTGGAAAAAACGGCGCTTGACTGCGGGAGAATTCTGCCGGGTCTGGCATCGACTTTTCTCGCGTTTCTGACGGTTGCGATCAATCGAGAGGGAACGCCGCGGAGGGAACCCGAGTCATCCCTCGCTTGCGGCCGCGCGCGTTTACAATCGAGCAAGCTCTCGATCGTCGCCACCGGATTTGCTCCTTACATGGCGGCGCGAATGATCGCCAGTATTTTTCATTGTTGGCCCGAACTGAATTCGGAACTCTCGCGCTCGCGCGGGCCGCGCCTGTTGCCAACGTCAGACAAGTTCCATCGTCACGACCAAGAGGCGATGAAATGTTCCACCGTCAATCTCTCACCGGCGAGGTGCAACGACGCGCTGCTTCTGCGCGTCCGTGATCCAACGCGCGAGACCGGCGGCCCGGTCAGACGATCAGGAAATCGTGCTGCGTCAGTTGGGCGACCTTGAAGCTCTCGATCGCGCCGGTCTCGGGGTCGACCAGCATCACGTCGTTGGGGGCATTTCGGGTGACGGGAGGAGCGGGCGTCCCCTGGCCGAAGACATGGGCGAGCAGCGCCGCGGGACTGGCGCCGGCGCCGTCCGGATCCCAGTACACGTCGCTGCCGTATTCGATGATGGTCGGGCCGGCGGGCGAAGTTCCATTGTAGCCGAGCGATGGCGGCGCGAACGCATAGACGAAATTCACCCCGGCCACGGCGAGGCTGCCGGTGCCGCTCAGGCCGAAGCCCACGTGATCGAGCGCGATCTGGTCGCCGTCGTAGTACGCGAAGTCGAAAAAGGTATCGGCGCCGTGCGACGGCGCGCCGAGCACGAAACGATCCGCGCCCGGGCCGCCGGTGATCAAGTCGCTGCCGGGGCCACCAAGTAGGACGTTGTCGTAGGCATTGCCGTTGATGGTGTCGTCACCGCTGCCGCCGACCGCGGTCTCGATCACCGTGTTCCAGGCGATGGCGATGTTGTTGACCTGGCCATTGACGCTGCTGAACGAGCCGGGCTCGAGATTGATGGTCGCGGGCGTAGACCAGCCGGAGACATCGAGCGTGTTGTTCAGCCCGCCGTCCCAGATCGTGATGAAAGGGTTCGTGTTGATGGTGAAATCGAAGAAGCGCGCGATCGAGCTGTCGATATTGCTGTGGAACCCGAACACTTGGCCGCCGCTTGCGAGCGGGCCTGACGTCGGCACACCGTAGAGGCGCTGCGCCGCCAGGATGTCCAGCATCATCGGTGTGTTTGGATAGAGGCCGGTGGTCCCGTTCACCGGGTAGTCGGCAAAGAATGCGGCGCTGCTGTCCCACACATCGATGTAGGACATGATCGACCACAGCCGGGTATCGTAGGCGCTGAACTGCAGCGCGGGCGGCTGCGTCGCGAATTCATCATCGCTGGCGTTGTACGGCCCCGAGTGCCCGAGCCCGAGCAGATGCCCGAGCTCGTGCACCAGAGTGAGATAGGGAAATCCGCTATCCGCGCCGACGTCGTCGCCGATCGGGCCGAAGCCCGGGACGCTCGTGTCAATGGCGATGTACACGTCGGCGCCGGGGCTGCCCGCATACATCCCGCCGATCGGGACGCGCTCCATATTGGGGGAGAACATCCCCGCGCCGCCGGACGCACCGCCGGGCTGATTGGGTTGACGATAGATGATGAAGTCGGACGACGACGCGTCGGCTGCGGGCGTGAACTCGATATTGGCGACGGCCGACCACAGCGCCAGCCCCGACAGCCATCCGCTCTGTTCCTCGGCGCTCCAGTTCGAAGCGGGGTCAAACCAATAGGCGACATCACCGCCGGGCGTCCCGGATGGCGACAAGGCCAGTCCGCCGAACTTGATCACATCGGACAGGTCGCGCTGTAAGTGGGAGGATCGGTGTTGCCGGCATTCTCCCAGGAGCTGTAGCTGATCGCGGCGATCGTGGCGTCAGCCGTCACGCCGGAGAGAAAGGCGACGGTGGGATCCCAGGCATCAGGGAACGGGGAGGTCGGCATGGGCATGCTTCGCTTTTCGCCAGCGGTCCGAACAACGGATCGCGACCGCCATCACAATGCGCCACCCCCGGCGACGGAGCACCGCGCCTGTCGCGCGCGGGTCCGATCACACGATTCTACCAGAGCCGCAGTGGATTTTGAAGGCCACCATGGGCGGCGCAAGCGCCTGATAGAGCGAGCCCGGGCACGCAACGCACTCACACCGTCTCCGCGTAAGCCTCGTATTCCTCGCGCACCTTCATGATGTGGACGCGCATCGCACCGGCGGCGCCGGCGCGATCGCCGCGCAGGATGGCGAGCACGACACGGTCGTGCTCCACGTGCGATTTCGCCAGACGCCCGAGATTGCGGAACTGGGCGCGGCGGAACGGCTGCACGCGCGAGCGCGTCGCATGGGTCATCTCGGCCAGATAGGCATTGTGGGTGCCGGCATAGATCGCGGCGTGAAAGGCTTCGTTGATCTCGTGGTAGCGCTGCGGATCGCCGCCCTGAATGAGCGCGCGCAGCTCCTCGTGCACGGCCTCGAGCGCGCCGCGCTCGGCCGGGCTCATGCGTTCGGCGGCGAGCCCCGCGCATAGTGCTTCGAGCTCGGCCATCGCCTCGAACATGCCGAGCAGGCGCTCCTCGCTCGGCCGCGCCACCACGGCGCCACGATGGGGGCGCACCTCGACCAGGCCGCTGGCCGCGAGCTGGCGGATTGCTTCGCGCACCGGCGTGCGCGACACGCCAAAGCGGCGCGCCAGCTCGGTCTCGTCGAGGGCGGCGCCGGGGACGAGCAGACCGCGCACGATATCGTCGGCGAGCGCGAGGCGCAGCTCGTCAGCCAAGGTGCGGCGGCTGCGGCCGACGGCCGGCGCGGTCGTGGCAGCGGCCCGGGTGCGCTCGGCGAGCGTCATCACGCAGGCTCCGCGGAACCGTCGGCGTCGATCATGCTCACATGCGCCGCCGCGATGCGCCAGCCGTCCGCAAACCGGACCCAGGTCTGCATCTGGCGGCCCACCTTGCCTGGGGAGGCCGCGCGGTGAAACAGCGTCGAAGCGACGGCCACGTCGCGTCCATACGTCGTGATGACCGTCTTCGACAAGGTGCGCGCCAGACCGAGCGGCGAGCGCGCGGCGCGAAAGCTGCTGATGGCGGCGTGGCCGTAAAGGTTCTCGCCGCCGCCGTAGCGGATGGTGCGCGGATCGTCGCGAAACAGCGAATTGAGCGTGGCGACGTCGTTCGCCATCAGCGCGCGCTCGTAGCGCTCGAACGCCGCCGTCACCTCGGCCACCACATCGGGGAGATCGATGTCCATCGGCTTGCTCATTTGCGCGTGCGCGTGCGCTTGTCCGGCGCGAGCGACGGCCTGGTCGCGGCGACCGTGCCGGCCTGTTCGAGCGCATGCGCGATGCGCAACGCGATGTCCTCGCGCCACGGCGCCGCGATGATCTGCACACCGATCGGCAGGGGAGTGAGAGGAACCGGAACCGCCACCACCGGCAGGCCGATGAACGAGATCGGCTGGGTGTAGATGCCGAGATTGGCGCGCACGTTGAGCTCGACGCCGTCGAGGGTGAAGGTCTGCTGGCCGATCGCAGGCGCGGTGCACGGGGTCGCCGGCGCGAGGATGGCGTCGACGTCGGCAAACAGCGCCAGCACCTGCTCGCGGTACCAGCGGCGGAACTTCTGCGCCTTGGTGACGTAGGACGCGGGGATCATCGCGCCCGCGATTAGGCGGTCGCGCACGGCGGGATCGAAATCGCGCGCGCGCGTCCGCAACCGTTCGAGGTGGAGCGTGGCGCCTTCGCTCGCGGTGATGACATAGGCAGCGGCGCGCGCCCGCGCGGCTTCCGGAATCTCGATCTCGTGGTCGACGTCGAGCGCGGCGGCGACGCGGGCGAGCGCGGTCTGCGCCTCTGGAAACAGGCCGTCGCGGAAATAGCCGCCGGCGACGGCGATGCGCAGGCCGTCGGGGCCGCGCGCGATGAGCTCGGTGACCGGCTCGACCGGATCTTCGAGCGAAATCGGATCGTCGGGATCATGGCCCTGCATGGCGTCGTAGGCGAGCGCCAGATCGCGGGTGCTGCGCGCGAACGGGCCGACGTGATCGAGACTCGCCACGAACGGAAACGTGTGCGCGCGTGAGAGCCGGCCATAGGTCGGCTTGAGGCCGAAGATGCCGCACAGCGACGACGGCACCCGTATTGACCCGTTCGTGTCCGAGCCCAGCGCCAGCGGCACCAGCCCGCCGCCGACCGCGGCGCCCGAGCCGCCAGAAGAGCCGCCGGTCATGCGGCTCGGGTCGTGCGGGTTGCGCGAGGGACCGTCGTGCACGTTCTCGCCGGTGAAATCGTAGGCGTATTCGCCCATGTTGAGCGCACCCACGAGCACGGCGCCTTGCGCTTCCAGACGGGCGATCAAGGTGGCATCGCGTGCAGCCGGCGCGCGGTCGCGATTGATTTTGGAGCCGGCCAGCGTCGGCAGCCCTTCGATGTCGAACAGGTTCTTGACCGCGAACGGCACGCCGGCGAGCGGCCCGAGCGGACGGCTTGCCGCGCGCGCCGCATCGACCGTCTTGGCCTTCGCGCGCGCACGCGCCGCCACCACGGCGGTGAATGCGTTGAGCACGCGATCATCCTTTGCGACCCGCGCCAGCGCGGCGTCGACTACGGCGCTCGCGCTGATCGTGCCGTCGGCGACGGCGGCGGCAATCTCGCTGGCGTGCGACCAGGCCGTGTCCATCGTGCCTCAAACTCCGTCGTCATGCCCGCGAAAGCGGGCATCCAGCGCGGACGATGACAACCGAGGGGCGGAGATGCAAGCCAGCGAGCGCGTGGCGCGTTTGTCCATCGAACCCATCGACGTAGCGCCTACGCCGTGAACACGGGAGCCGGCTCGGCGTCGTCCGGCAACGGAAAATCCGCGAACGAGGCGGCCAGGCGCAGCGTCACCTCGAGGTTGGCTTTGACGGCGCCTTTCCAGGCGGGCTCGACCGGGAGAGCGAGCGCGTGTGCGGCGGCCTCGATGAACTGATCGAGCAGCTCAGGCGCCGCCGGCGCGCTTTTGGCGCGGGCAGACCTGGAGCGCGTCGCCTTCGCGCGCACGCTCTTGGTGCGTATGGTTTTGGCGCGCGCGGGCTTGGTGGGCGCGGATTTGGTCGCGCGGCCGCGTGAGGTTTTCGATTTGCGCGGCGCCTTGGCTCGCTTCGTCATTGCAATCCCCTGCCCCGAGCCTTCTTGCCCAGAGGGCTCCGCTCTTTAATCCGACCTGGGAGATCGGTGCAATCCCGGCAATGACGACATGGCCCCGTCTTCGGCCGCCTCATTGGATGACACCCGTCACGCGAATGTCGGATGGGGAATCGCCGCGAGGAGGTCGCGGGTATATTGCGCCGCGGGCGCGACCAGAACCTGCTCGGTCG
>Ga0105245_10004900_pt1 | contig 11771 bp, 7 predicted proteins | sample KBSM54metaG_FD_81523 | JGI IMG/M metagenome (GOLD analysis project Ga0105245, IMG submission 81523) | Miscanthus rhizosphere microbial communities from Kellogg Biological Station, Michigan, USA - KBS M5-4 metaG | ecosystem: Host-associated > Plants > Roots > Rhizosphere > Soil | place: Michigan...
CACCAAGTTCCCCGACGCCGCCAGATGCAGGACGTTGGCACCAAATGTCGGCGTGTACGCGGTGACGAAGTAGAAGCTGACAGTGGTCATGGTGGCCATCATCATGCCGAGCAGGACCAGTCTCCAGTTGGCGGCGACCGATCGGGCGATCTCACCGGGTTGCGGAGTATGCACGCGTTGCAGAAAAGCGTCCGTTTCTTCAAGCGAACGGCGCAGCATAAGTAAGAACGGCAGTAGCGTGCAGCCCGCCAGGAACGGAATTCGCCAGCCCCACTGCTGGATCTGGCCGGTGGACAGCGTCAAAGTCAGAACCAAGCCGATAACGGCGGCGAACATTACCGCTACCTGCTGGCTTGCGGATTGCCATGCGACATAGAATCCTTTGCGGCCGACCGTCGCAATCTCGGACAAATACACCGAGACTCCTCCGAGTTCCACACCTGCCGAGAACCCCTGCAGAAGCCGGCCGACCAGGACCAATAGCGGCGCAGCTAGACCTATGGCGACGTAGCCAGGCAACAACGCGATCGACAACGTCCCCACGGCCATCAAGGCGAGCGTGACGAGAAGACCCTTGCGCCGGCCGTGATGGTCGATATAGGCGCCGAGCACGATGGCTCCCAAGGGGCGCATGAGGAATCCCGCTCCGAAGGTCGCCAGGGAAAGCATCAGCGAGGCGTACTCGTTTCCACTAGGGAAAAAGGTGACCGCGATAGCGGCGGCGTAGTAGGCGAAGATCTGGAAATCGTACATTTCCAGGGCGTTTCCCGCCGCCACGCGCACTACCCGGCGGACTTGTGACGGCCTAACGCGCTGGGCAGGCGGAACGAGACTGGTAGGAAGAGCCATCGACCTTCCGTCCAAGCATACCGCCACCAAACCTGCCCTAAAAACGTCCGGCGATTCAGCCGATTACTTAAGAGCATGTTCGTCGACTATTACGAGGTTCTGCAGATCAGCCCGAACGCTGATGTCGAGACCATCCGCCGCGTTTATCGCATGCAAGCGCAGCGGTTTCATCCCGACAACCTGGACAGCGGAAATGCGGAAGCCTTTCGCAAGATTTCGGACGCGTACGAAGTCTTGAACGATCCAGGACGGCGCGCGGCGTACGATCGCGATCATCGTGAAGCGCGACGTCGGGAAGCTATCGGCGTAGAACCTCTGCCGGCCAGCCCACCGGTCATGGACGAAATGCAGCGGCGGGAGAAAATTCTGAGCCTCCTGTATAGCCGGAGGTTCTCGCATCCGCAGCATCCTAGCCTCAACCTGCGTGATCTCGAAGCGCTGTTAAGCACGCCCAGGGGCAATCTCGAGTTTAGTATCTGGTATTTGAAGGAGTGTGGATACCTGACCCGGTCGGACAGCGCCCACCACACCATCACCCTCAAAGGAGTCCAGTTCGCCGAAGCCCTGAAGACCGGCGGCGCCAAATGGCTCGACGCCGCGCAGGGGTGAAAGCTACTTTCCGCGGCCCTTGGGGCCTTGCGCGATCATCGGGATCGCAATGATCCAGTCCGTATTCCCCGTTCGGGACACTGCATAGAGCGTCTTCCGATCGGGGCCGCTGAAAGTCACGGTGATGACCGGTCTCGGCGTCGGGATGACGCCCAGATACTTGCCGTCCGGTGAGAACACCTGAATGCCATTGGCTTGAGCGGTCACATAGAGACGTCCGGCCGAATCGAACGTGCTGCCGTCACCGCCGCCGCCGGCTTCGAGCTTGGCGAATTCACGCTGGTTGGTGAGCGAACCGTCCTTCTGGACGTCGAATGCCGCGACCGTCGCCCCGTTGGTGACGTAAAGGTGTTTTTCATCGGGGCTAAGAACGATGCCGTTCGTGTTCAGATTTTCACCGAACTTGCTGATCGTGCCCTTCGAGTCGGCATGAAACACGCCGCCCATGGTGAAGTAAACTCCACCCTTGCTGTCGGCAGTCATGTCGTTGAGCGTGCCGCCGAGGCAATCCAGAGGATCGCCATTGTTCTTGTTGACCAGAGTTTTGCGCTTCGGCTCGAGCTGCTCGATGGATTGATTCAACCCGCGGTTCAACACGAACAGGTATTTGCCGTTCATCGCCACCGAACCGGAAGTATTCAGGCCGGTATAGGCATTTGAAACTTTGCCATTCTTGTCGAGCTTTACGACAGCACTGTTATCGTTCTGCGCGGCCAAAATGCCGCCATCCTTGGTGGCGACGATGCCGTCGGCATTGTTGCCTTCCACCTTCCAGACCTCTTTCCATTGCTGACCGGCGGCAATAACACCTGGAATGGCCGCGATCGTCACGTCCTTAGGACCGGCCGCCGCCGGAGCTGCCGGGCCTTTCGCTTGTCCGCCCTTGGCCGCGCCACCGCCTCTGCCCGGAGGCGCAGGAGGCGGGACCTTACAAGTCTTGATCAGGTCCGCATATTTGGCGTCCTGAGGAGCCTGGACTCCCGGCCCCGTCCGCGGAGCGGCAGGAGGCGGGGCTTGGCTGAAGGCCGCAGACGAGCCGAGCGCGCCCAGCAGAATCGCAGACATCGTGATCATTTTCATAAAGGTTTCGTTTGACTCCGCGTTCTAGAATATCAGTACTTGCGTGAACTTGGAACAGCGGCCCGGATATGTTCGCTTCATCCTTCCTCATCCTCTCGAACGGGGTGATATGCTTGCGGGAGTATGAAAATACTGGTCGCTGCTATGGGCATTCTTGCGATCCCAATGCTCGCGCAGCCGAACTTGGACCTGCCAGCCTTCGAGGTTGCTTCCATACGTCCGGGCGACCCGAACTCGCATCAGCGCCGGATCCTTGTTTCTCCGGGCGGCCGTTTCAACGCCGACAATGTCAGCCTCAGGAGTCTGATCGAGGAAGCATTTCAACTGAAGCCATTTCAATTGAGCGGGGGGCCTCGCTGGATGGATTCGGAGATATTCTCGGTAATCGCCAAGGGTGACGATTCCGCCAACAGCGACCGCACCAGACTGATGTTACAGTCCCTCCTGGCGGAGCGTTTCCAAGTGACGTTTCATCGCGAGACCAAGGAGCAAACCCTTTCCCTGCTCATGGTGAAGAACAAAGACAAGCTCAAGCTTCAAACAGCCAAGGAAAGCGGACGGTATGGACTGGGAACACAGACGTCGGGGCGCGGAGCTACTTCCAACCACGTCACGTTCAGAAACACTTCCATGGCGCGGCTGGCAGACGTGCTAACGAGACAGATGGGCCACATGGTTGAAGATCAAACGGGTTTCACCGGAGAGTTCGATTTTGAATTTGATGCCACGCGCGATGAAGCGGAGCCGAATCCCTTTATCGCTCCGTATGCCCCAGCCTTATCTCAAATCGGGTTGAAGCTGGAATCACGAAAGGGTTCAGTCGATTTTATCGTTGTCGATCACGCCCAAAAGCCTTCCGAAAACTAGCCGCAGCGAAATATCGGCGCTCAACCAAACTTGAATGGGAGTGATATGCTTGCGGGAGATGAAAACACATCTGCTGCCTATGAAACGCATTCTCCGCGTTGCAGCTCTTCTGACAGCCGCCGGCGGTGCGTATTTTGCTTGGACCAGTGACATTCGCGCGCAAGCGCCACAAACCAAAGGCAAGCAAGCCGGAGGGGCCGGGGCCGGAACCGAATCCGGATGGGCTGCCTTCCAGACGCGTTGCATGGGTTGTCATGGCAATGCCGCCGTCCCCGCGGCGCCTTCTCCCGAGCAGATCCGCCAGATGACTCCGGAACGGATTTATGCATCTTTGACCACTGGCTCCATGAAGACTCAGGGCGACGCGTTGAGCGAAGATCAGCGCCGTATGCTCGCGACGTTTATGTCGGCGCGCCCGCTCGGCAGCCTGGCAGAGGGCGGTGCGCAGAGCATGCCAAACCATTGCGCGGCGAATCCACCGATGTCGGATCCGGCGTCCGGACCGGCATGGAACGGATGGGGAGTGGACACGAGCAATGCGCGGTTCCAGTCGGCTAAAAATGCCGGGCTAACCGCGGCGCAGGTTCCGAATCTGAAGCTTAAGTGGGCCTTCGGCTTTCCCACCGGCTTATCGCAATACAACCAGCCGACCATCGTTTCGGGGCGCGTTTTCCTCGGCACCGACACCGGCTACGTCTATTCGCTGGACGCCAAGACCGGCTGCGTCTACTGGTCGTTCCAGACCAAAGCAGCCGTTCGCGGCGCGCTCAGTGTAGGACCCGTGAAGGGAAAGGGCTCGACCAAGTACGGCGTCTTCTTCGGCGATTTCCGCACGTATGTATATGGGCTCGACGCGCAAACCGGCCAGCAAATCTGGTCGACCCGGGCGGACGATCACTTTATCGCGCGCATCACGGCGGCTCCCATCTTCCATGACGGGAAGGTATATGTGCCGGTGTCATCGTCGGAAGAATTTCAGGCGGGGAATCTGGATTATGCGTGCTGCACATCGCGAGGCAGCGTGGTCGCATTCGACGCCAGCAATGGCGAGAGGCTCTGGAAGACTTATGTGATGGACGAGCCCAAACCAGTTCGCAAGAATTCCAAGGGAGTCCAACGCTATGCGCCCGCGGGCGGATCGGTGTGGAATTCCCCGACCATCGATACCAAGCTCAACGCCATCTATTTCGGCACGGGGGACGCCGAAACCGAGCCTGCGGCCAAAACCAGCGACGCTGTCATGGCTCTGGATTTGAAAACCGGCAAGGAGCTGTGGCACTACCAGATCCAGGAAAACGACGCTTTCCTGGGAGGCTGCGGGGGCGGCGTCAACAAGTCGGACAACTGCCCCGTGAATCCTGGCCCGGATCTGGACATCGGCAACTCGCCGATCCTGAAAACCTTGCCGGATGGCAAGCGAATCTTGCTAACCGCTGCCAAGGACGGTCGGGTATTTGCACTCGATCCGGATAAGAAGGGCGCGCTATTGTGGATGACGAATGCGGCTCCGCCACCGCCTCCGGGAGCAACTGGCTTCGCGCGCTTAGGCGGCATCGTATGGGGCGGCGCGGCGGACGATCGTAACGTATATTACGGGTTGAGTTCCGGCGGCATGTCGGCGCTGAGGCTGACCACCGGCGAAAAAGCCTGGTACACACCGTTGGTGAAAGATACTCCGCGCGTGAATAACGCGGCGGCCGTCAGCGCGATCCCCGGAGTCGCCTTCGTGGCGGGATCGGACGGCGTCCTGCATGCATTGTCCACCACCGACGGGAAAATCATTTGGGAATACAAGACAGCGCGGGATTTTGATACCGTCAATAAGGTTCCGGCCAAGGGTGGCGCTATTAATTCGATTGGTCCCACAATCGTGAATGGGATGGTATTCATAGGATCCGGTTACGCAGTCAGCGGGGGCAGTTTCGGCAACGTCTTATTGGCATTTTCACTCGAATAAGGAGAACACCATGCTAAACAACGGGCGTAACACTCGATTCATTTTGGGCGCAGCGGCGCTGTTACTGAGCGCGTCTGCTTTCGGACAGGCAAAGGACGGGAAGGGCGACGGTAAGGGGAAAGCACCAGCGGCTCCCGCGCCGATGAGTTTTTTCGTCACTAGCGCAGGTTCCGGGAAAGGCGCCGACCTGGGCGGCCTGGCGGGCGCCGATCAGCTTTGCCAGATGCGCGCGGCGGCAGTGGGACGCGGCAGTAGCACGTGGCACGCCTACCTCAGTACGCAGGGCGCGGGCGCGGTCAATGCTCGCGATCGCATCGGAACGGGACCGTGGGCCAACGCCAAGGGCCAGGTAATCGCGGCCAATGTCGCCGAACTTCACGGAGACACGCTGGAGATCGCTCGCATGGGCAACCGCATTACTAAGACCTCGGCACTCAGCGAAAAAGGTGAGATTCTGAACGGCGTCGGCGACACGCCGAACGAGCATGACATCCTCACTGGATCGCAGCCCGACGGTCGCGCGTACACGGATGCCGCGGACCACACGTGCGGCAATTGGACCAGCAGCGGCATGGGAACGGCACAGCTCGGCCACTTCGATCGGATGGGCGGCGGGAATGCGTCCTGGAATTCGGTCCATCCGAGCCAGGGATGCAGCCAGCAGAATCTGGTCGCGACCGGCGGGGCGGGCAAGCTGTATTGTTTCGCCATTAATTAATGGTTCGGGCTCTTTGGTGCGGAGCGCTTGCGGCTCTGTGCTGCCTTGCCTTAACTGGCCAGGACGGATCGTCGCTATACGACCGCACTTGCGCCTCGTGCCATAACGGCGGCAACGATCGCGCGCCCGGCCGCGACGCACTCCGTTCCATGTCAGCCGATCGCGTGCTAGCGGCAATGGAAACGGGTCCGATGATCAGCATGGCGGTCCGCCTGACCACGGCGGATCGCCGCGCTATCGCCGAGTTTGTCAGCGGCAAACCGATCGGACAGCCGCTGGTGACCACGCCGTCCGATAAGGCGATGTGTCCAGCAAATGTTGTGACGCTGGATGGTTCCACGTGGACGGGATGGGGCGCGAACACAAACAACACGCGCTTCCAGAGCGCCGCCGGAATCAATGCCACCGACGTGCCGCGGCTCAAAGTAAAGTGGGCCTTCGCGTTTCCCGGCGATATTCAGGCGTATTCGCAGCCGACCATCGCTGGCGGGCGGGTGTTCGTAGGCAGTCCGGGCGGCAAAGTTTATTCGCTCGACGCGAAGACCGGCTGCCTACATTGGTATTTCGACGCGGATACGGGAGTACGCAGCGCAGTGACGGTCGCTCGCGTCGGATCGAGTAATATCGCTTTCTTCGGCGATGCGAAAGCCAACGTCTACGGCGTGGACGCAGCAACCGGGAAGCAACTCTGGAAGACTAAGGCAGACGCGTTTCCGGTCGCCGGCATCACCGGCTCTCCGGTGTTCTTCAATGGACGGATCTACGTCGGTATCCGCAGTGGCGAAGAAGCTGCCGGCGCGGATCCCAATTACGAATGCTGCCGCTTCCGTGGAAGCGTGGTTGCGCTGGACGCTCTAACGGGAAAACAAGTATGGAAGACTTTCCTGGCCGATGAGCCCAAGCGGACGACCAAAAATAAAGCTGGCGCGCAACTTTGGGCGCCCTCCGGCGTCGCCGTGTGGAGCACGCCCGCGATCGACTCCCGCCGCAATGCGCTCTACGTCACCACCGGCAATAACTACACCGATCCGACCACGCGCTTAAGCGACGCTTTTGTCGCGATGGATCTGAACTCGGGCAAGATTCTCTGGTCGCGACAGATGACCCCGCGCGATGCGTACACCTCCGCATGCCGGCTTCCGGACAAAACCAATTGCGCCGAATCGAACGGTCCGGATTTCGATTTCGGTTCATCACCGATCTTAGTGGCGCTACCAAACGGGAAGCGCGCGCTGGTTGCCGGACAGAAATCCGGCGTAGTCTATGCAGTCGATCCCGACAATCAGGGTGAAGTGCTGTGGCAAACGCGAGTTGGCAAGGGCGGTACGGCGGGCGGGGTCCAGTGGGGCTCGGCGGCGGACCAGAATAATGTTTATGTCGCCGTGTCCGACATCGGACGCATTATGCTGACGTACAGCACCTCGACCGATGCCGATCCCAAGCAAGGCGGCGGCATGTTCGCGCTCCTTCTGGATAGCGGCAAGCGCGTCTGGTATACGCCGCCGGAGCCGTGCGGGAATCGGCCGCGATGCAGTCCAGCGCAGTCTGCGGCGGTGACGGCAATCCCCGGAGTGGCATTCTCAGGATCGGTAGATGGGCACCTGCGGGCATATTCGTCCGCTGACGGCAAAATCGTCTGGGATTTCGACACCGCGCAAACTTACCAGACAGTCAACGGCGTGCCGGGACACGGGGGCTCGCTCGACGGACCCGGCCCGGCCATTGGCGACGGCATGCTATTCGTGAATTCGGGATATCCCACCGCCGGCGGAATGTCCGGCAATGTCTTACTGGCGTTTTCAGTGGACGGAAAATAAACTTTCGCATCGCTCCACTTGACCCCATTGCCTCCGTGAACTATAGTTCATGAAAGCAGCTTTGAAAGGGTCTCTTATGCGTCTCGCAACATTTTTGCTCTGTCTGTCGACGTGTGTCTCGGTGCTGTTTGCACAGAGCGACAGGAGCCAGATTACCGGAACCGTCTCTGATCCGGCCGGAGCCGTGATCGCCAATGCACCGGTTCAGGCCAAGAACGTCAACACCGGCCTGGAATATCAAACCCTCAGTACTTCGACCGGAAATTACACCCTCAACGAACTGCCGGTTGGCCGCTACGAGTTGACGGTAGCAGTAGCCGGATTCAAAAAGTATGTCCGCCAGGGACTGGACGTACTGGCCGCCCAGACCTATCGCATCGACATTGGACTCGAGGTCGGAGCGACCTCGGATTCCGTGACGGTCACGGAAAACACGCCGCTGCTCAAGACCGAAAGTGGCGAACTGGGTCATAGCGTCACTGGCCAAGCTCTGAACTCGCTTCCCGTGCTTGGAATCGGGTCGGGATTCGCCGGCAACAGCGGAATCCGGTCGGCACTGGCGGTCACCCAGCTTATTCCCGGGGCCAACTACGTTGGCGATAACGTTGTCCGCGTCAATGGTACGCCCGCGAATACCGAAACAGTTCGCGTGGAAGGCCAGGATTCGACCAACTACACGTGGCTTGCGGCGGTGTCGCAGAACCAGCCGAGCGTCGATTCGATCCAGGAATTCGCGGTACAGACGAGCAACTTCGCGGCGGAGTACGGCAAGGCCGGCGGCGGCGTGTTCCTGGTCACCATGAAGTCCGGGTCGAACCAGTTCCACGGAACAGCGTACGACTACAACGTCAACGAAATTTACAACGCCAATACCGCTCTCCAGGGGACTGCGCGGCCCCGGGCGCGGCGCAACGACTACGGATTCACGACCGGCGGTCCGATCTGGATCCCGAAAGTCTACGATGGCCACAATAAGAGCTTCTTCTTTTTCAACTTTGAGCAGTTCCGCGAAAAAGCCGGGCTAAGCACGCCGATCACCGTCCCAACGGCGGCGTATCGCACGGGAAATTTCGCAACGGCTCTAACCGGGAAAACCGCGACCGTGAACGGCAAGAGCTACGCCGAGGGGTCGATTTTCGATCCCCTAACCGGGCCCGGCGGCGTTAACGGAAATTCGCGGTTGCCGTTCGTCGGCAACATCGTTCCCAAAGAACGTCTGGATCCGGTGGCCTTGGCAATCCAGGGGCTTATTCCGAATCCGCAAGGCGCCAATGCCAGCCAGCTGGCTCAGAACTACACGCCCACGGGACCTGCCGCGCAAGCCGACCGTCTCACGGATATTACGTCTTTGAAGGGCGATCAGAACCTGACAGATAAAATGAAGATCTCCGCGTTCTGGTCCTTGACTCGCACGCAATCCGTCAGTTCCTCGGCCCTGGGCGCAGAGGGTTTGCCCGATCCCATCTCCCAGGCGCGCGCCAATTTCGATTGGGTCAACACGATCCGGATTAACTACGACTACAACCTGACGCCCACCATGTTGCTGCACATCGGCGCGGGATACGTCGATCAGCACGGCCCCACGGCGTATGTTTTGCCTCGGGACTCCTTCGACCCGGCGTCCATTGGTTTGACCGGCATTCCGAAGACCGGCGTATTTCCGCAACTGTCGGGGCTCACGGTCGCCGGTCTAAGCAACGGTGGAATGGCGACTATGGGCCCGGCAACCGCGGGCGGGTCGCCGGAATGCCCAGCCTGCGGTGGCATCCATTCCTGGAGACCCAGCGGCAATGTGAGCATGACCTGGATCCGCAACAATCACACCTACAAGATCGGCGCGGAGGCCATTATCGGCAACTATTCCTACGGGCAGCAATCCACTACCCGCGGTCTGTTCGCGTTCAGCAATCAATCCACGTCGGATTCCGCGCTCTCCGGACTCACGACCCCCGGTATCACGGTCGGATTCCCCTACGCCAGTTTCTTGTTGGGCGCCGTAAATAGCGGAACAGTGGGCGCTCCTACCGACCAGCACTTGGGCGAAAAGGCTTACTCGTTGTTTATCCAGGACACCTGGAAGGTCACCCGAAAGTTCACATTGGACTACGGCCTGCGCTGGGACTTCCAAACCTACCTCCGCGAAGGCGCGGGCCGCATGCCGAGCTTTTCCCCAACCACTCTTAATCCCACGCTTGGACGGCTGGGAGCGACGATCTTCGACGGATCGCTTCCGGGACACTGCCAGTGTAACTTCGCCTCCAACTACCCTTACGCGATCGGCCCTCGCTTGGGGGCCGCCTACCAGATCTCGTCCAAGACCGTCCTGCGTGCTGGAATCGGCCTGGTTTACGCGAAAACTGCGGCGTACGACAATCTGACCGTCATCGGCAACGATGTTGCTCTGAACGGCCCCGGACAGTTTATACCTGCCCTCTACCTGAAAAACGGGATAGCCAATGAGCCCACCACCTGGCCGAATCTGAACCCTGGCCAATATCCGGCGGCTGGAACGGTAGGAGCCCCGGCCAATTACGCGGCCATTGATCCGAACGCAGGGCGTCCGGCCCGTCAGCTCCAGTGGAGCATCGGCCTGCAACGAGAAGTGCAAAAGAACCTCGTGGTTGAGGCCACCTATGTTGGAAATCGCGGAGCCTGGTGGTTGGCCCCGTCCATGGTTGCCTACAACGCCCTGACGCCGAGCTTGCTCGCACACTATGGCTTGGATCCTACCAATGCCGCTGATGAGAAGATCCTGGGCTCACCGCTCAATTCGGCAAATGCGGGACGGTTCCAGAATGCGCTGCCGTATGCGGGATTCCCTGCAAACCAGACGGTGGCTCAATCGTTGCGTCCCTTCCCTCAGTTCACTGGGATCGGCGGCATGTACGCCCCTCTGGGCGACACCTGGTATAACTCGCTGCAGATCAAGGCAACGAAACGCCTTTCGCACGGCTTCGACGGATCCTACAGCTTTACCTGGCAGAAATCGGAAACCATCGGGTCGGAAGCGTCCGGATTAATCGTTTCGGGCGGCTCCCCGGCCCAAGTGAACGACGTGTTTAATCGCTCGACGAATAAGTATCTCTCTGGTTTCGATCAGCCTCTGGTGAGCCAGATCGCACTCAACTACCAGGTTCCGCAGTGGGGAGGAGACCGAAAGAACCTCGGTTTCAAGGCCCTTTCCTGGCTGGGACGCGATTGGACTCTGGGAACCTTCCTGAGCTATCGCAGCGGTACGCCGATCCGCGTGCCTGGCGCGAATTCCAATCTCAATAACTATCTACTGCAAGGCGCGAGCTTCGCCAACCGCGTGCCGGGCCAGCAACTTTTCCTCGCCGACCTGAACTGCCACTGCTTCGATCCTTCGAAGACCCTGGTACTCAACAAGAACGCCTGGCAGGATCCGGCACCTGGCCAGTTCGGATCGTCGGCCGCCTATTACGGCGATTATCGCTTCCAGCGGCGGCCTGCTGAGAACTTCAACATTGGCCGGACGTTCCGCTTCACCGAACGAGTCTCGTTCAACGTTCGCGCTGAATTCAATAACATGTTTAATCGTCTGGAAATGCCGAACCCAAGTTCGACGAACGCCGCAGCGGGCGCCACCGTTGATTCGCTGGGCCGTTATAACGCTGGTTTCGGATCGATCCTGACTACCTCGGGTACGTTTAGCCTGCCGCGGCAGGGCCAACTCATCGGCCGCATTACTTTCTAGGCGCGGGAACTATTCCCCATCGCCGCTTGTCCAATGAGCCGAGGACAAGCACTATGGCGATGGGAATGAAGCACGGCAAGGCCGAGATCAATGTCACGCCGATGATCGACGTGTTACTGGTGCTGCTGATCATCTTCATGGTGGTTCAGGAGCATTCCG